>Ga0335397_10009898_pt1 | contig 11854 bp, 7 predicted proteins | sample MAT04_FD_205740 | JGI IMG/M metagenome (GOLD analysis project Ga0335397, IMG submission 205740) | Freshwater microbial communities from Lake Fryxell liftoff mats and glacier meltwater in Antarctica - MAT-04 (spades assembly) (version 2) ...
ACCCGACGTTACCGGAGCGCCGTCATTGTTGCGGATCACCTTCACGTCCTGACCGCCGCCCAGCACGAATTCGACCACGCCGTCGCCCTTGCCTTGCGCACCCGTCACTTCGATCTCCCTTGCGCCGTACTGCACCTGTACGGCCACCCCGTTCAGCCGGCTGCCGTTCTCGTCGAGCACGTTCACATGCAGCACGCGGCCGTTGCCGCAGTGTACAGACGGCCCATCGAGCGATCCCCCGTTTTCCACCACATCCCACAGCCGCCGCTCGACCGATACAAAGTCGTTGCCGGATTTGGGAGCAGGAGTCGGGCTGGGCGTGGGCACGGCATCTTTGGTTGGATCGGGAGTCGAGGAAGCAGTGGGAGCGTCAGCAGCAGCCGCTGCTGCATTGGGTGTCACTGTGGGCAGCACACCGTCTTCTGCCTGGCCGCCGCTGTTGAGGTCCACCAGAAAGCCTGCGATCCATTTATTGTTGGAGAGGTGATACCAGCTGCCCGCGTCGTTGGTGGCTGTTACCCGTACCGTAGTACCAGCGAGCGCAGAACCAATGATGGCGTACTGCGTACCCGGTCCCGCCCGCAAGTTGGCATTGTGTAGCACGATACCAGTCTGCCCGGCAGTAACGGTCTGGGCCTGTACGACGGACGGTAAGAAAACCAGGCAAGCGAGGATAGCGGCCGCCGCCCAACAGAGGGTCGTCCGAAAATGTCGTTTGAGAAAATCCATCATCGATCCCTGTCCTCAACAAGCACCGAACTACAGGATCGCCATTTTATCACGCCTGCGCTCGGCGCTGTAAATTCCGGTTGTCAAATGACTCTTGCGCACTTTTGGTGATCGAGATCGCCGCCGGCCGTGGGCACGGTGCTGAGCCGGTGCGGTATCACGATGCGCGTACCGCCAAACGCACTCAGGTTGGCGTGGACTGCGCGTTCCGTGGACAGATCGAGGTGGCTGGTGACCTGGTCCTGCTGGACATGCACCCGGCCTTCGCCCAAGGGCTGTAGAAGCTGGTCGATCGCGGCCAATTGGGCCGACAGTTGTTGCTCCAACGCGGGCAGGCTTTTGCTCAAGCGATCCAGGGTGTCAGCTTGACTTTCGCTGCCTAAATTAGTACTATCAGATCGCAATATTCAACTATTGAGTAATTGCTATCTGAGGCAAGATGAACACGCACAAGCGCCCACTGACAATGGAATATGCGCTGCTCGGTCTTTTACGCCAGCAGCCGATGCATGGGTACGAAATCCATCACCGCATAGCGGCTGGAGCGGAAGACGGCCTGGTCTGGCAAGTCAAGCAGGGAATGCTCTATGCCATGCTGGCGCGCCTCGAAAGCGAAGGGATGCTGGGCAGTTCGGTGGAGACCCAGGGCGCGCGCCCTCCGCGCAAACTCTACAGCCTCACGGCCAAGGGGGAAACTTTGCTCCAGGCGTGGCTGCAGACGCCTGTGCGCAACGGCCGCGACTTCCGGTTGGAGTTCCTGACCAAGCTCTACTTTGCGCAGCAGGCCGGCGTCCCAGAGGCGCTCACCTTGGTTCGACGCCAAGTTGCCGCCAGCCAGGCGTATCTTAACCGAATCATGCAGAACGCGTACGGCCCGGCCGATCCAGATTCGTTTGCGTGGTTGGTCAGCGATTTCCGCGTTGGGCAAATGGAGGCAGTACTAACCTGGTTGAAGCGTTGCGAACAGCTTTTCACATCCAAACAGCCGAGGGAGGAACAGGTGCCATGAAGCGCATTATCCGAACGATCTTGGTCTTCGTGGTCATCTTCGCGGTTTCGGGCTGCCAACCGCTACAGCCCGTATCGCCACCAGCCAATACGGGTGTTGGTCAGGAACTGGTGGTTTTTGCGGCGGCATCCCTGACTGAAGCATTTGATGAACTCGGCGCGGCCTTCCGTGCAGCCCACCCAGGGGCTAAGGTCACCTTCAACTTTGCCGGTTCGCAGCAACTGGCCCAACAACTGACGAATGGCGCGCCCGCCGATGTCTTTGCCTCAGCCAACAAGAAACAACTGCAGGTTGTTGTGGACGCAGGACGCATCGTATCGGATACGGCGCAGCCTTTCGTCCACAATCGGCTCGTCGTGATCATGCCGTCTGACAACCCCGCCGGGATCGCCGCCCTGACCGACCTGGCCAACCCTGGGCTTAAGTTGGTGTTGGCTGATGCCGCGGTGCCGGTTGGCCAATATAGCCTGGACTTTCTGGCCAAGGCCAGCGCGCTGCCTGGCTATCCGCCCGTCTTCAGCGAAACGGTATTGGCCAACGTTGTCTCCTGGGAGGAGAATGTGCGTGCCGTGTTGACGAAAGTGCAGTTGGGCGAGGCAGATGCCGGCATTGTGTACAGTTCGGACATCACCGGTGCTGCGCGCGACAAGATCGCACGCCTGGACATTCCCGACGATCTGAACGTCATTGCGACCTACCCAATTGCGCCGGTCAGCGATAGCGCACAGCCTGACCTGGCGGCGCAGTTTGTGGATCTGGTGTTGTCGCCGGCAGGCCAGAAGGTTCTGGCAGCGTATGGATTTATCCCTGTCAGCCCCCAATAAAGCGCATACCGTTGCACGCGCGCCACACGCGGAGACTGGCGCAGCCAACCGCAGGCCCGGCGATCACAGAGCGTGGGGATTGCTGCCCGCCCTGGTCGGCGGCGCGGTTGGGCACGGGACGTCGCTCTTTTTTGCTGGAAAAATCCAAGCCGAGACACGAATAGCCGCAACAAATATGTGGTATACTTAGTCTTGCACATCTCAAGTCAACCTACGGCACAATCTGTTTAGCACGATCGTGGACTTCGATCCCGCCGGCGATCACCTGAAAAATGGTGGCGATGCGGCTCGGGGACGAAAGCACCCAGCGTATATTCGCCTGCACCTTCCCATCGCCAGTAGTATCATGCAAGCCAACTGTACGATCTTATTTCGGTCAAACTCAATTATTGTTTTGGATAGTCAGGATCATGAGGAGATCAAATGATACACGAACCGGCCACACCGAGCGGGAAAGACCCTGCCGGGCCCTACAAGATGCGCCTGGGCCTCTGGATGTTTCTTTTTTACACCATCTTCTATGCTGGCTTTGTAGCAATCAACCTGCTCTTTCCCCTGGCGATGGGGACGATTGTGTTTCTCGGGCTGAACCTGGTAACGGTCTACGGCTTCGCACTCATCATCGTGGCATTCATTCAAGCCTTGATTTACGATGCGATGTGCCGCAAAAAAGAGGCAGCGTTTGCCCGCGCGGAGCAACAGAATAGCGCCAAGGTCAACCCCAATCAGGATAGAAAGGCCTAAGCTCATGGCAATCATCGTCTTTTTCGTCTTTGTGGTCTTTGTCATTGGCCTTTCTTTCTATTTAGGTACGAAAGCCAAAACATCCAGCGGCTATTATGCGGCCGGCGGCCAGATTCACTGGGGAGTAAACGGCATTGCTTTCGCCGGGGATTATCTTTCGGCGGCCTCTTTCCTTGGCATCTGCGGCCTGATCGCCACCGTCGGTTATGATGGTTTCTTGTATTCGATCGGTTACCTGGCTGGGTGGATGGTGGCGCTCTTTGTGGTTGCCGAACCCCTCAAGCGGCTGGGCAAATACACCTTCACCGACGCCGTGGATGCCAACTACAACTCGCGCAGCATCAAACTGACCGCCGCCATCAGCACGCTGGTCGTCTCCGTCTGCTATCTCATCCCGCAGATGGTTGGCGCCGGCGTGCTGGTCGAGCCATTGCTGGGCGTCCCTTATGCCTGGGGTGTCATCATGGTCGGCGCAATCGTGATCACGATCGTCGCAACGGCCGGCATGGCTTCCACCACGTACGTGCAGTTCCTGAAAGGCGGCCTGCTGATTCTGTTCTCCTCCATCCTGGTGGGCGCCGTGCTCATTCGCGGGTTATCCACCCAGCCCGATCAGGGCGGCAATGCGCCATTCTACGAATATGCGCAACTTGACGCGGTCAGGTCTGGGGAGCAAATCCAGGTCTCGGCCGCAGGTTGGGAAACCGTGGAACAGGTTCCGGTCAAGGGTGGGCTGCTTTTTGTCAAGCTGCGTCACGCGGGCGCGGAGACCTGGTGGCACGCTGCTGAAACGGAAGGCGCACTCGTTCTGCAAGAAACCCAGACAGTGGTGGCCAAGGCCGGCAGCAAATGGATAAACGGCGCTCCCGCCACCGCAGATAACCAACTGCGGCAGGTGGGCAACCTGGAGAAGATTCAGGGTCAGCAAGCGACCGACACCGGCAGCCTGTCACCTTTGGCGTTTCTGGCGATCATTTCAGACCGAGACACCACGGTCCGCACCTGGAAAACAGCCAATTTCGTCGCGGCTGCGGGTGAAAAGGTCACCGCGTACTATTTTAGCGATGTGACTGGCGACCGTGTCATGCGCCCGGGCCTGAAATTCAAAGTGGAAGGCACCTGGCTGGAGCGGCTCGATTTTCTCTCGCTGATGCTCGCGTTGTTCCTGGGCACTGCCGCCCTGCCGCATATTTTGATTCGCTACTACACGGTGCCTAGCCCGGCCAGCGCCCGCAAATCCACCCTCGTCGCCATTGGTGCGATCGGCTTTTTCTATATCCTGACCCTGTTCCTGGGGTTGGGCGCCATGACGAACGCCGTCATCAACCCGGCGGACAGCAATATGTCCGCCCCGCTGCTTGCCCGTTCCTTTGGCGAACTGCTCTTCGCGTTCATCTCCGCCATCGCTTTCGCCACCGTGCTTGGCACAGTGAGCGGCCTGATCGTGGCGGCCTCCGGCGCCGTGGCCCACGACCTGATGGACCGCTACCTCAGGATCAAGATGGACGACCGCCAGAAAGTGCGCGCCGGCAAGGTTTCGGCTTTTGTCATCGGCGGCATTGCCATATTGCTTGGCATCCTCTTCCAAGGGATGAATGTCTCCTTCCTGGTGGGGCTGGCGTTTGCGGTGGCTGCCTCGGCCAATCTGCCGGCCATTGTCATGCTGTTGTTCTGGAAGCGAACCACCGCCCGAGGCATCGCCGCATCGATTGTCGTCGGCATCGTGGCCTCACTGGGGTTGATCGCCCTGTCGCCGGAGTTGTATACCCTGTATGGGCTGAACCCACTGGATGCACCAATCCCGATCAACAACCCTGGGATCATCTCCATTCCCTTGAGTTTTCTCACGCTCGTGGTTGTTTCGTTGCTGACCGCAAAGCACGGCAACGCCACTGTTCAATAAACCAAAGCAGACAAAGCGGGATGAGCCGGTACGGGCATCCCGCTTTGTGCATCGATTATGAGCGAAACGATCCTGGTCAATCTGCATTGCCATTCGATGTTCAGCGATGGCGAACAGACACCCGAGAGCTTGGCCGCCAACCTGGCGGCGGCCGGGGTTCGTTACGCCGCGCTGACGGACCACGACAGCCTGGAAGGGCTGCCCCGTTTTCAAGAAGCGCTCAAGAAGCGCGGCGTGGCCTGCCTGTCTGGCGTGGAGATCACCACGCAATTTGGCGGGCGCGAAGCCCACCTGCTCGGTTACGGTTTCGACCCGCAAAACCCCGATCTGGCCGCCACCCTCTTCTCGCTACGCCAGGTGCGCGACCTGGAGGTTCACAGCATCGCCGGTTCGTTGCGCAAAATTGGCGCCAACCGCCCAGGCGGCTCCGAGGAGGCTCCGGCCGTCAGTGCCGCACCCGATGGACAACTGGAAATCGGCGAGGCCATTGCCCTGATCCATCGCGCGGGGGGGCGCGCTTTTTGGGCGCATCCATTGCTGTATGAGCCGGATCTGGCGCGGTTGAGTGACGGCGTGGCGGCGCTGAAAGAGAAGGGGCTGGACGGTCTCGAAGCGATCTATGCCTCCTTTACAGAGAGCCAACGCGCCGATTTGCGCCAACTGGCCCAACGACATGGGCTGCTTGTCAGCGCCGGCACCGACTTTCACGCCAGCAATGGCATCGGCAGTCACGCGTATGGCATAGAAATGCCGCGGCCGGCGTGGGTCGCGTTCCGGGCGGCGCTCTTTTCTGGCCCAACATTTGCGGCAGACACGACTGGGACGGAAAAACCACGCGCCAGCGCCGATGCCTCTCAGACCACGCAGGCCAATCCGCCTGGCAAGCCCCATCACTTTCGGCGGCGTTCGTACGGGTTGCGCATATTCTTGCCCACGCTGATTGTCATTGCGTTGTTCTTGGCCGCCATCTGGGGCATTATCCTGCCATCCTTCGAGCAGACGCTGCTCGAACGCAAGCGCGAACTGATTCAAGAGTTGACCAACTCCGCGTGGAGCATTCTGGCTTCATACCAACGCGATGAGCAAAGCGGCCTGCTGACCCGGGAAGAGGCCCAGGCGTTGGCGATTGCACGGATTGAGGCCCTGCGCTATGGCCCGGAAGGCAAGGACTACTTCTGGCTCCAGGACCTGCAGCCGCGCATGATCATGCACCCCTACCGGAGTGATCTGAACGGGCAGGAATTGCTCGATTTCACCGACCCACGCGGCGTGCCCATTTTTGTGGAATTCGCCGATCTGGTGCGCCGGGCCGGTGAAGGCTATATCGATTACGTCTGGCAGTGGAAAGATGACCCCCTCCGGCTGGAACCCAAGGAATCGTACGTCAAAGGGTTCGCGCCATGGGGCTGGGTGATCGGCACCGGCATCTACATCGACGATGTGAACGCCGAAATTGGGCGCATCGAGCAGCGCCTCATCAATACTGCGCTGGTCATTTCCGGTGCGGTGATTGTGCTGCTCCTCTTCGTCCTGCAACAGAGCTTGCGCATCGAGCGCGAACGCCAGGAAGTCCTGGACAATCTGCGCGAATCCACCGAGCGTTACCATACCCTGATCGAAGCCACCACCGAAGGCACGCTGTTGATTCTGGATGAACGCTGTCGCTACGCCAACCCCACTTTTCTCAGCATGACCGGGCACACGGTGCGCCAGTTGGAATTCCTGGAACTGGCCGACCTGCTGCCGCGTACGGCCGAGAATCAATTGCTCTGGGATCGCCTCGAACACATGGGTGGCGAACAACCAGCCGATGGGGATGCCTTCGATGGCGTGCTGCAACACGCCGACGGACATTTGATGGAATGCGTGCTGGCTGTGAACCCGATTGTTTTTGCCGGTCAGCACGGCGTTGTTCTGATCGTCCGTGACCTCGCCCGCCAGTCGGCGCTGTTGGCTGACGCGGCAGTCTCACGCGCGGCCCAAGCGGTCCCGGTAGGAATTTTCCGCGCAAGGGCGGCGCGGCGCGCGGCCCTACTCGAAATGAACCCGGTCGCCCACGTCTTCTTTCCCGCCGCACAGCCCGCGCTGGCCGACCTGTTTTCCGACTCTGCGGAATTCGAGGCCCTCTTCCAGACGTTGCAAAGCGGCGGAGAGATTGACAAGCACCTTATCCACATCGAAACCAGTGACGCCGCAACGCGCTTTTTGTCCCTTTCCGCACGCCTGGTGCGCGACGAACAAAACCATACGGCGTATATCGACGGCATCCTGGAAGATGTGACGGCCGCCCGCAAACAGGAGGCCGAGCGCGAAGCGCTGATCGAAAAATACCAGAGTTCCCTCCTGTTCTTGCACGAACCCATTTCCAGCCTGGGCAGGGAAGTGGTTGTTTGTGATATGCAAACCAGCATCGAGCGTGTCGCCCGTCTCATGACCGCGCGCAACGCCACGTCGGCGCTGGTCGCCAGCGAGATGACAACTATCATCGGCATCGTCACCGATCACGACCTGCGCGCCCGGGCCCTGGCGGAAAACATCTCACTCAGCGTGCCCATTCACACCATCATGAGCGCCCCGCTGGCCAAAATCTCTGAAAGCGCGCTCATCTACGAGGCGTTGATGCGCATGGAAGAAAAAGGCGTGCGCCATCTGGCCGTAGAGGATCGCGACGGCCGGATTGTCAGCGTGATTGAAAGCAAGGCGCTGGTTCAATTCCAACGCTATGGCCCGATCGTGCTGACGCGTGAGATCTCCCGCGCTGCTACCCCCGACGAGGTCGCCCACTGCGCCGAACGGACTCCCCCCCTGGTCAAAGCCCTCATGGACAGCAGTGCCCGTCCCCGGCACGTGACCAGCATGCTGGCGTCCATTTGCGATGCTGCGACCGAGCGGCTGGTGCACATGGCCATCGCCGATCTTGGCCCGCCGCCCGCATCGTTTGCCTTCATTGCCATGGGCAGCCAGGGCCGCCAGGAGCAGACGCTGGTCACCGACCAGGACAACGGCATCATTTTTTCGCCCTCTGCTGCGGCCGACCTGTCCCAAGTGAGCGACTATTTTCTGCGCCTGGGCAAGCAGGTCTGTGATGGTTTGAACCGCGCCGGCTACCCGCACTGTCGTGGAGGGGTGATGGCCAGCAATCCGCGCTGGTGTCGTTCCTTGCCCGATTGGGTTGCCGGTTTCAAGGAGTGGGTTCATAAATCCACACCGCAGGAAGTCATGGAGTTGAGCATTTTCTTCGATTTTCGCACGGTATACGGCGACACCGAGTTGACCTATGAACTGCGCCGCGCCATCTACGCGGCCCTGATTGACGAACCGGCCTTCTTCCATCACTTCGCCCAAAATGCCTTGCAGTTCAAGCCGCCATTTCGCTTGCTGGGTAACATCTACCTGAGCGGCGGCGCCACCGAACACGCTGGGGAAATCAACCTGAAAGACGCCATGATGCCAATGGTGGGTTTTGCACGCCTCTACGCCCTGCGCCACCAGATCAACCAGACCCACACCCTGGAACGCATAGAAGCGCTGAGCGACAGAAATCTCATTCTGCCCTCCAGCCGCGACGAGATTGTGGCCGCCTATGACTTTCTGATGCAGTTGCGTCTGCAAACCCAGATTTCGGCCATCCAGGCCGGGCAGACGCCGCAAAACGTCATACACCCCGGCAAGTTGGGCTACATCCAGCAGGAGTTGTTGAAACAGGCGTTTGCCCAAATTGCGGCCGTGCAAAAGAAAGTCAGCTACGATTTTCTTGGCGGCGTATGAATAGCCAGGTCGCCGATGCCCTTGGCGCGTGCAAGACCATCGGGGCCGGCCTGCTGATGAAGGAACCCCCGCGTGTGCGGCGTCCCAAGTGTACTGCTGCGTTGGCGTCATTTTATGCGATAATGTGCTTGACGACCCGCACAGTGGTTGCCTGAGCAGAGGATCAGAATGGTACAAGAACAAACGGCCGGTTCGGCTGAGGAACGCACCACGGATCTGCGCCAGCGCGCCGAAGATGAAAGGCTTGCACGCCTTGGCCATACTCCCGGTCATGCACCAGGGGCAATTGCTGGCGGTGCTCAATCTCGCTTCGCACACGCACGACGCCGTTCCCGCCAACACGCGCAACACGCTTGAGACGCTGGCCCGGCACATCGGCAGTGCGTTGCAACGCCTGCGCGCCGACGCCGAAGTGCACAAGAGCCGGCAAAATCTGCATGCATTGTTCGACGCAATGGATGACTTTGTGTTCGTCGTGGACGGCACGGGTCACATTCTGCAGGTCAATGCGGCCGTGCGTGACCGTCTCGGCTATGCGCCGGAAGAACTGGCCGGCCAGAGCATCCTGACGGTGCATCCGGCGGAGAAGCGCGCGGAAGCCGCGACGATCATTGACGCCATGTTGGCCGGACGGAGCGATACTTTTTCGGTTCCGCTCCAAGCAAAAGACGGCGCCCTGATTCGCGTGGAGACGCGCGTGACCGGGGGGAACTGGGATGGTCAACCGGCATTCTTTGGCATCTCGCGCGACATCAGCGCGCGGTTGCATGGGGAAGCGCACACCGCAGAACTGCATGAGCGGCTGGATCTGGCGACGAAAGTCGCATCCGTGGGCATCTGGGAGTGGGATTTAACCAGCAATACGGTCACCTGGGATGACCGTATGTTTGAGATATACGGAATTGCCCCAATCCCGCGTGTGCCCTACACGATTTGGGCCACAGCCGTGCACCCGGATGATCTGCCGGCCGTGGAGGCAGCGGAACAAGCGGTGATTGCCAACCGGACGCAAGGCATTCTGGAATTCCGTATCATCCGGCCGGACGGGCGGACGCGCACGATCTATGGCGTGGAAGGGGTGGTCACGGACGAACATGGCACGGTGACGCGCGTGATCGGCGTCAACCTCGACGCCACCGAGCGCCGGCAGATGCAGGATGAACTCCAGCGACTCGCGGCGATTGTCGAATCCGCAAATGACGCAATCATCGGCACGGACCTGAACGGCGTGATTGTGAGCTGGAATCGGAGCGCAGAGAAACTCTATGGCTACACGGCCGGTGACGCCATTGGGCAATCGATCGCGGTGCTATTCCCCTCCGTCGAGCAGTATGGTTACGTGACAAAGGCGATGCAACACCGAGCGCCGCCGGCAGGAGCAGGAGATTCGCAGACTGAATGCCACGCTAGAGCAGCAGGTGCAGGAGCGCACGGGTCAGCTCGCCGCAGCGGTGGCAGATCTGCAACGCGCTGCCAAAGTGAAAGACGAATTCCTGGGCGCTGTCAGCCACGAACTGCGCACCCCCCTGGTTGGCGTGCTGGGCATGGCCGAGGCGCTGGAGATGCCGTTCAGCGGCCCGCTCAACGAACGCCAGGCCCGCTATGTGCAGGGCATTCATCAGAGCGGGGAACGCCTGTTGTCCATGGTCAACAGCCTCTTGCGCTACACCGGCGTGATGGCGAACACGGTGACAGTCCAGCAAGAACCCTATGGCCTGGCTGAACTTTGTGCCGTGGCCGTGCGCGCCGTCCGCGACCACGCCACACAAAAAGGGCAAACCATCACCGTGAGCGTCGAGCCGGAGGGATTGGTGATCACAAGCGATCGCGAGGGCATCATCCAGATGATCCAAAACCTGCTCGACAACGCCGTCAAGTTCACGCCTGCCGGCGGCCGGATTGGCCTGGAGGTACGACGCGATTGTCAGGAGGATACGGTGCACCTGGTGGCGTGGGACACCGGCATCGGCATGAGTGCGGAAGAACAAGCAACCATCTTTCAGCCTTTTGTTCAAGGCGACGGCAGCGTGACGCGCCGGTATGGGGGGGTGGGGCTTGGGCTGGCCTACGTGAAGCGCATGGCCGAACTGCTGGGCGGTACAATCGCCCTGAGCAGTGCACCCGGTGAGGGCAGTTGCTTCACCATCACCCTCCCCATTTCACGCACGAACCCAGCCAATTCGCCCTAGGCCGCGCTCAGATAGCGCTCGACCGCAGCGCACCTGTTTGGGCATGGCCACTTCCAACATGTGAATGTTGTCTTTGATCAAGGTGTTTCGCTGTATGGGGTGCACCATGAACTGACCGCGCCCGGAGTAGGACTGCGCCAGGTCCAGCGCGCGCAGATGCCATAGTGCGTATGTTCAACACGCTGCCGCAATTCAACGCAAACATCAGCGCGCCATTCTGTTTACCTGTCGTTGTGGCCCTGCTTCGTGGTTGCCGTGTTCAAGCATGTCAGCGAAGCGTCTTATGGTTGGCCGATTGGCGTCAGACAGGACAGGTGCGATCAGTCTACACTAAGGGTGGATGCAGCGCACCTCCATCGCCGGGCAGTCCCGTAACCAGGACGCCCGTTCGCCGTTCGAGTCGTGTCGTTCCCAAGTTCAGGAAACCTCTACTGAGTCAGTAACCCCATAGCTAAAGCTAGGGGCTTGTAACTGCCGGACGGCTATCCGTCGAGGGCGAAACGTTTGGCGCACTGACAAGCGCCCTACCGCCGATACTCTGACGGTAGCGAGTTGACGGACTGTACTTCATCCGTGCTCAGAAGATTTTACGTCGGCAGAGACTAGTGCCGACAACCAGCAATCTTCTATTGTTAACGTGCATGATAGCCGTTGGCCCCGATAGTCTGGGGTGCCTTCGCACTAAGAG
>Ga0335397_10009907_pt1 | contig 11849 bp, 11 predicted proteins | sample MAT04_FD_205740 | JGI IMG/M metagenome (GOLD analysis project Ga0335397, IMG submission 205740) | Freshwater microbial communities from Lake Fryxell liftoff mats and glacier meltwater in Antarctica - MAT-04 (spades assembly) (version 2) ...
CTTGGCGGCCATGGTATTGCATATCGACCTGCACACCGCGCTTCTGGTTGCACAGGATGATGACCGAGCCGACATACTCCTGCGGCATCATCATCGTGGCGGTGATGATCGGCTCGCGGATTTCCTGAATCTTGGTGCTCTCGGGAAGACGCGACGGATTCTCGATTTCGATCACCGTGTTGTCCATCAGCAGAATCTGATAGATCACAGTCGGTGCGGTGGTGATCAAATCCTGATCAAACTCGCGCTCGAGGCGCTCCTGAACGATCTCCATATGCAAAAGACCGAGGAATCCGCAGCGGAAACCGAAACCGAGCGCTTGCGACGTCTCGGGCTCAAAGCGCAGGCTCGCATCGTTGAGTTGCAACTTGGTCAATGCATCACGCAGGCCGTCGTATTGGTTTGACTCGACCGGATAGAGGCCGGCAAACACTTGCGGCTTGATTTCCTTGAAACCTGGCAGCGCGGTAACCGCCGGTTTATCTTGCAGCGTGATCGTGTCACCGACCTTCGCCGACTTCAGTTCCTTGATACCCGCAATGACAAAGCCGACTTCGCCTGCCTTCAGCTCCGGACGCGGCTGCGACTTTGGCGCAAATACACCTACTTGCTCGCACATATGCAGCGCGCCGGTTGCCATCAACAAAATCTTGTCTTTGGGTTTGAGCATGCCGTCAACCACCCGCACCAGCATCACCACGCCGACGTAGTTGTCAAACCAAGAATCGATAATCAACGCTTTGAGCGGCCCGTCGGGATTGCCGCGTGGCGGCGACACACGCGTCACAACGGTTTCAATCACATCTTCGATGCCGATGCCAGTTTTGGCACTACAGCGGACTGCGTCATGCGCCTCAATGCCGATAATGTCTTCAATCTCATCCATCACCCGCTCTGGGTCGGCCGATGGCAAATCGATCTTGTTGAGTACTGGAAACACCTCGACACCGAGGTCCGTCGCGGTATAGCAATTTGCGACCGTCTGCGCTTCCACGCCTTGCGAGGCATCGACGACTAACAGCGCGCCTTCACAGGCCGACAGTGACCGCGAGACTTCGTAGGAAAAATCTACGTGACCCGGCGTATCGATAAGGTTGAGTTGGTAGGTGTGGCCGTCGCGGGCTTTGTAGGTCAGCGCCGCTGTTTGCGCCTTGATGGTGATGCCGCGCTCGCGTTCCAGTTCCATCGAATCGAGCACTTGCGATTCCATCTCACGCGATGACAAGCCGCCGCAACGTTCGATGATCCTATCGGCAAGAGTGGACTTACCATGGTCGATGTGGGCGATGATGGAAAAATTACGGATGCGGTTCATGGTGGGGCGAAAGCCAGTCTTGCGGTTTTTGGAGCGGGTGACGACGAAGCCGTCTTTGGAGCCCCAAACATGAATAAGGGCACCCGAGAGGCGCCCTTAAGCGGAATAGCCCTAAATTTTAGCCCAAACCGGTCCCGATTACGAGCCGCCATCTGTCACGCTGGCATTTACCAACCCCGTGGCGGCCCGCCATTTTTCCGGATCAAAGTGGTAGTGGCAAATCTCCACACCTGACTCGGCCGAGCCCAACAACAACACCGGCACCCATTCCGAGTAGCGATCTTCAAGCGCCGGGTGTTCATCGACGTCGATTTCGGTCAATTGTGAGGCCCGGTCTAGCCCCGAATCTTGCAATGCCGTCTTTACCGCCACCCGCATCTCATCGCACAGGTGGCAGTAGCTCCGCCCGATCAAGGTCAAATGCATTACTTGGCGTCGGGCTTCGGGTCTGGCCTTAGCGTGATGTAGCGCGACGGTGCTTCATCGCGCTTGACCAACAGCGCAACGGGCTTTTTCTCATCGAGCTTGGCGACCAATTCGTTGAACTGTGCCGTTGACTTGACCTCGGTCGTGTTCAACGACAGGATCGCATCTCCCGCCCGGAGACCGGCACGAGCGGCGCCGCCGCTAACTTCGGTGATGATCACCCCACCAGTGATCGTCATCGCCTTCTTGTCGTCCTCGTCGACTTCTTCGACGACGAGTCCGAGCCGGTTCGGCTTCACCGACGGCTTATCCTGCTTGTCATTCTTCGGTACGGGATTCACCCTTGGCGCACGCGGGTCAGCCTGATCTTCCGGCGCTTCCATCACCGCCAACGAGAAGGTCTTCATGCTCCCGCTCCGCCACACGTCAACCGACACTTTGGTGCCGGGCACTTTCGGGAAGATGATCCGTTGGATATCCACAATCGCCTTGACCGGCTTACCGTCAACCTTTTGGATGACGTCGCCTGCCTTGAGCCCGGCCTTGTCGGCTGGTGTGTCTTTCTCAACCGCCTGCACCATCACGCCTGCGCCCTTCTTGGGCAGTCCCAGCGCTTCTGCCAGGTCCTCGGTAATCGCGTTCGGATCGAGCGCAATGCCGATGCGGCTACGCCTGACTTTGCCGCTCTTCATGAGCTGGTTGGCCACGTCCATTGCGGTATTCACGGGAATGGCGAACGAAATGCCGAGGTAGCCACCGGTGCCGGTGAAAATCTGCGAATTAATACCAATGACTTCACCGCGTGTATTGAACAGCGGGCCGCCGGAGTTGCCGGGGTTGACTGCAGCGTCGGTCTGAATAAATGCCGCCAGATCGCCGGTCTCGCGCGACTTGGCACTAACGATGCCGGCGGTGACGGTGTTTTCAAAACCAAACGGTGAACCGATGGCCAGCACCCATTCGCCTGCCCTCAGTTTGTCGGAGTTACCAATGGTCACCTTCGGTAGACCGGTGGCGTCGATCTTGAGGACGGCGATATCCGTGCGGGCATCTGTACCGATGACCTTTGCCTTGAATTCGCGCTTGTCGGTCATCGTCACGATGACTTCTTCTGCATTCGCGACCACGTGGGCGTTGGTCACTACGAAGCCATCCGTGGAGATGATGAAACCTGAGCCTTGGCCCAAATCGCGTAATGGCGTCTCAGGCGTCGGCGTGTTGGGGGTGCGCGGCGCGCGGCGCGGATTTTGCGGCGTCTGCGGGTTCTGGCGCGGTTGCGGGACCATGTCTGGCGGCATGAAACGGCGAAAAAACTCGTAAAGCTGTTCACTATCTTCCGGCGAGGGGCCGCCGCGTGCGCCGCCGCGCGCCTTGGTGCTGACGTTAACAACGGCCGCCCCTTCTTTGTCGACGAGCTCGGCAAAATCCGGAAGCGCCATCCGGCCCGCCTGCGCACGCGCAGCAGGCGCAGCAGCACTTAAGGCGATGGAGAGAACACCGACGACGACGAATGCCCGAAACATTGGCAAGGGCAAAAATGCGTTACTTTTCATATTTATCTTCTTCCAAGTTGATTCGCCGGGCTGCCCCGGCGAACGCTAGACCACTACAAACTCTACACCTGTGCCAGCCGCCTAGCGGCGACGTGTCACATTGTCCGCGATAGTCTGCACTGCGCCGAGCGGTACTTCTCCCATCACGGTTACCTGAAAATCAGACATCGGCCGGACCACGACGCTCATCGCGCTATCGTCAATGACGCGGCTACTGGATGCCACCGCCACGCCGCCGCTTGGCTCGACGAACACAGAAACGTGCAACAAGCCATCCGAATAGACCAAATGGGTAACCGGTCCCTTACGACCGCTAAGGTTGCGTACCATCTCCATGACTTTCCGGAATCCGGCCGGCAGGTTACCAACCTGCCAGCCGGAGTTGACCGGCTTCATGACATCTCTTTCCGCGACATCGCGCTGCCAACCCGGAGACTTCTCAAACCGTGAGCGCACGTCCTGCGTCTTTACCGCGCCGGTCACGTCGACCTGCGTAAATGTGAATTGCTCGAGCATCTGGTTACGTTCGTTGTATAACCTTGCCCGCATTAGCAGGCCGGTACCCAGTTCAGCGCAAAGCTTTTGCAAATAGCGCATCGTGTCTTTGGGTTCGAGCACCACCCATTGGCAATCGTGGCCCGCCACCCGCTCAACCGAGCCCAATTTTATCCGATAGTTTTCGGCAATCGCGGCCGGACTGCCGGTCACCAGTGACGGGAAGAATCGGCCGGTCGCACGGCGGTCATGGCGCACGGTCTTTTGATCGGGGTGATAGCGAAACATTTCCTCGTTGCGGCGCACCACTTCAAGCAACGGCCCATCTAGCATTTCAAGTTTCTCGTGCTCGTTACCCTGCTTGTCCACCAGATGGGTGACACGCGAGGTCGTTGTACCTTCTGAAGTCTGGTGCACGAATACGCCTGTGTAGGGCAGCTCGCGGGCAGACTTTGACATCCGCTCGAGCCATTCGCTGACATTCTTCGTCTGCGCACTTGCCAGCGGGGCGGTCAGCGCCGTCACCACGCCCAAGCCGGCGACGAGCAGCCCGATGGCAACGCACGGGGGCGACCTCATGCGATCGGGCAGCTTCAAGTTTGCAGAATGTCGCGTCACAACAAGAACCTTTGGTGGCTGCATCCTACCGAGCGGAATCGCGCCGCGCGGACGCCGATTGGAACGCCTCCGGATTAGCAAACTGACGATGTATCGCCAGGTAGTCATTGACGCGGACCTCGGCCGGGGTCGCCGGCTGCGAAACCGGCTTTGGTGCCACCTGTTGTACCAGTTGAACTGGCGCAACGATGCCACCTTGTTGCTTGAACGCGACCACTGCGATCGCCGAGACGGTCACCATGGACGCGGCCATGGCGAGCGCCATGCGGGTGCGCTTCTCGACAGGCGCAGCTTTCATGGCCGCTGGAACCAGAACCGTCGGCTCCACCGACAGCCTGGCAAAGATCGCTTCCGCCGCCTTTTGGCGACGCTGCACCTCGCCGGACGATTCACCACGCAGCGTGTCGCCGATCAAATGGTATTCATCCCAGCAAGCGCGCCGCGCGGCATCACTGCCCATGCCACGGATGACCTGTTGCGCGTCTTCGCGCTCGAGTTCCCCATCCATTAGCGCTGATAGTTTTTCGTTCATTTCAGATTCTCCAGCTTACTTGCCTGCTAATTTGCAGTTCTTGTTGTCGATACCCTGCATCCGTACGCATACTGTGTTGCCAGCGCTACCAGCGCTGGTCTTTGCTGGTGCCAAGCTGCGGTCGCAGCTGCGTTGCGACCGCCTCACGCGCCCGAAAAATCCTTGATCGAACAGTCCCGATCGGACAATCCATAATCTGCGCAATTTCCTCGTACGACAATCCTTCGATCTCTCTGAGCGTAATCGCCGTACGAAGTTCGTCAGGCAGCGCATCGATGGTTCGATTGACGATCTCGCCAATTTGCTTACTCATCAAGACGGAGTCGGGCGTGGCGATGTCGCGCAGACCAGTCGCCTCTTCAAAAACTTCCGCTTCTTCGGCGTCGAAAACGGTCGAAGTCGGCGCACGCCGCCCCTGACTGATCAGGTAGTTCTTCGCCGTGTTGATGGCGATTCTATAAAGCCAAGTGTAGAACGCGCTGTCTCCGCGGAAGTTCCCGAGTGCGCGATAAGCCTTGATGAATGCCTCCTGCGAGACGTCTTCAATTTCAGCGTGATCGCGGATGATGCGCGATAGCAGCCGCTCGACCTTGCGCTGGTACTTGATGACAAGCAGCTCAAAGGCGCGCTTGTCGCCAGACTGGGCGCGTTCAACCAATTGCTGATCGATCTCTCGATCACTCATTGACACCTTCCCGTCGGGGCCCTGGCGTTGGGCAACCGTTGCGCTGGATAAGACCGGGTGGGTTGCAACATCACTGAGGTTCGATTTGTCGGCCTGGGGCAATTTCTTCGCTGCCACGGCTGTCTTGCGAGGCAAGCCTGTGGTGAGCCGCGAGCTGTCGGGTATTATAAACGTCAAGTCTGCCATTACGCCTCTCCTGGAATCGTGTTTTGCGCTAACTCTTTGTATTTTCAGACAATTCAATGGAAACCTAACAGCCCTGCGAATTTGTCTACCGAATCATCCTCGTGCTGAAAACTGGTACTGATTCGCCAAGTTTCAAGCACCTCATTTAGTGACCCAACGCCGCCTGAATAGTTCACTCGTCAGTCGGTGTCCCAGGTGAACGGGTACCCGACTGCCCGCGACAATCTCCCCAACTCGCCGTCGCTCGCCACCAATCGCGCCGACCGACGCATCCCTCCACCGAAGCAACTGATGCCCAATAAACCCGTCCCGCCACCGCCGACCACCAACGCAGCCGCAGGCACGTCGCAACCGTTCGACGTACTCATCATCGGCTCGGGTTTGGCGGGCATGTCGCTGGCTCTCCGACTGGCGGAAAACCAAAAGGTGGCGCTACTGACCAAGGGCGAGTTACTCGACGCCGCCAGCGCTTGGGCGCAGGGCGGCATCGCGGCAGTACTAGATGACAGCGATTCGGCGGAAAACCATATCCGCGACACGCTCGTGGCGGGGGCTGGGCTTTGCAACGAGGCCGCCGTTCGATTCGTTGTGGAAAACGGCCGTCGCGCCGTCGAGTGGCTGGTCGCGCAGGGCGTGCCGTTCACGATGGATGAAAGCAATCATGCCGAATTGCATCTGACCCGCGAAGGTGGACATTCGCATCGACGTATCGTGCATGCAGCCGACGCGACTGGTCGCGCGGTGCAAAAAACGCTGGTTCAGCAATTAAAGTCACATCCAAATATCGAAGTGCTTGAACACCGTATTGCCGTTGACCTTATCACGTCAAAGCGGTTGGGCCGGGCCAACGAGAATCGCTGCTACGGTGCATACGTCCTCGACAAGGCGAGCGGCCGCGTCGTTACCATCGATGCCCGCTTTACCGTGTTGGCTACCGGCGGCGCGGGCAAGGTCTATCTCTACACCACCAATCCAGATGTCGCCACCGGCGACGGTGTGGCGATGGCATGGCGCGCCGGTTGTCCGGTTGCCAACATGGAATTCATCCAGTTTCACCCTACCTGCCTCTATCACCCGCAGGCGAAGTCGTATCTGATCACCGAAGCGGTACGCGGCGAAGGCGGTCTGCTAAAAATACCAGGCGCCGAAGAGCGCTTCATGCTGGCGCACGATGAGCGCGCCGAACTGGCGCCGCGCGACATCGTGGCACGCGCCATTGACTTTGAAATGAAAAAACGTGGTCTCGACTTTGTACATCTGGACATATCGCACAAGTCGCCTGAATTTTTAAAGGAACACTTCCCCAACATTTACGCCAAGTGCCTTTCACTCGGCATTGACATCACCCGCGAGCCTATTCCGGTGGTGCCCGCCGCGCATTACACCTGCGGCGGCGTGGTGAGCGATTTGCGTGGACGCACCGACGTTGACAACCTATATGCGATCGGCGAAGTGTCGTGCACCGGGCTGCATGGCGCAAACCGGCTGGCGTCGAACTCGCTGCTGGAGTGCCTCGTTTTTTCGGAAGCGGTGCAGCACGATATCGCGGCGCAGGCGGCTCCAAGCTTTCCTGTGTTACCGGATTGGGACGACAGCCGCGTCACCAACGCCGATGAAGAGGTGATCATTTCGCACAACTGGGATGAATTGAGACGCTTCATGTGGGACTATGTCGGCATCGTGCGCACGGACAAGCGGCTTGAGCGGGCGATGCACCGCATCAATCTATTGAAATCTGAAATCAACGATTACTATGCAAGTTTCCGCGTGACCAACGACCTGATTGAACTCCGCAATCTCGTGCAAACGGCCGAATTGATTGTGCGCTCCGCGATGGCCCGTAAGGAGAGTCGCGGTCTGCATTACAGCCTCGACTACCCGGCCACTCTCCCCTCTGCCATCGATACGGTACTCAAGCCATGAATGCGCTCTATCCCGTCTCCACCATCCGCGAACTCGAAGTCCAATACGCGACGACACATGCCAACATCTCGTTGATGCAACGCGCGGGCGAAGCCACCGCTGCAGCGGCAACACGCGCCCTTAAGCGCAACAAGTCCACCAAGGTGCTGGTATTGGCCGGCCCCGGCAACAACGGCGGCGACGCGTGGGTGGCAGCGGAAGCCCTGCGCAGGGCGAAGATGGATGTCACCGTGCTCGCACTTGGTGAGCAGCAATGGACCGACGCGGCAGCCGTCGCAGCGCACGCCGCATTTACGGCAGGCAAGAACGAGGTCGTGAAGTCATGGCCAAAGGGAAAGTCTTTTGGCGTCGTCATCGACGGGTTGTTTGGCATTGGACTGACGAAAGCGCCGTCCGGCGCATTTGCCGACGTCATTCGATTTTGTAACAGCGAACGCCTGGCCGGCAATTGCACGGTGCTGGCCATTGATGTGCCGAGCGGACTTGACGCGGACACCGGCATCGCATTTGACCCTGCTATCGAGGCGGACGAAACAATCACTTTTATTGCCGATAAGCTCGGGCTGCATACCGCTGACGGACGCGATCATGCGGGTGAAGTTTTACTCAACACGCTGAAAGTCACGTTGCCCGCCTCGATTGCCAGCCTGCTGACCCGCGATGATGTGTTGCCTCTCATTCCGCGCCGACGTGCCAACAGTCACAAGGGAAGTTACGGCAATGTCTGCGTGATCGGCGGCGCGGAGGGGATGACCGGTGCGGCCGTACTGGCTGCACGCGCGGCACTCCACATGGGGCCGGGCAAGGTGTATCTCGGGCTGTTTGACAAAGATCGCCCGCCGTTCGATCTGCTGCATCCAGAAATCATGGTGCGCGACGCGAAGGTCTTGGTAAAGGATGACTCGATGAGTGCTTTCGCCGTCGGTATGGGCATGGGTGAGACCGGTGCGGCTTCGCTGATGGCAGTGTTATTGCTAGATAAGCCGACCGTGATCGACGCCGACGCGCTCAATGCAATTTCAACAAACCCCAGTATCCGTGCGGCATTTGAGGCAAAAAAGGCTGAAGGTGCCCGTGTTTGCTTACCTTTCATTTTCACGCCGCACCCCGGCGAGGCCGCCCGTTTGTTGGGAAAGACTGCTGCCGAAGTCCAGGCCGACCGCCCCGCCACCGCGCTGGCACTGGCAGCCCAGTTTTCCGGTGTGGTGGTATTGAAAGGTGCCGGGACGATCATCGCGCATCCGGACGGGCGCTATGTCGTCAATACAACTGGAAACCCGGGTATGGCAGCGGGCGGCATGGGCGACGCGCTGTCAGGCATGCTTGCCGCGTTTCTCGCCATTGGCATGGACGCCTGGGACGCTGCGCGGCTCGGTGTCTACCTGCATGGTGCGGCAGCCGATGTGGCGTTGCATCATGGCATGGGGCCACACGGACTCACGGCATCTGAAATCATCTTTGAAGCACGCACCCTGCTCAACTCGGCGCTTGACCACGATCACGGCTAGGTGTGTCGTTGAGTACTAGAATAGCTACGCTCACCTTTCGGAGAAAAAAAATGAAAAAACTTGCTGTTGGTTTGATCGCTGCCGTTGTTTCAATCTCTGCCCACGCACAACCGTCGACCTACCCGGACAAACCGGTGCGCTACATCATCCCGTTCGCGCCTGGCGGCGAATCCGACATTGCGGCACGTTTTCAGGGGCAAGCCTTCAAAAAGAAATACGGACAGGAGTTGATCGTGGAGTCGAAGCCCGGTGGCGGCGGCGCATTGGCCTGGTCGCAGGCCAACACCTTCCCGGGTGACGGCTATACGTGGATCAGCACCAACCTGCCGCATCTGGTGTTGCAGCCGATGGAAGGCAACGTCCAATACAAGACCGATGACATTCACAACGTCTACTTCTATCACTACACGCCAGACGCCATCGTGGTGCGCAGCGAGAGCCCGTTCAAGACCTATCAGGACTTCATCGCGGCAGCCAAGAAAAAAACTGAAGCGGTTTCAATCGCTGGTTCCGGCTTGAACACGGCCAATCACGTCGCCAATGTGCGCTTGGAAGGTGCGGCGGGCATCAAGCTCACCTACGTGCCGTTCAAGGGCACCGGCGATCTGGTGGCCTCCCTGCTCGGCGGCCACGTCGACGCCGCCATGTCCTACGTCACGCTGGCATTGGCACAGAAGGGGCGCACGCGCATGCTGGCCATTGCGACCGATAAACGCCACCCGGCATTCCCGGATACGCCGACATTCAAAGAGCTCGGCATCGATTGGGTTGATGGTGCGTATCGCGGCGTGGCCGTACCCAAGTCGACGCCACCCGATATCCGTAAACGTGTCTCCGACATCTTTGCCGAGATCAACAAGGACCCAGAGTTTCTGAAGCGCATGGCCGATGGCGGATTTGAAGTGATCGACGTACCGGTCGAGAAGATGCCGGCGTTTATGGCTGAGCGGACAAAGGTCTACACCGAAGTGGCGAAGAAGATGGGATTGGCGAAGTAAGGTTTGCGTGGGTGGCAGGAATCAGAGGCGAGTGTTTTGGTGGAAAAAAGTTCGGCTCTAACCCCTGGTGCTCCGTCAATGGTGGCACCGGTGCTCAGGCCGATGGCAACGCGATGCCTGACACTGCCAACATCAATGGCAACATTTAATTGGGTTTGCTTAGCAGCCCTTTCGTGTAGATCGTGCAACGCGAGACGACAAGAAATCGTCCGTGCACCTTGCCTCCTCGACACCCACAACTGCTGGCATCATCCCGTCAGGCGTCCTAGACGATGCGGATGACGGAGGCGGCAATTCAGGCTGAGCCAGGTCGTTGCCAACCGGGCGGGCCCCTTAAGCCACACCCCGTCAGCGCGTACCCTAATACCGATTGCCGAATCCAGCAGCTCGCAAATTCGGAGCGCAGGCCCCTTTTATTGCCATTGGCTGAACGGACCCTGGACATTCGAGCTGCCGGAAGGATACGTAGATTCGTGCAACTGCTTTAGGACAGTGAGTTCCATTACGATTCCGATAGGAAATCCCTGGCGACCAGCGCGAGCAGGCATCATCAGTTCATCGAGATACTTGACCGCCGCCGGCGTTCCCCATAACTCCTCGACAACGTGCAGCAGGCGACCGAATTGCGCGGCCAGTTTGTGTGGAAAATCGACCTGCTTGGCGTCGCAATCCACGTTGATGCGTTGGAAAGGTATCTTGGTCATTTCTTAGGCTCCTCAAGGGAAGTTCGCAAGGGAGAATCCACGCCAATTGGAGAACGAAAAGGCGCTCCGGAATCGACTTACGCTCAAATTATCTGGAGGCTGAGCATGCCGGCGATTGACGTTTTCTACGTTGGCACCAGCATACTTTGAAAAAAGTATTCATGGCATTATTTTAGAACAACAGAAAAATACGAAAAATAGGGTCAGACACCATTTAAACGCTGTATTGACATCGCGAAGCAATCACACCAAACCCGATTACCAGTGGGCATTTTCGGGCACTTTCATCTTAAAACACCCGCCTCTGGTGGGCTTTATGGTTTTGCGCTACGACGGGCCCTGATTTAATGCTTCGTTCTCATCACGCCGCAATCTCAATCAACTCGCCGTGGGAGGTAGATGAAGGAACGGGCAGTCCATCTTATTTCAACCCGTCGATATGGAACTCGATGGCCTCATGGACCAGCGCGAGCACCGCGTCCCTTGTTGCACCCGCAGCGATACAGCCGGGAAGATCTGGCACATAGGCGCCATACGACGTCGGCCCCTTCTCAACAATCACTAAATACTGCATCGCCATCGCCTATTTCTTCAATCCTGCCTGACGCAAAATGCTGCTCAGCGTACCCTGCGGAACGTCAACGCTTGGTTTGCCCGAAACCGTGACGATACCCAACTTGGTTTCATGTTGAAACTGGCGGTGACTCCCTCTCATTCGTACTTGGGCTTGGCCGTCGCGCTCGGGCAGATCAAGAAGCTCTGAAACTTTCATCGGAAAAGTCTACCTAAACCTTCGAATTGAGGAAAAAAGGCGCGTCACGCGCTCAGTAGATACGTCCGCCCCACCCACAACCCCACCGCCGTCAGCACCAGCGACACGACAAGGTGCGAACCGCCCACCACCAA
>Ga0335397_10009909_pt1 | contig 11848 bp, 7 predicted proteins | sample MAT04_FD_205740 | JGI IMG/M metagenome (GOLD analysis project Ga0335397, IMG submission 205740) | Freshwater microbial communities from Lake Fryxell liftoff mats and glacier meltwater in Antarctica - MAT-04 (spades assembly) (version 2) ...
TGGGGACTTTTGCGGGTGCTGTGTTGGGGGCGGGGGTGTCTGCGATGTTTCCGGCCTTGGGCGCTGGGGTGCCGGTGCAGTTTGCGCCTGTCGTGGGTGCGATCGTGGGGGCTGGTTTGGGGGCGATTTGGGGGGTAATTTCCGGTACTGTTTGGGGGGCTCTGGGGAAGTGGTGATTTGATTTAAGGCTTCAATTTGTTTTTTTGCGCTCCTAGTTGTCATCATCTCTACAAGTAATGTACTATATCAACAGGTAATGTACTTAAATGACAAAGAGAGTCTTGAGAGGGAGAATAATGAACAATACCCATTAGAACAGACGCTACCGACGTGCCAACCCAAAAGCCAAGAACCACCATATATTTAGAGCCAGAACTCTTTGAGGCTTTACAGGAGAGAGCGAAAGAGGAAAAGAGAACGGTCAGCAATTTGTCGAACCTCTTGATAGAACAAGCCATGAAAGCATGGCTGGCTGACAACAAACCCCCATCAGCGTCAAAAGAGTAATTAAGTTAGTGGAACAAGAACAGTCAGAACCAGAAAACGTACACAGTGCCACCGATCCAGACAAGTGCTGGGATATGGGACACAAGTACAATTGGAGGCTAAAGCGTATCGAACAGACGCGCGATCGCATTCTCAAAGTCAATTGCGTGTTTTATGGCGAACAGACTTCTTTTGAAGACACACGTTTTGGAGATAGGGAAGATGAATGAAACTTGGATAGTCTTTAAAACTGAATCCCTTTCAGCACATGGTTGGGAAGAACGGAAGCTACTGCCATCCGGCGGTCTAACTGATGTTTTAGCCACAGAATGGGACTTTTCCGGCAAATTGCCCCAAATTGGCGATCGCGTGCGGGAATACGCCAATCTGCAAGACCCCGATAATGGCATCACTCACGGTAAAGATGGCGACTGGATTGTGACTCGCATCAACCAGTTCTCGTCTCAGGAAACCAACCAGGAAATCGCAGTATGTTATTGTGCTTATCAACCGATTGAGTCTAACTGGGTCGAACTGAAACGAGGGAGGCCGGTTAATGAGATTTTGCAACCCGCCGAGGTTGGGTAATACCATTTTTCTAAAGATCTGCTATAGATGAATTCTTAGCCCCCCCGATGCTTTGGGGGGGTTGGGGGGGTAATATCTAGCGCTACTTTATGAAATTGGTATAAGTAGTCAGAAACCGGGTTTTTTATGAAAATATTTCATCACAGCCTGCAGATTAGGTAAAAACCCGGTTTTTTTTGCATAAATGCGTCAGGGAATTTCAACCTAAATCCCATCTTCACTTAGAGCAACTGCCACATCGGTGAGGACATTAATAACTTCATAAACAGACTCGCTTACTCACTATCAATAAACAGTTTGATTCTTGTGGGATGTAACTGTCAACTGTCAACTGTCAACTGTCAACTGTCAACTATCAACTGTCAACTGTCAACTGTCAACTGTCAACTGCTCTAAGATGACAGTGACAATTCGGCTTTTCAATCAAAGACTCAACCAAAGCATTTAAAGCAACCGCCGCCAATAAGCCACCGCCAAAAGTCCCCACAGTCGTAATATAAGGAATGCCCGATCGCACTAACCGTCGTTTCGCCACCGGAGAATGACTGAAGCCGATCGGCATTCCAATCACCAAAGCCGGTTGCAGTTGCCCATTTGCGATCGCCTCACAAACCGCCATTAGCACAGAAGGCGCATATCCTACTACCAAGATACAGCCTTTTTCCAGTTGCAACAACTTTTCAAACCACTCACGCTGATGCCAAAATTCCTGCTCAGCTTCCGCCGCAGCATTGATGTGCGGATTATCAATTAAAGTTGTGATACTTGTTCCCAAATGTGCTAATCTTGTGCCATCCAAAGCAGCAAAAACAGGCGGCACATCAGCCACAATTTGACACCGATTTTTCAAAGCTTCCCGCGCCGATTTAATCGCCGTTTCGCTCAACTTCACAAACGGCAGCAGCGAACAATCTCCGCAGGCTAACACCAGTTTTGACAGCAAGTCTACCTCAATTTCCGAGCGATCGCCCAAATCCGGCAACAAATGCTGCAACGACTCCCCAAACGCCTCCGGGTGAGTGTGCGCCCCCGCATCCCAACCATCCCAAAGTTGTTCCAACTGTCCCTCAGTTTGGGTCTCCAACAGCCTCAATTGAGCCAGTGCGCCGGCTTGCACCGCTTGACACGAAAGATCGCGCCCCAGCAATCCTTCGAGGGCTGATGCCGTTTCTCGCAGGCGCACAATCTGCTGAATTACCGACAGATATTGCCGTTGCAGAGTCGCCATCAGCGCGTCTGGGGAAGCATCCGCGTCTGTTTCTAAGAGTTTGCGGATGTGAGACAGTTGAAAGCCTTGCTGCTTGAGTGCGACGATTCTTTGCAGTCTTTGCACGTCGCTGCGGGTGTACAGTCTGTAGTTAGAGGTCGATCGCACGGCCGGAGATAGCAGCCCCAAAGCGTGATAATGCCGCACCATCCGAGGGGTAATTGTGCCTTTTACCGCGTCTGTAAGTTGTTTAATTGTCAGGTATTGTTGCTGCATCATACCAATTCGGAAAACTAGGACTAAATCTTCTAAATTGTACCCGATATCTGTAGGGAAACGGTATTGCCTTGTCCGACGCGGGACTCTATTTTTATAATTAACATTTTTATCGAATAGCGTTTAATTTTTGACAAAGATCAACTTCCACAAGTGTCATTGCGAGGAACGAAGCAATCTAAGTTTTTGCGATTGCTTCGTTCCTCGCAATGACAGGAAATTCAAGTTATCGCCTTCAAGCATGATAAAATTAACTGATGCAGTGAATCCAAAATCTAAAATCCAAAATCTAAAATCGAATGACTCGATTAATTCACGATCGCTTTGCCAAAGAATACCTAGAAGAGATGCTGTCTCCAGTAGGGAAAGTCGAGATCGGTCGCGATGTCACTTCCGAAGTGCGCGAAATCGATGTTTACTTTACTCATGAAGCCACAGTCCCAGAACATATCGAAAATTTGGGATTATTGGGGCAACTAGCAACTGCGACGGCAATTTTTGAACCGTTCCGCAACCCGGTAACTATCAGGGAAGTTGTAGGTTGCATCAGCAAATTGTTTGATATTCAGAGCGAATTGGAGAGAGAAGCCAGAAGAGACAATATTCGACTTAACGAAAATGATTTTCCGAAATTGTGGATTCTCACTCCCACAGCGTCATAATCGCTGTTGAACGGGTTTCGCGCACAAGCAGACGAACCCAATTGGATGCCGGGGATTTATTTTTTGGGGGAATCTATGCGATCGGCAATTGTGGTGATCCATCAGTTGCCAAAAACTCCCGAAACCTTGTGGCTAAGGATTTTGGGCAGAGGAAAGGTGCAGGAAAGAGCAGTTGCCGAGTTGAGCGCCTTCGCTACAGACAACCCCCTGCGAACTAATGCGTTAGAATTGCTGTATCGACTGCAATCAAACTTAGTAGCAGATTTAGAACAGCCCATAGAAACAGAAGACCGGGAGTTAATTATGACTATCGCACCTCTCTTTCAAGAACAGTTACAAGCGGCACAGGAACAAGGATTAGAGCAAGGATTAGAACAAGGATTAGAACAAGGATTAGAGCGAGGAAGACAAGAACAACAGCGGTTAATTTTTGAGAATTTTTTGCGAGTGAGATTTGGAGAGTTAGACTCGCTGATGATAGCGTTTCTCTCTCCAGTCTCCAGGATACCTGCTGCCGAGTTTACGGTAATTTTACTGGGAATATCTATGCTCACGGTGGATGCGGCGGGCAGGCAAGAAGCGGTGAGGTTGTTAGCAGAAAATGTCTTGGCACTGCGGTTAAATGAATTTACCGATAGTTTGCCGGCAATGGTTGCTAATTTACTGGCTTTACCTGTCGCAGAATTGACGTTGTTTTTGGAACAATTGCCTCAGTTATCGGCTGATGAATTGATTGCCCGATTGCGATAGATATAGTCTTGGACGCACGGGTGGTCAGAAACCGGGTTTTTACGAAAATACTTGATTGTAGCCGACAGATTCGGTAAAAAACCGGGTTTCTTTGGCTTGATGCGTCCAGGACTATGTTTGTTTGTCCAGGACATGGCAATGCCGTTTTCTTACCAGATTTACCGACAGTTGATCGCGGTTTGCGATCGCCCGAAATACAGGAAACGGCAGTGCCGTTTCCCTACCCGCAGGGAATTTAGACCAAAAGCTTGACATTGACACTAATGTCAAGGTTTACGATGCAGGAGTCATTCTACCAAATCAAATTTCTCCCATGACTCCCAATTCCCTCCCCACCTCGCGCCTGTCGCGCCTCGCCGAAGAACACCCAGACGCTTTGACAGCGGCCCTGTGCGGAATTCTGGTAATTTTGGGTTCGATCGCCCTACAAGTCGGTTGGCTGGGCTTAGCGGTGTTAATATTGCCCGCTGCTTATGTGATCGGCGGCTATTCCAGCACCCGCGAAGGCTTGACTACGCTTTTTGAAGAACGCGAATTAGATGTAGATTTGTTGATGATTGTCGCTGCTTTGGGCGCGGCTGGTTTGGGGCTGTGGCGGCAAGAATATCATTTAATTGTTGATGGTGCGGTGCTGATTTTAATCTTTGCAATTAGCGGCGCGCTGGAAGGTTATGCTATGCAGCGGACTGAACGGAGTATTCGCAGTTTGATGAGTTTGACTGCGGATACTGCGCGGGTGATAATGTACGATGGGGAACGGTTGGTGGCGATCGACAAATTGGCAATTGGCGATCGGCTTTTAGTCAAGCCCGGAGAAATCATTCCCACAGATGCGATAATTATCGAAGGCTACAGCAATCTCAATCAAGCCTCGATTACCGGCGAATCCATGCCCGTGGAAAAAGTGGCGGGCGATGAAGTCTATGCAGGCACGATTAACGGTGCGGGCGCGCTACAATTGGAAGTGCACAAAACTCCAGAAAGCAGTTTGATTCAGCGCGTAATTCGGCTGGTGCAACAAGCGCAAACAGAAGCGCCGCCTTCTCAACAATTTGTGGAAAAGTTCGAGCGCGGTTATGCTAAATTAATTGTCGGTTTAGGTTTGCTGCTGGCAATTTTACCGCCCTTTGTTTTAGGCTGGAATTGGGAAGATACCATCTATCGGGCGCTGATTTTCCTAGTAGTCGCATCCCCCTGCGCGCTGATGGCTTCGATTATGCCGGCGCTGCTTTCGGGGATTGCTAACGGGGCGAGACAGGGGATTTTGTTTAAAAGCGGCGCGCAATTGGAGATAATTGGTAAAGTTCGGGCGATCGCCTTTGACAAAACTGGAACCCTCACCACGGGAAAACCTGAAGTTGTCAAAATTGTACCAGCAACCGGATATACTGAAACAGAAGTTCTGCAATTGGCTGCTGCCATCGAAACTCATTCCGAACACGCGATCGCCCAAGCAATTGTCCAAGCCGCCCAGCAGCAAAAGTTACCGTTGTCAAGCGCGATCGACGTACAAGCAAAAATCGGTCGCGGAATAGTCGGCAAAGTTGACAATCAAACGATTACCATTGGTAAAGCCGATTTTGTCGCAGCAACTGCCGAATTGACTGAAGTAAGTCATCAATTGCAAGCCGAAGGAAAAACAGTTGTTTGGGTGGCAAAGGGCGCTGAACTTTTAGGCATCATTGCAGTAGCAGATACAGTCCGCCCGGAAGCAGCAGCCACGATAAAACGCTTGCAAAATTTAGGCGTAGAACATATCATAATGCTGACAGGCGACAACGAACAAACCGCTCAATACATCGCCCAACAATTAGGCATTAACGAAGTGTACGCCGAACTTTTGCCGGAAGACAAAGTGCACCTAATTAAAAAGCTGCAAACCCAGTATCAAACCGTCGCAATGGTAGGAGACGGCATCAACGATGCACCCGCCCTCGCGCAAGCTTCCGTGGGAATTGCGATGGGTATTTCGGGTAGCGATGTTGCCTTAGAAACGGCTGATATAGTATTGATGGCAGATAAGTTAGAACAATTAGCCCATGCGATTAGTTTGGGCCGCCGCGCTCAAAACGTTGTCAAGCAAAACATTGTTTTTGCGCTAAGCTGCATTATACTATTGTTGGCTGCTAATTTTTTAGGAAATATCACAATGCCGATCGGCGTTATCGGCCATGAAGGGTCTACAGTTTTGGTAACGTTGAGCGGTTTGCGGTTGCTGAGACATTAATTAGATTACTCGTTACCCAACCAATCTGTAGGGGCGGGTTCACCAACAATTTATGATAAAAAGCAACAATCTCATAAACCCGCCCTCCCCCACTGAGACAGTAATTAAATTACTCGTTACCCAACCAATCTGTAGGGGCGGGTTCACCAACAATTTATGATAAAAAGCAACAATCTCATAAACCAGCCCTCCCCACCAACAATCAAAATGTACTCTTTCACCGACGAATTTGTAGGGGCGGGTTCACCAACAATTTACGATAAAAATCAACAATATCGTAAACCAGCCCTCCCCACCAACAATTCCAATGTACGATGAATTTATTGGTAAAATGTTCATGTAAATAATGGCGGGGATGGGGCGGGTTTATGAAATTGTTTGTGGATTTTATATATAGTTTGTGAACCCGCCCCTACAGGATTTTGGGATATTTTTTGTAAAACTAACGGCGAAAAATGCGCGGCCACAAAACTATAATTATCGCAGTCAGCAAGCTAGCCGCCACTCCTGATAAAATCGTAAATCCCATAATTAGTCTCAATCCCGAACCAGGTTCAAAAAATGGGAATAGCGTATTTATGGCAGTATTAATAACGGGATTTGCTTCGATTTCTGTTTTGTAATTTGCACTTGCAGAGGCTATAGTACCGCCAGTAGACAGTCCGACTCCGACAATACCGACAATATTTTGAAAAGTGCGATCGCTCTCAGCCTTCCTAATCTCCACCGTCCCTCTAATTGTATCAGTCAAACTCTGCAAAATTTCCAAACACGGACGGAAATTGTCAATATCTTTTTTGATTTGTTTGAGATACTTTGTTTTAGCATCATTGCCAAAAACTTGTAAAAACTGCAAATCGTCAGTAGGTCTAGCCTTGGCTTGCATCTTTGTCAGCTTATCCTGGTACTTATCCAGATTCACCTTAATTGTACTGTATTGGAATTCAAGGTAATTAAGGTCGATCGTAAAATCCGACAATTTCCCCATCACCTCCAGCAATTTCGGGAGATTCAACCTAGAAGTATTTCTGATTGCCAAAATTTGGTTATATTTTTTCACCAAACGCTGTTTTAGCAGCAGACTGTTTTCATAAGCCCAGATAATTTTATGGCGGAAGCACAGCAAATCCAGCCAATTTATGTAAAAATATTTCCATTCCAGAAAAGCCGCTTTATTGGGATATAAAATTACCAACAGTTGCAAATTATCCTCAATCTTATCGCCCCAAAATTCAGCGACTTTACCACCTAAAAACTTACCAATTGCTTGAGGATTAGCATCTTTTTTAAATAGATTTTTGTAAGCTTTTTTTGCAAGTTCTTCCGCTTCCGCATCAGTTCCCGATTCCAGCCAACCCCAAAGCATCCAAGTTTGTCCGATATTTTCTAACTTCGGCAATTTAGGGGCTAAATATTGCAATTTTTCAATTAATTTAATAACTTGATCTGTTTTATACCTATCCTGAACAGAAGCATCAAATAAAAGTTGGTAATTGTCAGTATCATTAACATTCCAGCGGCGATAAGCACCTTTCACTTCAACACCATTCAGGTTTCCTTCAAATTGTAAATCTGCTGCTTCCACCTCGTTTAGTGCCAGAAACTGTTCTCTATTTACATCAATAGATAAATCACTCAGATTTTCGTGAAGTTGTTGGGACAAACTCTCTAAAAATCCTTGATAGATTTTGCGAGTTTCCGATTCTTCGACACCCAACCCTTCTTTGAGAGTGTAGGTAAATAAATTTAGGGTAGGGTTAACTAATTTCAGCATAAAATCTTTTCCTGATGGTTCACAAGACCGGGCGAAATACCAGGCGAAATACCAGGCGAAATACCAGGCGAAATACCAGGCGAAATACCAGGCGAAATACCAGGCGAAATACCAGGCGAAATACCAGGCGAAATACCAGGCGGTTGAAACCGCGTCTACACAGACAAAACCCGCCTCCGCGGGTTGAAGAATGCGCGGTTAACATTTCTTGATTTTCTTCCGTCCGCGTCGGCGGACATCGTTTGTGTAGACGCGGTTTAAACCACCGTCTTATCTTGATTTTCTTCCGTCCGCGTCGGCGGACATCGTTTGTGTAGACGCGGTTTAAACCGCCGTCTTATCTTGATTTTCTTCCGTCCGCGTCGGCGGACATCGTTTGTGTAGACGCGGTTTAAACCGCCGGGTATTTCGCCGTCTTATCTTCGGTAAAAACGACAAATACAAATTAAAACCTCAATCGATAAACCCGTTCAACCAAATCGCGAACACCAGAAAAAAGCTTTTTAGCCGCATTCTGAGGATTGGCATCAGTCAGCGGAGGAGCCAAAAAGTTGTTAAAATCATCAGTAGTCTGACGCGAAGGTGTATTTGCATCTAATGGAGGAATCCACTTATCCTTTTCATTCGTCTTGTCAATTTTCTGCAATTCCTTGTAAGCTTGCTTAAAAACTTTATTAAAAGCAGCATCTTTCTTAGCCAAATTGATAAGTTTAGATGTTTGTTTCACGTCGCCGCCGACTAAAGCCGCGCCTAATTCATTCACTTCTGCTATCAACTTCGGTGTAAGAGTTCCTTCAAATTTAGCAAGGGATATTAAAAAAGCTTTGGGCGCAAATTGCTTAAATTCTGATAACTTAAGTTCTTGAGAAGTCATATTAGTTTAGCCGTTACCGGTGATGGTGAAAGCAGCCCAGTGGTAAGGATGCTCGTAGGGTTTCTCATCTATTGTAGCTAATTTTTTTTGCAGCCGCGAAGCTTCCCTTTCAAAGTGGTATTTATGCTTAAACTTAGCTTTTTCCAGCAGCGGCAACAACTCTCCAGCGTACCACTCGCTTAGCTTAGCATTCGTGAGTTGTCTCAGCCAATCTTTGGCTTGTTGCAGGGCTGCGGGCGGCTCGATTCCCTGCTGCAACAACTGGTAGAAATAAATCATTAACAAAGCGCTCGAACGTTCGTCTACTCGCCACAGCGTGCTGATAATATAATTGGTTTCTGGCAAAAAGCCGCTCGCTATCCCCACGAATTCATCGATTAACTCGCCTGTTTTGGTGTAGCCGGTTTCGCAAGCGCTGAGGCAGATTAGGTAATAGTTGACAAAATTCAACTGCAATATGTCGCTCAATTTCAATTCTTCGCCGCGGGCTAAGATTAACGCAGAATCTTCGGATTTTTTGGTGTTGTGCTCGGCGTGACCTGTATAATGAAAGATGCCTTGATTGACTTTGAGTGCTTGAATAATTGCGGTTTTTGTAGAGATATTGGCGGGGCACTGAGTCGCGTAAAATTGACTGATCGCGGCTGCTTCAATTTCTGTGTATTTCAAAGCACTTTTGCCTTGGGAATGCTCTACCATCAGCAGTGAATTTGGCACTGTTTCCGTGGGGTGTTGCTGTTGCTGAAGGATGGCAATTTGAGCGCTGGGGAGGCGGCTAATTGTGCGGATTGGCTCGCCTTCAGTAGGCTGTTGCGGCGCTGAGAAGGGAGGCTGAAACAGGGCATCTAGGGGGAGGAGGTGCAAATCGCGGTGGGGAATTAAGATTAAGTGTTGGATATTGGTGAGGTGGGTGCAAATTTCGGGGATTTTGAGGATGTCAGCGAGTTTTTGCAATTGCGCTGTCATTGATTGCCGCCAGGGATGGGATTCTTTGCTTTCTTCTTTGCTGGTTTTGCAGTAATTTTGATAGTTGGTTTTCCAGTCTTTTAGCCAGTTTTCTAAACTCGGACTTTGGGAATTTGGGAATAAATCGGTGACTGGTGTGGAGATTGTTTGAAAGTTGTCTGGGGTAATGATAAAAGCTGTCAGGGAAACTGGGCTGAGATGCCAGTAAATTATCGCTGTGGCGGTGTTGTTTGCCAGCAAGTCTCGGATTTGGGGATAAGTCGGGCTATCGGTGGGGTTTGGCGAACCTGCGCGCATCCATTGCAGGCAAAAGTTTTTCCTGGCTTCGGCTTTTTCTAGTGCATTTATCTTTTTGCCAGACTTGACGAGGGTATCGACTTCTAACTGGTAAAGTCCGGCAAATTTGCGCTGGAGTCGCAGTTTGTCTTTGGGGTGAGTTTGATTGTCTAAAAGTAAATTTTCTAAGACGGTAGTAGCTTCCGTAAGGCACTCGCTGGTTTTGGGATCTTCCAAGCTGCGGCAGACGGTAATTAAGCCTTCCATTACTTCTAAATAATCTTCTGGAATCAGGGGCAATTTCAAGAATTCGCGGGCTTGTTCGTAGCTGGCTTTGGCTTTGTGGAAAGATTCAAAATATGTGGCTGTTTGTTTGCCGTGTTTGTAGTGTACCTTGCCTTTTTGCTGGTGGAAATTGCCACAAGCGAGGCGATAGTCGTGGTTGCTGGACTGATATTTCTGTAAGCCTTCATCCCAGTTTTGAATGGCTTCAATATAGCGATCGGAGAGAAAAAATGCCCAACCTCGATTTTGCCAAGCTGGGGCGTATTGATCGCCTGTAATTTTTAAGGCTTGATCGTAGGCTGCGATCGCCTCATTGTAGCGGCCCAAATCATTTAGGGCATTGCCCAGCCCGTTCCAGGCATAGTGGAATTTGGGGTCAATTTCTAAGACTGTCTCCAAGGCTGCGATCGCCTCACTGTAGCGGCCCAAACCATTTAGGGCACCGCCCAACCCGTTCCAGGCAGGGTTGAATTTGGGGTCAATTTCTAAGGCTTGATCGAAGGCTGCGATCGCCCCTTCAAAATCTCCTGCATCATAACGTTCTACTCCTTGCTTCAATAATTCTACTAACTCTTTAAGTATTTCTATTCCTATAGATTCTGACTGCGAGCTTAATTTCCCTTGGTTAGCCGCCGATAAATTATCTGTAGAAAAACTCAAACTCTCGCTTCCCAACAATTCAGAAACATTATCACTTATAGATGAATCATCCGCAGGAGTCAGATTCAAAATCTCCCCAGCCAACAATTCCCTGCCGATATTGCCAGCAACCTCACTGATTATCCCGCAATTTGCCGCACCCAGCCGCACCATGCGCCTACCCAATTCTAAATTCGTTTCCGGGGATACCAGCAACCTTTCTCCAAATTCTTGCAGCCAATTTGCCAACTCAGCATCTTTGATTTTGCTGGCGATTAAAAAGCCTTGAATTGGGCCGCGACTCCAGCCTTGTTCAACACCCTCTAACAACTCCATGAATTTCTGTTCGTATTCCCCAAAAGAGCGAATCGGAGTTGGCGGTGGCGGTGCTGGTGGTTTGCGTTGCGGGAAAATTTGCCGCCACAGCTTGAGGATTGTATGCCAAATTTTTCGGATCATTGGCTTGGTGGGTGATGTGTTGTTGCCGATTGTAGCAGATTTTTGGGTTTGGTGGAGGTTCAATCGCGATTTTGCGGCGGATGAACGTTGAGGGTTCGATTTATGCAGAAACATTCCAAAATCTTGTAGGGGCGGGTTCACCAACCATCTATGAAACTGACAGACAATCTCATAAACCCGCCCCATCCCCGCCATTGTTTATATGAACATTCGATCGATAAATTTTGGGTATATTTTTATTGTTTGTGGGGGAGGGCGGGTTTATGAGATTATTCGTTTTTACCATAGATTGTTGGTGAACCCGCCCCTACGGATTGGGTACTGTTTCGGACGCATTAAGACTAGAAGAAACCGGGTTTTTTACCGAGTTTGTTGGTGA
>Ga0335397_10009910_pt1 | contig 11848 bp, 11 predicted proteins | sample MAT04_FD_205740 | JGI IMG/M metagenome (GOLD analysis project Ga0335397, IMG submission 205740) | Freshwater microbial communities from Lake Fryxell liftoff mats and glacier meltwater in Antarctica - MAT-04 (spades assembly) (version 2) ...
TTCGTCAGGCAGGCGACTTTGTAGCCGGCGGTCTTCACCCGGTCGAGCAGCGCCACCATTTCGGGACGCACTTCACCGGACAGCAACCCCAGCACGGCTGCACCCGGCACTCGATGACCGAGTGCCTCGGACTCGTCGGCGAAGAGTGCGTCGAACTCGGCACCGCCGACATCGCTGCGTTCCAGCTTGGCCCACGCATTGTCGTGAGGGTTGGTGGCGTTGACAGAGCGGATGAAGTCGGCGGGCAGGCCCTGTGCAGCTTCGTAGTGATTGAAGGCTTCGAACGGACTGCTCAGGATGACTCCGCCGAAATCCCAGAGGACGGCTTTCTTCATACAGCCTTTCTAGATCACCGCATCGTAGGCTGGCCGAGTTATGCCACATCATGTCGTCGTCGACGGATCGAACCTCGCCACCGAGGGTCGCACCGCTCCCAGTCTCAAACAGCTCAACGAAGCGGTACTCGCCTACATGGCGGAAGACCCGACGGCACTGATCACCGTGGTGGTCGATGCCACCTTCGGGCACCGCATCGACCCGAAGGAGTCCGCCGAGTTCGACGACGCGGTCAGTAACAACGAACTCGTCGCGCCGCCCGCCGGGGCGATTGGTCGCGGTGACGCATTTGTGCTGAGCATTGCCCACAAGGTCAACGCCAACATCCTTACCAACGACAGCTACCAAGAGTTCCACGCGCAGTATGACTGGTTGTTCGACGAGGGTCGTCTCATCGGTGGCAAGCCGGTCCCGCACATCGGCTGGGTCTTCGTGAACCGTCTACCCGTTCGTGGCCCGTTGAGCCGCAAGGTGACCTCGGACGCGAAGCGCAAGGGCAGCACCGCCGGTACCGGAGGCGGCCGTGGTCGTGGCCGTTCGTCGGCAGATGACGGCACCGTGCGCGTCGGTAGCCCGGAGGCCAGCCTGCCGATGCCGATACCGAAGTCACCCCCGCCGCGCGTGGCGTCGAAGGTCAAGGCCGTGGTGGAAACTCCTGCCAAGGCAGGTCGCAGCCGCGGTGGTCGCAAGCGCGGAGGCGACGCCGAGCGCGCTCCGAAGGCCGCTGCCCCGGTCGCACCCGCTGTTGACGTGGCGCCCACGGGTGGCGCCTCCACCGTCAACGATCTGCTGTCGTTTCTCACCTTCGTTGAACGGCATCCGGCGGGTACCAGCGTCAACGCAATTGTCGATCACTACTCGTCGCACGGTGCCTACGTGCGCATCGGTGACATGGTCGGCTACGTGCCCCTGCGCCTGATGGCAGAGCCGGCACCGCGCAGTGCTCGCGAGTTCATGAAGGTGGGCGAGTCGGTCACGCTGATCGTGGAGAGCTTCGTGCCCACCAAGCGCAGCGTCGATCTTGCTGTTCCTGGCATGGGCACCGCCAAGCAGCTGGGCGAAGCAGCTCCGGCCAAGGCAGCGAAGGTTACCAAGCCACCGAAGCGTGCGCCGAAGGCCGCCGCACCCGACAAAGTAGCCGCTGTGTCGAAGGCCGCCGTTGCGTCGAAGGCCGCCGCCAAGCCGGCCAAGGCTGCCGCCAAGCCGGCCAAGGCTGCCGCCAAGAAGTCGGTGGCCACACCAGTAACCGCCAAGGCTTCCAAACAGTCGGCAGTCGCACCCGCCAAGCCAACGCCGACCAACGCCTCGGCCAAGAAGTCAACGCCTTCCAAGTCAACAACCGCCAAGTCAACTACCGCCAAGTCAACTACCGCCAAGTCAACTACCGCCAAGTCACCTACCGCCAAGTCACCTACCGCCAAGTCGGCATCGGCCAGCATGTCTGCTCCTGCAAAGCCCGCCGCGCCTGCCGCGACGGCGGCGTCGAAGGCTGAACCGTCCAGGAAGCCAGCGGCGTCGAAGGCAGCGCCCGTCAAGAAGGCTGCCGCCAAGAAGGCTGCCGCCAAGAAGGTGCCCGCCGCGCGGCGGGGCCGCTCGCAAGCCTGATTGGCTACGGTCGAGCCGTGCGCATCGCTACCTGGAACGTCAACTCCCTGAAGGCTCGACTCTCTCGCGTGGAGGAATGGTTGGTCGACGTGCAACCCGACGTGTTGTGCATGCAGGAGACCAAGCTGGCCGACGATGCCTTTCCGGCCCTCGCGTTCGCCGCGCTCGGGTACGAGTGTGCGCATCACGGGCAGGGCCAGTGGAACGGCGTGGCGATCCTGTCCAAGGTCGGCCTCACCGATGTCGTGGCCAACTTCGCGGATGGTGGCGAGCCGGACCCTGACGCTCGGATCATCACCGCCGTCTGCGATGGCGTGCGCATCAGCAGCGTCTACGTCCCCAACGGGCGCTCGCTGGACCACGACCACTATCAGTACAAGCTGCGGTGGATGGCGCAGCTCCGCCGCCACGTCTCGGCCCTCAGCTCGCCAGATGAGCAGGTCGTCGTCACGGGTGACTTCAACATTGCGCCCACCGACCTCGATGTGTACGACCCGAAGAAGCTGGTGGGCGCTACGCACGTCAGCGAGCCCGAGCGTGCCGAGCTGGCGGCACTGGAAGCGTGGGGTTTCACAGATCTGTTCCGCCAGCATCACACCGAGGGCAAGCTCTACAGCTGGTGGGATTACCGTGCGGGCGACTTCCACCAGGGTCGCGGTATGCGCATCGACCTGGTGCTTGGTACCGCGGCGGTGGCTGCCCGGTGCGACTTCGCGATTGTCGATCGCAATGCGCGCAAGGGCGCGTCGCCGTCGGACCATGCGCCGGTGATTGTGGACCTGGCATGACGCTTGCCGACGGGCAAGCCGAACGGTTGGCGGGGGATTCGCGCGCCCAACTCGCGACTGCCTGTCGCATGATCATCAGCGAACTCGCTTCGAGTACCGCGCAGTCCGAGGCGTTCGCACAAGCTCGCGATTTGGTGCAGGAGGCAGTGACGATCTTGGCCGCGGCGGACCATGGTCGTGCGTACGACGGTGGCGAAGGTTCGCTGGCCGACTATCAGGACCACACCTTCATCGACCACAGCCCTCTCGTAGGTCCGCTGAACCCACTTGCACCGCCAATTCTCATTCGGTTCGACGGCACGTCGGTCGTCGGAGAGGCCACGTTCGGGGCTGCGTACGAAGGGCCGCCAGGCTGTGTCCATGGGGGCTACATTGCCGCAGCGTTCGATGAGGTACTCGGGCTCGCGCAGGGCATGTCAGGCAAGCCGGGGATGACCGCGCGCCTGACCGTGAACTACCGATCGCCCTCGCCGCTGCTGCAGCCGTTGAGATTCGCCGGCGGCATCGAGCACATCGACGGGCGCAAGATCTTCACCAAGGGCGAAGTGCGCACCGTGTCTGACGGCCGCCTGTGTGCAGAGGCCGAGGCGCTCTTCATCTCGATGAAGCCGGAGTTCTTCCAGCGCATGGTCAGCGACCGCGTGGAGCCCTAGCCGACGCGTTCTGGTAGCGGCCGCAACCGCAGCGCAGCGGTCTCGGTGATGCCGAGGCGCTGCGCCAACTCGGCGGCGTTTGCCGGTGGCAGGTCGGCCAGAGAACGCAGCACCTTGTCGCTGCAGACTGCCTGGTCTGCCTGCCCTGACACACGCGCAATCGCCGAACGCCACTCTCGGAAGGGGACCATCGGGTCGGCCGGAAGCCGGGTGCGAGAAGGTGGCGGCGCAGGCACATCATCGGCCGTACTGTCGGAGACGGCTTGCAGCCACCGGCTGGGCGCGACCGTCTTGCGCTGGCGCTGCACGCAATGAGTGATGAGCAGGTTCTGTGCGGCGCGGGTGATGGCGACGTAGAACAGGCGTGCCTCCTCCGCCAACTGCGCAGGCGAGGACGACGAGCCGTGCGGCACCAATCCTTCCTCGGCACCGGTGATGACGACTCCCCACCATTCGCGACCCTTCGCTGCGTGAAACGTCAGGAGGGCGACGGCGTCGCGGAAGTCGGCGGGTTCAAGATCGTCGAATGGGTCGCGCCGCTCGACCCAGCCGCGGAACAGACCTGGCTCGCCGGAGGTGAGGTAGCGGTCAGCTTCCTCTGCGACACGACGGCTGAGCACGTCGCCGTCAACGAAGGTGGTATCGATCCAGATGGCCAATTGCTCACGACTGGTACAGCGATATGCCGTTCGCAACGCAACGTCGAGCGGTGACCGTCCGTTACTGCGCTCGGTGTCGATGCCGAACTCGGCGAGCGTCTGCTGGAGCACCGTCAGCTGCTCATTCGTGCGTGCCAGCACGGCCAGGTCGCGTCCGCGGTGATGATGCAGGAGAACGCGGACGTGCCGGGCAACGGCCTCGGCTTCCCCGATGTCGTCGGCCACCTGTTGCACCACCACCGTGGCCGCACCGGGCTGGCGGCTCTCGCTGTTGTCCTGCTGCCCACTGGCTGCGAGCGCCGCAGCCCCCGCGCGTACCACCTGCGGCGAGCAGCGGTAGTTGGATGTGAGCGACACCACGGTGACGCCCGGGTAGCGCACCTCGACCTCGGCGAGCGCGGTGGGGTCGGCGCCGTTCCAGCCATAGATGGCCTGGCGCGGGTCGCCCACGAGGCACAGGTCGAGACGGCCGGCGCGCAACGCCTCCAGCATTGCGTGCTGCAACGGGTTGAGGTCTTGTGCCTCATCGACGAACAGGTGGCGGTACCGCCAGTGGACGCCATCGGCCCACGCCTTGTCCGTGCGCAACGCCTCGATGGTGTTCACCAGTAGATCGTCGAAGTCGATGACCCCGCGGCGCCGCTTGAGTCGCTCGTACGCGGCAGCAAAGTCGGCGAACCTGGCTGGCGGCAAGGCCGTCCGGCGACGGGTGATGCGTACGGCGCCCTCGTACCGATCCGGCGGCACCATTCGGGCCCTCGCCCAATCGAGGTCGGAGAGCGCCGCGTAGGGCTCGACCTGCAGCTTCAGTTCGCTGAGCACTTCGCGGGCCAACCGAATGCGGTCGTTGGCGACCTGCGGTGGAGCGTGGTTGGCTGCCAACGCCCGGTCGCGCAGTAGCCGCAGCGCGACGCCGTGAAACGTGCCAGCCTCGATGGGCTCGCGAATCTCCAGCTTGCGCAGCCGACGTTTCAGCTCGGCTGCCGCATCGCGCGTGAACGTGAGCGCGAGCACGTGTTGCGACAGAGCCGTACCATGCGCGACGCGAAACGCGATGCGGCGGGTGAGTACCGTGGTCTTGCCCGAGCCTGCCGCAGCAACGATGGCAAGCGGCGCAGCCGTGGTGGTGACGGCCTCGCGCTGTTCCGCATCGAGGCCATCCAACATCGGGTCGGCAGGCACAGCCGTCACGATAGAGGTTGGGTGTGATGCAGTTAGCCCTCGCACTTCTGAGCGAGCGCTACAGTGCCGAACATGCCGTACCCGAAGAAGAACCTCAACAGCAATGAGACCATTGCACTCGACATGCACCCCCACTGGTGGTACTTCGCACAACCGGCTGCCGCGCTGGTCGGCAGCATCATTATCGGCATCGTGGTGCTGTCCAAGACCGAGTCGGGCGACACTGCTGGCAAGGCCGCACGCCTTGCATCGGTGGCGTTGTTGGTCATCACGGCACTCTGGCTCATCGGGCGCTTTCTGAAGTGGCTCACCACCAACTTCGTCATCACGTCGCAGCGCATCATCTTCCGTCAGGGCGTCTTCGCGAAGAGCGGTATCGAGATCCCCCTCGAGCGTGTGAACAACGTCAACTTCAACCAGGGCATCTTCGAGCGCATGTTGGGCGCCGGTGACCTGCTCATCGAGTCCGGTGGCGAAGATGGCCAGCAGCGTTTCACCGACATCCGCCACCCGGACAAGGTGCAGAACCTCGTTCACGCTCAGGTCGAGGCACTGGTGCAACAGCGCGCCGGCTACAGCGGTCAGTCGCAGTCTGCTGGCACCGACGTTGCGGACCAGTTGGAGCGCTTGGAAGGGTTGCTCCAGCGCGGCACCATCACGCCCGAAGAGTTCGCCGCGCAGAAGGCCAAACTGCTCGGCTGAACGGCTCTGGCTGAACGGCTCTGGCTGAACGGCTCTGGCTGAACGGCTCTGGCGCTACGGCCGGCCGGCGTGGCCGACCGTCACCCGTGTGGTCAGAATCTTGCCGCTGCGGTGCACGCTGGCCTCGGAGGCCAGCGAGTACGCGGAGGTCACCATGAAGAGAGTGCGGCCATCGTCGCCACCGAGCATGCAGGCGAAGCACCGCTGCTCGGTGTCGATGACCTCCAGTACCTCGCCACCTTCGCGCATGCGTACGCAATGCGGGCCGCTGGCGTCGGCAACCCACACCGCCCCTTCGTCGTCCAGGCAGATGCCGTCGGGGACATGCGTGCCGGTGCTGGCCCACAGCCGTTGATTCGACAGCGTGCCGTCGACAGAGACGTCGAAAGCGGTGAGTCGGCGGGCCATGCTCTCCGCCAGGATCATCGTGCGGCCATCGGGCGTGATGACGCTGCCGTTGGGAAAGCGCAGCCCGGTGGCCGCAGCGTGCACACTGCCGTCGGGGTCGACACGCGCAATCGTCGCGCCTTCGTACGCGGCCAGCGCTCCGGCGAAGTCGTCAGACGTCTCCGCGGCATCGAGATCGAACCCGAAATTGCCGACGTATGCCCGGCCGACCTCGTCGACGACCATGTCGTTGCAGTGAAACGTTGCGATCTCGGAGAGGTCGGCGTGGACCACCAGAGCGTCCGGCTCCAGGCGAAGTACCAAGCGATCCGTCATCGATACGATCAGCAAGCGCCCATCCGGCAGCCAGCCGAGCCCACTTGGCCGCCCGGCCACCGGCACCTCGGTTTCGACGCTGCCTGCAAGGTCGACGGTCTTGACCGCATGATCGAAGAAGTCGCTGAACCACAACTTCCCCTGGTGCCAGCGTGGACCCTCACCGAAGTGGAGTCCATCCGCCAGAAGTTCGACGCTCATACAGTTCCCCCTCGCCGTTGATTGCGGCAAGGGTACTGCCGGAGCACGAGTGGCTATGCGGTCAGCGATACTGAGGCGCCGGCCACGGCGCGTACGACCCAGCCGGTCATCAGTGCGCCCGGTTCGGTCAGTGCGACGAGGCAACCGCCGAAGCCGCCACCAGTCATCCGCGCGCCGAACACTCCGGGCGTAGAGCAGACCTCCGCCACCGCCGCATCCATGGTGCGGGTGGACGTGTTGTAGAGATCGCGCAGACTGGTGTGGCTCTGCACCATCAACTTGCCCGCCTCGCGCAGGTCACCCGCGGCGACGGCGTCGGCGAATTCGATGACGCGTCGGTTCTCGCTCGTGACATGTATCGCGCGCGCTCGCACCACTGGATCGGCAATCGACTTCGCCTGCGCCGCCGTGGAGTGGCGCAGGGGTCCGATCAGCGCTTCGGCCGCCGCGCACTCGGCGACGCGTTCCGCGTACGGGCTTCCGACGAGTGTGCGGTGCTCGATGAACTGCACCACGATCTCCACGCCGCGTGGAATGGCGACGGGCTGCACCGTCAGGTCGCCGCAGTCGATCAACAGCGCGTGGCCCGCCACGCCGGCTGCGATTGCCAGTTGATCCATGATCCCGCTGGGCACGCCCGATGCCCGATTCTCGGCACGTTGGCAGAGTTGCGCAAGCTCCAGCGCGGTGCCGGAGAAGCCCACCGCGAGCGCCACCGCGATCTCGAGCGCCGCACTGCTGGAGAGGCCGGCGCCGATGGGTATGTCGCTGGTGACGTGCCCCTGGAACCCGTGGGGCTTATGCAGTTCGGAGACGACACCGGCGACGTATTTGCCCCACGAGGGCTGGACGTCCTGCGGCCGATCGATGACCAGTGGAAGGTCCACCGGCTCGACCTCATCGAACGACGTGAGGTGGACTCTGTCTCCCGTGCGAGTGCCTCTGATCTCCGTGTAACGGTCGATTGCCATCGGCAGCACCAGACCACCGGTGTAATCGGTGTGATCGCCGATGAGATTGACGCGGCCAGGAGCGAGAACGTGAACCCTCATCGAACGGCCTACACCAAGTTCAGGGCGCTACTGAAGCGCTCGGCGGCCTCGAGGTTGAATGGGGCGCGCAGGGCGATGTTCACCTGATCGGCGCCTGCCGCTACGTACTGGCCAATGCGGTCCATGATCTCGTCGTGGCTGCCGGTGAGTACGCCTGGGCGAACGAAGTCGCTGATCGCGCCGAACTGCTGCTGCAGGCTCTCCTCGGTGTACGCCAGCCCGACGTTGATGGCCCGCTTGATCTCCTTCGGGTCGCGGCCGACCGCCGCGCAATGCTCGTCGAGAACTGCGTTCTTGTGCTCGAACGCATCGGGAGCGATGAAGGGGACGTTCCACCCGTCGGAGTACTTGGCGGCGATCTTCAGTGTTCGCTTCTCGCCGCCGCCACCAATCCAAATCGGCAGCTTTGCCTGCATCGGCCGCGGCTCATTGCGGGCCTCGGTCAGGTTGAAGTGCTGCCCCTCGAAGGTGGTGACGTCATCGTGCAACAACCCGCGGAGGCACTGGATGCCTTCCTCCAACTGGTCGAGGCGCGTCTTGGGCTCGGGGAACGGGATGCCATACGCGTCGTATTCGACTTTCGCCCAGCCGGCACCAATGCCCATGTCGGCGCGGCCGCCGCTGAGTTGGTCGATGGCGGTGATGGCCTTCGCCAGCACGGCCGGATGTCGATAGCCAATGCTGTAGACGAGCGACCCGACGCGCACCTTGCTGGTGGTGCATGCCAGCGCGGCGTGCATGGCCACAGCCTCGAGACAGGCGGCATCGTCGGGCTTGCCGGTGGCGCCGTAGAAGTGGTCCCACACGCTGATCCAGCCGAAGCCGAGGTCCTCGATCTGTCGCCACACCCCCCGCAATTCGGCGGCAGTGGTGTGCTGCAGACCGACATGAACTCCAAAGACCGTCATATCGCGAAGGTAGCCTGCGCGGATGCCTCGCGCGCTCGTTCAAACCGGTATGGAACTCGAATACGACACGTTCGGTTCACCACACGACCCGGCACTGCTGCTCATCATGGGCTTCACTGCGCAGATGACTGCGTGGGAGCCGGAGTTCTGCCAGATCCTTGCGGACGGCGGTCGCTACGTCATTCGCTTCGACAACCGTGATTGCGGCTTGTCCACCAAGCTCGACGGGCAGGAGCCCGACGCGGCCGGTGCGATGACCGCAGCGTTCACCGATTCGCCTGCACCGCCGCAGCCATACCTGCTGTCCGACATGGCCGATGACACGGTTGGTCTGCTCGACGTGCTGGGCATCGAGAAGGCGCACATACTCGGAGCATCGATGGGCGGCATGATCGCGCAGACGATCGCGATCAACCACCCGGGGCGGGTGCTCACGCTGACCTCGGTGATGAGCACTCCCGGCGAGATCGAGGTCGGTCAGCCGTCGGAAGAGGCAATGATCGCGATCATGACGCCACCGGCCGAATCGCGTGAGGAGTACATCGAGACCTCGCCGCGCTACATGGTGTGGCAGTCGAAGAAGTACCGCAGTGAAGCGCGCACGAAGGAGCAAGCCGCCGCCAGCTACGACCGCTCCTCGTACCCCGAAGGCGCCGGTCGGCAGATGGCTGCGATGTACGCCAGCGGTCGCCGCACTGAGGGTTTGCAAGCGTTGGATGTGCCCACGCTGGTCATCCATGGTCGCGACGATCAGCTGATCACTCCGTCGGCGGGCTTCCGTACTGCTGAGCTGGTCCCCAGCGCCCACCTGCTGCTCGTGTCCGATATGGGTCACGACCTGCCTGAGCCGCTGTGGCCGCTGATCACCGACGCAGTTCTCAGCCACACCTCCCGCGCCGAGAGGCCGTGGTCGTCAGTCGCTGCCGCAGCCGCGACGGAGGTAGACGACCGAGCCGTTCTGGATCTGTAGCCAGTCCAGCTCGCCGGTGATACCGCCCGCCCGAGTCTCGAGTCCGACCCCGCACAGGTCGGAGACCGACTCGATCACCAGCGCTGACGACTTTGGTACGGTGCGCTCGCGGGTGTTGCGGTTCACCGGCCAGAACGCCTCGTCGAAGTATTCCGTGCACGTCGCCCCGGCCTCGCTCGCAAGGCACTCGTCGATCAACCCTTGCGCGGCACCGCCACTGTATGCGCACACCAGGTCAACCTGCATCTGGCTGTTTCCGTCGGCAGTGATGATCCCCAGCCACCAGCCATCGGGAATGACTTCCCCAACTGTGCCGTCGGCCCCGCAGCCGGTACCCCGCACCGACTCGCCGCCCAACTGCAACACCGATCTGAAGTCGTCGAACGGCCAACCCGCGGCGACGAGGGTTGTGGGGGTCGTGTCCGCAAGAACAGCCGTGGTGGTCGCGGTGGGGTCGACCGTGGTGGTGGGTCCAAGAACAGTCGACGCAGTCGTCACCCCGGGCAGTGGCGCCAACTGCCGCGGCTCTTCGGTCTGAGTCCGACACGCCGCCAGAACGAAGATGGCGACGACACTCACGCCTACCCCGATGCGTCGCATCGGCCGATAGTACCTGCCCTTGCAAACCTGTGTCCGTCGAGGTGACGGTTTGGTCCGGGAGGATCCGGATCGAACCCTCAATGGCAATCGTGAGGGCATGGCGTACTAGAACAGCGGGCATGTCTGGACCGCTTGCTGGGTATCGAATCATTGAAATTGCTGGCATCGGGCCCGGCCCGTTTGCCGCAATGATGTTGGCCGACATGGGCGCGGAGGTGATCCGCGTCGAGCGCGCCCAGGCCGTCCGTGGTCCGGCACCCGAGACGGCGCACTGGGATGTGCTGCTGCGGGGCCGGCGCAACATCGCCCTCGACCTGAAGCACGCCGATGGTGTTGCGACGCTGCTGGATCTGGTGGAGAAGGCCGACGGGCTCATTGAGGGCTTTCGACCCGGTGTGATGGAGCGGCTTGGTATCGGCCCAGCCGAGTGCTACGCCCGCAACCCGAAACTGGTCTACGGCCGCATGACCGGTTGGGGCCAGGACGGCCCGTACGCCCAGGCCGCCGGGCACGACATCAACTACATCGCACTCGCTGGTTCGCTCGCTCACTTCGGCCGCGGTGGCCAGATTCCGGTGCCGCCGCTCAACATGGTCGGCGACTTCGGCGGCGGCGGCATGTTCCTTGCCTTCGGTGTCGTCTGCGCACTACTGGAAGCGCAGCGCAGCGGGCAGGGCCAGGTTGTCGACACGGCGATGGTGGACGGCGCGGCAACCTTGATGAGCATGTTCTGGGCGATGCGCACCATCGGGATGTTCGACGAGAACGCACCTGGTACCAACCTGCTGGACACCGGCGCTCACTTCTACGACGTGTACGAATGCGCCGACGGCAAGCATGTCTCGCTGGGTTCCATCGAGCCGCAGTTCTATTCCGAACTGATGCGGCTCACCGGGCTGGCAGGCGACGCTGAGTTCGCGCAACAGATGGACAAGACCCAATGGCCCCACCTGAAGGACCGCTTGCGCGACGTGATGCTGAGCAAGACGCGCGACGAATGGTGTGCCGTGATGGAGCACACCGACGTGTGCTTCGCACCGGTGCTGACCATGAGTGAGGCAGCCGAGCACCAGCACAACGTGGCTCGTGGCACGTTCGTCGAAGTCGCCGGCGCAACCCAGCCGGCGCCCGCACCGCGGTTCTCGCGCACGGCCGCAAAGATCGACTCACCGCCGGCACACGCCGGGCAGCACTCGCGCCAGATTCTGGCCGACTGGGGTTTCGACAGCGATCGCATCGAGTCGCTCGTGGCGGGTGGCGCTGTAGCGTCCTCCTGATGGGCACGCTGGTCTGTTTTCACGCACATCCCGACGACGAGAGCATCAGTACGGGTGGTTCGATGGCTCGTGCGGTCGCCGAAGGGCATCGTGTGGTGCTCGTGGTGGCCACCAACGGCGACCACGGCGAATCGCCGGATGATCTCGGCCAGGGCGAGACGCTGGTCGATCGTCGGCGGGCGGAGACGACGC
>Ga0335397_10009911_pt1 | contig 11847 bp, 12 predicted proteins | sample MAT04_FD_205740 | JGI IMG/M metagenome (GOLD analysis project Ga0335397, IMG submission 205740) | Freshwater microbial communities from Lake Fryxell liftoff mats and glacier meltwater in Antarctica - MAT-04 (spades assembly) (version 2) ...
CCGCACGCTCGTCTACCACGTCCGCGGCGAGGGGATGCGCGAGCAGCCCTTCGAACCGCGGGATGTGTTCCACCTCCGCGGAATCGGCTCGGGCGTCGAGGGGTACTCCGTCGTGCGCTTTGCCTCCGAGACGTTGGGTCTCGGGCTCGCGGCGCAGCGCCACGCCGCCGCGTTCTTCGGCGAAGGACTCGCGAAGCGCCTCGTCGCGTTCACGAAGCAGACGCTCAACGCCGACGCGCGCGAGGCGCTGCGGAAGCGCATCGAAGGGGACCGAGACAAGAACGTCGTCGGTGCCCGGCGCATGCCGATCGTGGACGTCGAGGTGGACGTGAAGGACCTCGGCATCCCGCCCGACGAGGCGCAGTTCCTGGAACAGCGCGAGTTCGGGGTCGAGGAAGTGGCGCGCTGGTTCCGCATGCAGCTCGCGAAGGTTCAGTACTTCAAGCGGGCGCAGGGCTGGTCGTCGCTCGACGCGCTCAACACCGACTACGTCGTCGACTTCCTGACGCCCCAGGTCCAGACGTGGGAGGAGGAGATCACGCTGAAGCTCCTCTCGGACGAGGACCGCGACGCGGGCCTCTTCGTGCGGTTCGTGCTCCAAGGGCTCCTTCGCGGCGACGTCTCGACGCGGATTGCCTACTACTCGGCGGGCTACCGGGACGGCTGGCTGTCGCAGAACGACATCCGGGACCTTGAGGACATGAACCCGATCGAGGACCCGGCGGCCGACGAGTACCGCGTGCAGGCGCAGATGACGAAGCTTGAGGACGCGGGCGCGAAGCCGAACGCTCTCCCTTCGGCCCCGCCGAAGCCCACGCCTTCCGCGGACGACGGACAGGGCGAGGACCCCGCGGCCGCGTGGCGAAGCGTTCGCACCGAGGCGGAGGCGCTCCGGCCGCTGTTGGTCCACACGGCGACGATGCTCGCCCGCAAAGAGGCGCACGAGGTCGAGGCCGCGACGAAGCGCAACGGCCAGAACCCCGCCGCGCTCGACGCGTGGGCCCGGGAGTTCTACGCCCGGATGCGCGAGCGGGTCGTCGAAGCGTTCGAGCCCGCAGGCCTCGCCGTCGACGCGATCGCCGCCCGGCACCCCGCGGCGCGCGTCCGACCGGCCGAGCTCGAAGCCGTGGCGGCGGCGTGGACGGCGGTCGATGTGCGCGCCGTGCGCCCGACCGAGGCCGAGCGCGCGCGGTCGCTGGCCGACGCGGTGATGGCCGCCCACCTTCAGCCCGTCCCTGCGGAGGCCTCTCATGCTGCCTAACCCGACCCCGGCCTGCTTCCAGGCGCACCTTGGCGTGTGGGCGATCCTGCCCGCGTACCTCCACGAGTCCATGGCGGCGATCCGCTCGGGCCTCTGGCGCCCGCGGGTGGCGGCGGGCCCGGCCCTCCCCGTGACCACCGACCTCGACGGCGCGGCGCCGCCCCCGCTCTCCTACGCGGTGACGCCCGAAGGCGTCGGCGTCCTGCCGCTCCACGGGCCGTCGATGAAGGCGCGCTCGAAGTACGGCGGCTACAGCACCGTCGACGCCCGGCGCCAGCTACGCGCGATGGCAGCCGACGACCGGGTGGGGGCGATCCTGCTCCACGTTGATTCCCCCGGGGGCCACGTCGCTGGCACGAAAGAACTCGCCGACGAGGTCGCCGCGGTCGATGCCGTGAAACCCGTCCACGCCTACCTCGAGGATGCCGGGGCGTCGGCCGCCTACTGGGTGGCGAGCCAGGCGCGGACGATCGCGGCGAACGCGATGGCGATGGTTGGGAGCCTGGGGACCTTCACGGTGCTCTACGACCTCTCGAAGTCGGCCGAGATGGACGGCGTTCAGGTCCACGTCGTTTCGACGGGGGAGCGGAAGGGTGCCTCGGCCCCCGGCACCCCGGTCACCGACGGGGACCTCGTCGAGGCCCAGCGGCTCGTCGACGGGTTCGACGCGTTCTTCCGGGCGGCCGTCCGGGATGGGCGTGAGCTCGGGGTGAAGGAAGCCGGCGCGATCTGGACCGGGTCGGTCTGGCTCGGGGGGGAGGCGAAGGGTCTCGGGCTCGTGGACCGAGTCGAAACGCTCGACGCGACGGTGGAGCGGATCGCGGCGCCGCTGCGGGCGAAGGCGGCAAAAGTCCGACTCGGCGGTCGTTGATGATGGGCTGCACCAAGAGTGCCCGCGGCCGCGTAGTATCTCGCGGCCATGCCGACCACGTTCAACACCCTCCTCGACGAAGCCGGGCTCGACCCGGGAGACGTCCGCCTGCTTCGCCATGCGGACCCGACGTCTGCGCCGGGCCGGACGCCGTTTCATCTGTGGCACGGGAACCGGGCGAAGTTCGACCGGTACCAGAGTTCGCAGCACATGGACGAGCGAACCCGGTCCAAACTCAAGTCTAAGTACTGGGCGTCGTTCGTTGGGACCCCGAAGGGAGAGACGCTATTCGTCGGTGTCTACGGGGTCCGCTATCTCGGCCTGCTGCCGAAAGATGAGCCAGCACCGCACCACGACGGCATCGACAAGGCTGGCACGCTGGACGAGTACGAACTCGTCCTCGACGAACGTCTCCGCGACCGAATCGGTCAGCTCTACGTTGACTGGGGAGGGGGCAAGAAGTCGTGGATCCAGCGCGCAGATTTGCAGGACAAGGCGGTCTACGAGGGCTCTCGGGGAGGCATTCGGTCCGACTCGATCGTCGAAGGCCTCCTGCATGAGATCGAAACGAACGGAGACTTGCCCAAGAAGGCGAACGCAGAGTCCGGGTGGTTCGCCGTCGTGCCTCGAAAGTGGCAGGATCTGATGGATCGGGCCGCGCGCGAGGGGCGCGACGGACCGAATCTCATCGTCTACCGGACGACGACCAACGATCCTCGCGACCACCACGTGATCCCGTTCATGGTCACGCGTGAACTGCTCACGGATGCGACGGCACCGATCCGAGCCGATGGATCCCGCCGCTGGGAGATGACGCTGAAGGCTGACCAGTTGCGCGTGACGCACGGCGAGCGCGTCGTCGATGTCAGCGGGTACCGAGGCGCGGCGCTGCCCGGCGAAGTCGTCGGTGCGGCCGGGGACGTGACCCGGAGTGGGACCGGGGGCGGGTTGCCCGCGCGTAGCGTGCCCGGTGCCGGACCCGCGAGCCCGGCGTCATTCGTCGCGCGAATCTGCTGGAACTCGCAGGGATGGACCCACCCCACGGGCGAGGCCGCGCGACTTGAGGCGAAGGGTTCGTACGTCGCAGACCGGGGGTTCGGGCACGAGGAATGGCTATTCGACGGCGGGGCCGCGCTCGACGGCTGGCAGTACGTCTACCTGCAGGCCGTGAACAAGTCCTACCGAAAGGTCGTCGGCAGGACCATTGACCTCCGGTTGTGGACGATGGGGCCGGGCTCCACCCGGTACTACGTCGGGCGGCTGCCTGCCTGCGAGGTCGTGACCCCCGACGGGGCCGAGACCGCCGTGAAGCAGTTCGTGGCATCAGGGCGCCTCGCGCAGATGGAATCCCAGGTTCGGGCGGTGAACGGGAAGCCCGACGACCTTCGGGCCGGACCGCTCAACGTGGTTAACCTGCGGTTTCGCCTCGATTCCGCGGCGATCCACGACCCGCTCATCCCGGCAGCTGACGGTCACGCGATCCGAGAGCTGAAGCGGTACATGCTCGTTGGCGATGGAGACCGGTGGCGGCGAGCTCTGTTGGAGTGGCCCGCGGCTGGTCGGCGACCGGCGCTTCCGGTGTCTCCCACCTATCCGGACGGAATGCACCTGCCGGTGACCGGTCAGGAGGGCGAACGAAGGACCGAGGTCGTCAACGTGTACGAGCGAGACTCGACGTTGCGCGATGCCTGCCTGAAGCACTACGGCCCGGCCTGCGTCGTCTGCGGCATGACGTTCGAGGCGCTCTACGGTGCAGAGTTCGCGGGCATGTCGTGCCACGTCCACCACCTGACAATGATCTCGGCGTTCGGCGGATCGCGCGAGGTGCACCCCATCAGGGATCTGCGTCCCGTGTGCCCGAACTGCCACGCGGCAATCCATCGACGACGGGACGTGCCGTACACACCCGAGGAAATCCAGGAGCGGCTTCGACGCGCCCCGCGCCCGGTGCCGTAGGGCCGTCGGCGGCTGGTCGCTTGTCTTGTCCTCGGGGCGTGGTTCAATATGTCCCGTAGTCCGATGCGACCTCCCGCGGGCTGTGCCCAGGGACGTGATCGCCCGCGAACGCTGGTGGCTGTGCCCCCGGCCAGGATCGCGGAGTAGCTGAGCGCCGTACCGAGGCCGTGCCCGGTGACGTGACGCGTGGCTGCGCCTTCACCCCGTCCGCCGCGGGGGGCGCCACGCCTGCCGTGCCCCTCCCCGCCGAGGAGGCACGCCCGTGTCCAAGTTCGCGCTTGTCGCCGAGGAAGCCACCAAGAAGGCCGCCGCCAAGCGCGCCGAAGCCAACGCCCTCGCCGACAAGGAGGGGGGGCTCTCGAAGGACGAGGCCACCCGCTTCGATGCACTCGTCGCCGACGCCGAGGCCTTCGACGCCGAGGCCGGCGAGAACCGCACCCGCGCCGACCGCCTCAAGCAGAACGGCGACGCGCTCGCTGGCTACAGCCGCCCGCGGCCGCGCCAGGCCGCCGACCCGCAGGGGGAACCCATCGTCGCCCGCGAGGGTTGGCGCGACGACCCGAAGTGCGGCTTCAAGGCGCCCCGGGACTTCCTCCTGAAGGTGGTCGAGGCCCCGAAGGTCCGGCGGCTGGACGACCGGCTCCAGTTCCTCTCGGCCGCTGGATCCGACGAGCAGGGGGAGTACAGCGACCCCCACGGCAACTTCCTCGTGCCGGTGGGCTTCTCGCCCACGCTGATGACGACGCCCACCGAGGCGGACCCGATCGCGGGGCGCACGACCGCGCTCCCGATGACCTCGCCCGTCGTCGAGTGGCCCGCGCGCGTGGACAAGGACCACCGGACCTCGGTCTCGGGCGGGCTCACGGTGACGCGCAAGGCCGAGACGGTCGCCGCCGCCGCGAGTCGCCAGAAGTACGAGAAGATCCGCATGGCGGTCGACGACCTCTTCGGGGTCGCCATCGCCACCGAGCGGATCCTCGCCGACTCGCCGATCTCGTTCGCGGCGCTGCTCGAGGCGGGCTTCGCCGAGGAGTTCGCCGCGAAGTTGCTCGAAGAGCGCCTCTACGGCACGGGGATCGGGGAGTACCTCGGCGTCCTCAACTCGCCCTGTCTCGTCTCGATCACGCGCGCCGGGGCGGGCGCGCTCGCGGGCGCGGACATCCTGAAGTCCCGCCGCCGCTGCTGGCGCTACGGCGACGCGATCTGGCTCGCCAACCACGACACGTACGAAGACCTCGCCAAGGCCCACATCTCGGGCACGAACGGCGACGTGTTCCTCTTCTCGCCCGCCCGGGGTGAGGACGTCCCCGACATGCTGCTCGGCCGGCCCGTGCTGTTCACGGAGTTCGCCGAGACCAAGGGCACGAAGGGCGACCTGATCCTCGGTAACTGGTCGCAGTACCTCGAGGCCGTCTACCAGACCGAGCAGCGCGCGGAGTCGATCCACGTGCGGTTCCTCGAGCACGAGCGGGTCTTCAAGTTCTGGATCCGCAACGCGGGCGCCCCGTGGTGGAGCGCCTCGCTGACCCCGAAGAAGGGCGCGGACACGCTCTCGCCCTTCGTCGTGATCGCCACGTAACCCTAGGAACCGGAGACACAGCCATGGGAGTCAGCGTCCAGGCCACCAACCGCTTCCTCGCGAACAACGCAGTGAAGCTCTACGACTTCGACCCCGACGGCGTGAACCCCGTCGACGTCGCGTGGGTCCCGTTCCTCTCGTTCTTCGGGCTGGTCGTGGGGTTCTTCCGCACGATCGGCACGGGGGCGGTCGACGGTTTCAAGATCCTCGCGAACACGAAGGCCGACGGCTCGGGCACCGACGTCGCGGTCAAGGCGCACGCGCTCGGGTCCCAGCCCGACGCGGTCGGCGACCAGGTCTGGCTCGAAGTGACGGCCGACGAGGTGCGCCAGGCGTGCACCGACGCGGGCGTCGTCCCGTTGGCGGTTTCGGCCAACGTCGAGTTCGCGACCGCCACCGACGAGGGCGTCGTCACCTACATCCGTCACGCCCCGCGCTTCGCCAAGGACGGCCTCACGGCGGACATCGTCGCCTGATGCTCCCGAGAAAGGTCATCGACGGGCCCGCGAAGGAGCCGCTCTCGCTGGAAGAGGCGAAGCGGTTCCTTCGTATCACGAGCGACGCCGAGGACGACGTCGTCGCGGCGCTGGTCGCGGCGGCGCGCAAGCGCGTCGAGCGCGGCACCGAGCTCGCGCTCATCACGCAGACCGTCGAGGTCAAGGTTGACGGGTTCTGGGGCTCGTGCGCGCTCGAGCTCCCGATGCCCCCGCTCCAGTCGGTCGAGTCGGTGAAGTACGTCGACCAGAACGGCGCGGAGCAGACGCTCGATCCCGCGACCTATCAGGTGAGCACGCACCGCCGTCCGGGGCGGATCTGGCTCGCCTACGGGAAGTCGTGGCCCGCGACGCGCAACCAGCCCGAGGCCGTGACCGTCACGTTCAAGGCCGGGTTCGGCGACGAGCCCGCGGACCTCCTCGCGAAAGCCCCGAACCTCCTCCACGCGGTGCGGATCTTGGCCGCCCACTACGACCGTCACCGCGAGGCCGTCCTTGCGGGCGTCGCCCCCGTCCTCGTGCCTGAGGGCGTCGAGGTCCTGATGGCGGGCGAGCGCATCCCGGAGGCCGCGTGACGGCGCACCAATTCAGAGCAAGGCGTGAAGCGACCCGCGGGGCCTCCCCGCTGGAGACGTCGGCGGTGTACGTCGACGAGGGGTCCGCCACACGGGCACGCGCACGCCTGCTCCCTTCTTCCTTCTCGTTGGAGTGACCCATGGCCGATCTGACAATCACGGCGTCGCAGGTGAAGGCGGGCGCGGGCTCCGTCGAGGGGACCGGCGTCGCGGGCGCGACCGTCACGGCGGGCCAGTCGATCTACGAGGACGCGACCGACGGGCGGATCAAGCTCGCGGACAGCAACCTCTCGCTCGCCGCCGCGAAGTCGAAGGGCGTGACCCTTCACGCGGCGCTCTCGAACCAGCCGATCCGCTACCAGAAGGGCGGAAAGGCGATCGTCGGAGCCGGGGCCGCGCCCGCGAAGGGGACGATCTACGTCGTCTCGGGCACGGCCGGCGGGATCGCGCCCGCGGCCGACCTCGCGTCCGGCATGCACGCGACGATCCTCGGCGTCGGGGACGGCGACGGCGGCATCGACCTCGTTCCCGGCGGCCCGTTCGCGAGCGGGCAGCTGGTGCCCTGATGCTCCAGCTCGGCCAGCTGCGCCACCGCCTCGTCCACGAGGTCGCGATCGAAAGCCGCGAGCTCGACGGCGGCGTCGTGACCGAGTGGGAGCCCCGCGACGTCGCTTGGGGCCACGTCGAGCCGCTGTCGGGGCGCAAGTTGGAACTGGCCCAACGCCAGGAGCCCCGCGTCACGCACCGGGTCACGCTGCGCTACCACGCGACGCTTCAGGCCCGGGACCGGCTCGTGCTCGGCGAGGGACGCGCGCTCCACGTCCACTCGGTGCTCTCGACCGACGAGGATCAGGACGAGACGGTCGTGCTCGCCGAGGAGGTCGCGGCGTGATCGACGAGGCCCTCCAGGACCATTGCCTCGCCGACCTGACGCTGCGACGCGTCGTCGCGGATCGGATCTACCCGGACTTCGCGCCCGCGTCCGCAAAGGTGCCCTACGTCGTGCGCAGTCGGATCTCCAATCCGCCGGATGACCATCTCACGGGCGAGGCCGCGATCGGGAGTCCGACCTACCAGTTCACCGTCGTCGCGTCGAGCAACCGGGAACGCAGCGACGTCGCGGGCGCCCTGCGCGCGTGCCTCTCGCGCTACTCGGGCCCGATGGGCACCGCCGACGTCGAGGTCTCCTCGCCCGAGGAGGCCGACGACGTCGAGACGGCCGGCGACGGCAGCGAGCGACGGCTGTTCGTGCGCCGCCTCGACTTCGAGATCTGGCACGCGAAAGAACCCGCGAGGTAGCCATGGGCAACAAGTTCGTCAGCGTCACCAACGGTCTCAAGCTCGCGTTCGGCAAGAGCGGGTTCGAGGCCGACATCCTCTCCGTCTCGCACTCGGGCATCGCCCGGGCGCTCATCGAGACGAGCCACATGGGAACGCCGGAGCCCGGCGACGGCGAGATCGGCGGGAAGACGTTCATCGTCGACCCCCTCGAAGACCCGGGGCAGCTCCAGCTCCAGGTGCACTACGACCCGTCCAACCCGCCCAAGCGTACCGACCCCGATGATCCCGAGGCGATCGAGGTCACGTACCGGCGACCGAAGGGCGCGACGACCGCGGCTCGGCTCGTGGGCAGCGGATGGCTCCAGGAGTGGAGCGCGGAGATGAACCTCGGAGCCAAGATGACCGCCACGTTGACGGTCAAGTTCACGGGGCTCTTGAACGTCGTGAAGGCGGCCTGACCATGACCAACGATCTGCGTTCGAAGATCCTCGCCTCGAAAGGGCTCGCGCCCGTCGCGGTCCCGTGCCCCGAGTGGGGGGCGGACGTCGTCGTGTGGATCCACCCGCTGACGGGCGACCAACGCGACGCGCTCGAAGAGGAGAGCACCGAGCTCGCAGTGGCGGACGACTTCGCACCGGGCTCGGGCAAGCGCCGTCTCCACGCGCGCGCGGTCGTGCGCGCCGCCCGCGACGGCGAGGGACAGCCGATCTTCACGCTCGGCGACGTCGAGGCGCTCGCCCAGCACGACGCCCGCCCCCTCGATCGCTGCTACCGCGTGGTCGACCGTCTCTCCGCCGTGTCCGAGGAGGAGGTCTCGGGCCTCCTGGGAAAATCCGTCGCGACCCTTGGGGTCGCTTCCTCCACCGGCTCTGCCGCGAGCTCGGGGTAGCCGCCCCGCGGCTCCTGCTCGAACAGCTGACGTCGAAGGAGGTCTCCGAGTGGGCCGCGTACCTGCGCTTCCTCGACGAGCCCCGCGAGCCCGTGCGCCCGCCCCCGAGGCGAACGTCCCCGGCGGTCGGCGACGACCCCGAGGTCACCTGGCAGCGGCTGCTCTCGTTTGCCGACCGCGTGAACACGAACCGGAGAGCCTGACGTGAGCACGTATCGCTCCCTCAACGTGAAGCTCTTCGGCGACAAGGAACTCGAGGCGGCGTTCAACGCGCTCGCGTTCGGGGCCCAGAAGAAGGTATTTCGTCCCGCGCTGCGAGAGGGGATGAAAGTCGTCCACCGCGCGATCGTCGCAAAGGTCCCCGTTGACACGGGCGCGCTGCGGGGCGCGATCAAGCTGCGCGCGGGTCAGCGCAGTCGCGGCCGAGTCGGCATCGCGGTGTTCGTGGACAAGGATCGGCTGCCCAAGCGCACGAAGGCCGGGGCGAAGGAGTGGTTCTATCCCGCTCACGTCGAGCTCGGCCATCTGGCCCCCGCAAAGAAAGGCGCCGCGCCCGGGAGCCAAGTGCGGGCGTTCGTCCCGCCGCGCTCCTACATGCGGGCGGGTTTCGACGAGGCCAAGGAGGCCGCCGTCGCCGCGATCGAAGCCGAGGCCGGTCGCCGAATGGAAGCGCTGTTTCTGCACCCGAAGCAGGGGGCGGCCCCGGACGCCGAGGACTGATCCGTGTCCGGAACGCTGCGCAACCTCCGCACGACCGCGACCGCCGAGGTTTCGAACCTCGAGCAGGGGATGCGGCGTGCGGCGGCCGCGACCCGACAGGTGGGCACGGCCGCCGAGGAGACCAGCCGACGTGGTTCGCGCGCGATGGACGATCTCGGGCGACGCGGCGGCGTGTCGCTCGGCGTCGTCGGAAAGGGCGCGCGCGAGGCGTCGGTTGGGCTCCTCCAGATGGGCGATGCCGCAGGCGCGACATCGGGCAAGGTCGGCGGTCTTCTGTCCGGGATGGTCTCGGGCTTCGCGGGCGGCGGGCTGATCGGGCTTGGGATCGGCGCGGTCACCGGGGCCATTGCCCTGCTTGGGTCCCGCTCCGAGGACACGCGGAAGGAACAGGAGAAGTTGCGGGCGGAGCAGGAGAAGGCGGCCGCGAGTGCGCGCGAGGCGGCTCAGCGGGCGACGGAGGCCGCCGAGCAGAAGGCGAAGGAACTGCAGCAGATCCGCGACGAGATCGATCTGATCAACGCGCGCACCGAGGCGGAACGGCGTGGCGTCGAGAACCGCATCGCGTCGAGGAAGGCGGGCGAGAAGGGCCCCGAGTTCGCGGGCCTCGAAACGAAGAAGCAGGATGCCGAGGATCGACGGCGTGCCCGTGAGGCGGACGATCAGGCGGCCGAAGCGTCGGCGGCCCGCTCGAAGCGCGACGCCGAGGCGATCGCGGAACTGCAGCGCCGGGCGGCCGACGCGCAGAAGGAACTCACGAAGCGGCTGGAGGAGCAGGCGAGGCACGAGTTTGAGGTCATGACGCTGACCGCCGAGCAGCTGAAAACGAAGGAGCGCGCGAAGCTGATCCAAGACCTGTTGACCGCCGGGAAGAAGGAGGAGGCCGAGGCAATCCGCCAAGCCATCGAATACGAGAAGCAGATGAAGGGACGGGAGGAGAACGCGAAGGCGCAGAAGCAGGCGGCCGAGGAGACGCGGCGCGAGCAGGAGAAACAGGAGGAGTCGCGCAAGCGGCTCGCCGATTCCGCAGACCGGGAGGTCGAGCGGCTCCACAACGAGCGCGCGCTGCTCGCGGCCGGGACGGAGGAACTGCGAAAGCGCGAGGAGCGCCACCAGCGGGTCAACGAGCTGATGAAGGAGTACGGCGCCGAGGCTCGCAAGGTGCTGGTCGAGCAACAGCGCCTCTGGGCCGAGGAGGACGCGCACGACGCGAAGCAGAAGGCCGCCGACACGAAGAGCACGACGGGGAAGGGCGCGACCAAGGCCGACAGCGGTCCGCCGTCCACCAACCTCGATGACTACGACCCCGCGGGCGGGACCGGGCCGAACGCGTGGCTACGCCAGCAGAAGAAGGCCAAGAAGCAATACGACAAGAACAAGCGCCACGCGAACAACCTCCGCGCCGAGAAGCGAGGCATGGGCATCCGTCTCGAAGATTGGGGCGACTACTTCTCGTGGACGCGCAGCTACGACCCGGATGCGAAGAAGCGCGCCTCCGGCAGCGGCGACGACGGACTGTCGGCGGGAACCCCCGACGCGCCGCCCGCGGGGCCGGGCAAGGGCGATGGTCCGCCCCAGCCCCCGACCTACCCGTCGCACCCGCCCGTGATCACGTCGGGGGGCGACGGCGCGCCGCAGAACGACGGGGCCGCCGCGCAGGAGGCGGCCAAGGCGCTCGGTGACACGGCGGCTGCGAGCAAGGCTGCCGCCGAGGCCGTCGGCCAACTCGCCGCGCCCGCGAAGGACGCGGCCGACGGGGCGCAGAAGACCGCCGAGGCGGCGACCGGGCTGCAGGCCCCCGTCCAGGAACTCGCCACGGGCCTCACCTCCGCGGCCGAGGGCCTCGACGCCGTGAAGGTGACGGTCGTCGAGGCGGTCACGGGGATCACGCAGGTGGTGAAGGCCGTCAACGACCTGCAGGGCGAGATGACGAAGCTCAAGAACGCGCTCGACCAGCTCGCGAAGGCGGCCTGACGTGGGCGCCGCGACGGGCCGCTTCTATTACGGCGACTTCCGCCTCTGGCGCGAGGCGATCGCGCCCGACGAACGCTTCGGCCGCACGCTCTTGCAGGAGTTCCAGGGCATCGACCAGCCCCACGTGCTCGTGATTGCCGCGAGCGCCAACGCCGGGCTCGACCTCGAATGCCGGTGCCTCGGATTCCCGAACCCCGACAGCAAGACCAAGAAGGGCTGGGTCGCGGTGAAACGCGGCCTGCGCCTCGGG
>Ga0335397_10009913_pt1 | contig 11847 bp, 10 predicted proteins | sample MAT04_FD_205740 | JGI IMG/M metagenome (GOLD analysis project Ga0335397, IMG submission 205740) | Freshwater microbial communities from Lake Fryxell liftoff mats and glacier meltwater in Antarctica - MAT-04 (spades assembly) (version 2) ...
ATTTTTCAGGCATACAGCGAAATAGAAAAATTAATCAGTATCGAAGCCAATCCGCAACTGAAAGAAGCAGTTGCCGAAATACGGAAGAAAAACGACCTCGACTTTCTTACAGCTGACATTGAGGACATGACCAAAGAATCAAAAAACGGAATTGAAAGGGTAAAAGCGATTGTCGAAGATCTGCGCAGGTTTTCAAGGCTCGATGAATCTGACATCAAGCAGGTTGACCTTGTCGAAAATATCAGGTCAACCATTTCGGTTGCCCGGTCCGAAATATCACGAAAAAACATAACTTTTAATATGAAGGGGCCCGCCAATCTGCAGGTTGAGTGCTATCCCGGGCAGCTTAACCAGGCCTTTCTGAATGTCCTATTCAATGCCATTGATGCCGTTGCTATGGGTGGAAACATATCCATGGCATTAACCGACGAGGAAAACAATGTCAATATTATTGTGAGTGATAATGGTTGTGGAATTAACGAAGAAATCAAAGATAAAGTTTTCGATCCGTTTTTTACTACCAAGCCCGTAGGGAGTGGCACAGGTTTGGGGCTAAGTATCACTTATAAAATAATTCACGATATGCATCACGGCACAATTTCGATTGAATCGGAACCAGGAAAGGGAACTCAGGTAATAATAACAATACCAAAGCTAATACTATGAGCACGGATAGTTTACCATTAAAGGATCACAACCTTCTGATTATTGACGACGAAGTTGAAGTTACCAAAGCTTTGACAAGGCAGTTCCGAAAAAAATACAATGTCTTTTCGGCTTCCGATGTTGAGGATGCATTTGAAATTATGGAGAATGAAAGTATTCAAGTTGTACTTTCCGACCAACGGATGCCACATATGACAGGTGTTGATTTCTTTACAAAAATTAAAGATAAATACCCTGACGCGCCAAAAGTGATTCTGACCGGCTATTCCGATATTGAAGCTGTGATTGGCGCCATAAACCAGGGTCAAATATTTCGCTACGTCACCAAACCCTGGAACCCGGAAGAATTGGACAGTGTCATCAGCGAAGCTTTTGAGAAATACGAACTTATCACTCAGAACCGCAAACTTACTCAGAATCTCCGGGAAGCAAATATAACCCTGGAAGAGAAAGTGAAGGTCCGGACAAGTGAACTGAAAAAACTAAACACAAATCTAACTGAGGTAAACCGTGAAAAGAATATTTATATTGGTATTATTGACGCTATTTTTAACAGTGTACCAGGCTTGATTTACTTATATGATGAAGATGGCAAATTGGTTCGCTGGAATAAGAAACATGAACTGTTTACCGGATATTCTTCAGAAGAATTATCGCAGATGCATCTTCTGGATTTTTATAAAGGAGATGCCGAAATTCAAAAAATTATAACCGAAGCCGTTAAAACAACATTTTTAAATGGCTTTGGTGAAACAGAAGCCGCGTTGAGTAAAAAAGATGGTTCTGTTATCCCGATGTATTTTACAGCAAGCAAATTAACAATAGATGGGAAGAATTTTTTCACCGGAATTGGGATTGATATTACTGAGCGCAAACTTGCCGAAGCAGAAATCAAAAATCTGAATCAGGAACTTGAACAAAAGGTTATTGACCGGACAGAGCAGTTAAAGATTGCCTATAAAGAACTGGAAGCATTCAGCTATTCCATATCCCATCACCTACGCACACCGCTAAGAGCAATAGATGGTTTTGCCAATATACTGCTCGACGAATATGCCCTTTCACTCGATGTCGAAGGCAAACGACTGTTCCAGGTTATCATCGACAACGCGAATAAAATGGGACAACTTATCGATGAGCTTCTTTCGTTTTCGAGCCTCAACAGGATGGAGATAAAATATTCGCCAATCGATATGCATAACCTGGCTTACTCAGCCTATGATGAACTCACCGGCAAGGAAGAAAAAGAAAACATTAAATTCCGCTTGCAAAATATTCCCCCTGCTACAGGTGATGCATCGCTGATAAATGTGGTGTGGATAAACCTGATCGGCAACGCTATCAAGTTCACATCGGGTAAAACCGACCGTATCATCGAAATTGGCAGCAAAACAGAAGACGACTCAATTATTTATTACGTAAACGACAATGGCGCAGGGTATAATATGGAATATTCCAATAAATTGTTCGCGGTGTTCCAGCATTTGCATTCACCCAAACACTTTGAAGGTAACGGCGTGGGACTTGCCATTGTGCAACGCATAATAGAGCAGCACAAAGGCCGCGTATGGGCCGAAGGAAAAGTGGGCGAGGGTGCCACTTTTTACTTTACATTAGCTGATCGGAAAGACAACAAAAATCAACTACAAAAAAATATATAACGATGGATACAACTGCTATTGACATACTGCTGGTCGAAGACAATGCATCCGATGCCGAGCTAACACTTCGTGTTCTTAAAAAACATCATGTTGTAAACAAATTTCAATTGGTTACCGATGGCGAAGAAGCACTTGATTTTTTCTTCGGTACGGGTAAGTTCAGCACAAGGGACATTAGCCTGCTCCCAAGGCTGGTAATTCTGGATATAAACCTTCCGAAAGTGGATGGTCTTGAAGTCCTTCGCAAAATTAAAGCCGATGAAAGAACTAAATCAATTCCGGTTGTGATGCTAACCTCCTCGAAAGAACAAAGCGATATTATAGCAGGCTATAAACTTGGGGCAAACAGTTTTATAGTTAAGCCGGTTGATTTTAAGAAATTTATGGAGACAGTTGAAGAGTTGGGTTTGTACTGGCTCAGGTTCAACGAATCACTGCAATAACTGCATGGCGCAACACCAAACAGGCCTGCCCTGCTAAATTCATAGTGCAATAACGCTTTTGAGCGGCTAGCATTTGCTTTAGCCTGGCAAAACAATTTTACTGATACCGGCAAGCAGTGCGTGTGGCAGTAAGGATGCCCTTTATATCGCTTCATTCAGCAACAGCGTATAAGCACAAAGGCCATCCCGGTTAAGGAACAGCCTTTGCAGTGTTTTTAAAAAACTTATGTTACTGAGTAATACCAAGTTTTTTCTTCACTAGCGGAGTTACATCTTCGCCACCATCGGAGTAAAGAAGAATATCTTCGACAGCATTGAGGATATAGGCAAAGTTTCCTTCTTTGGCAACGTCCTTGATAGCTTGCTTTGCTTTATTTACAAAAGGTGTGATAAGTTCGGTCTGCTTGTCCGAAAGTTCCTTTTGTGCCGACTGCTGAAAAGCTTCTATACGTCCCTGCAGGTCAGTAATTTCCTTTTCTTTGGTGGATTTAATAATGCTCGACATGGTAGTTGCGTTCTTCTGGTAGTCGGCACCTTTCATTTCCAGTTCAGCCTGCATGGTCTGCAATTCACCCTGGAGTGTCTGTACATATTTTTCCATAACTACTTTAACAGTATCCTGGCCTGGCATTTTTTCCAGCACTTTACCAAAGTCAATATGGCCGATTTTTGTGGCTTTCTGTGCATTGGCATTTGCTGCAACAGCAATCAATACTACAATTGTCAAAACTTTTACGAGATTCTTCATCATTTTTAAATAAAAGGTTAAGTATTTCAGAATAAACGAGGCGCAAAGGTATAAAAAAGGTGGCACCAAAATCACCTCCGTGCTATTTTTTAGATTTAGTAGATTGTTGAGGTTTATAGGTATAGCCCAGTTTATCAAGTACCTGTTCGCTTATGTCGTACTTAGCATTGGTATAAATAAGCGTGGCATTACTGGCCTTATCGAACACCGTGGCGTAATTTTCGGCAGTGGCAATTTCTTCAATGGAATTATATATTTTTTCCTGTATGGGTTTTACCAGTTCCTGGCGCTTTTTAAAAAGGTCGCCGTCTTTACCGAACCTCTTTTTCTGAAGGTCTTTAGCTTCTTTCTCTTTCTTGATAATATCGTCCTCCCGTTTCTTCTTCATATCTTCGGGAAGCAGCACAGCTTCGTTCTGGTAGCTTTTATACATCTTTTCTATTTCGGCAAACTTCACTTCAATCTCTTTTTGCCATTGTGCCGAAAGCTCATCGAGCTGGACCTGCGCATCGGCATACTCGGGAATATTGTCGAGTATGTAATCGGTATTCACAAAGGCGTACTTCTGGGCCGAAGCAACAAAACCAAAAGTGCAAAAGATAGCTGCAATCAGAATGATCTTTTTCATAGGGTAATTACCTTAGGATTTATATAACATTGACTAGATTTTGATAATGATGATATGATTCCAAAAACCCTGCCAAAACTATTAATCAATTGAAGAATTCATTGAAAAATGGAATTGACCCTTGTTGGCACTAGGCATTCCAGGTATAGCATCAAATCCATATCCCCAGTCGAGGCCAAGCAATCCAAACATTGGCAGGAACACTCTAACACCTATACCGGCTGATCGTTTAGGGCTGAATGGCTCGAAATCCTTAAAATTAGACCAGTCGTTACCTGCTTCCACAAAAGCAAGCCCGTAAATAGTAGAGTTAGGATTAAGAGACAATGGATAACGCAACTCGAGCGTGCTTTTATTGTAAACAGTACCTCCGGCAGGCCTGGGAGTTACGCCGGCAAAAGGAGTCATACTTTCGTTGGTATATCCTCTGAATCCAATAAGCTGCCTACCGTCGATAGCTGAATAGCCCGACATACCATCGCCACCCATAAAGTAACGGTTAAAAGGTGTTACCTGTATATCGCTGCTGTATTTGCCAAGGAAACCTGCTTTAAAACGAGCCATCAGTACAAGGTCACCAACAATCTGCTGGTAAAATGCACCGCTGATTTTCCATTGATTGAACTCAATCAAGCGGTATTTATCATCCAGACTTTTTGCTGCAAATGATTCCGGAGCTATCAGTGAATATGGCGGAGTAAGTTCGAGCGATATATTAAATTCCGAACCGGCACGTGGAAAAATCTGCGCATCAGTCGAGTAACGACCCAGTGCAATTGTATAGGAGTAACTTTGGTACAAACCGCTTTGCTGCTTGCCGAACAGCGTGTATTGATCGAGGTTGTAATGCTGCAGGCTAATACTTTGCGAGAGATTAAAATAATTATCGGGCCAGTTCAAACGACGGCTGAAGGTAAATGACACACCTGTAATATTATAAGCATAATAACTAGGATTACTTTTGGCCAATCCATTATTAAATGCCGAAACAAAAGTAGAAACGCTTAACTGGTTTGGCTTTTTGCCACCCAGCCATGGCTCAGTAAATGAAGCGCTGGCACTTAAATAGCCTTTACCATACGATTGAAGCCTTAATGACAATTTTTGCCCGTCGCCTGATGGGATAGGCCTCCATGCACCTTTTTTCAGGAAATTGCGTGCCGAGAAGTTATTGAACGAAACGCCGAGTGTACCAATTAACCGACCATAACCCCAACCCCCTGAAAGTTCAAGCTGATCGGAAGAGGTTTCTTCCACTTTATAAGCAACATCCACTGTTCCGTTGGCAGGATCAATATTGGGCGTTGTAATATCAATTTTTTCCTGATCGAAATATTTAAGCTGTGTAAGCGAAGTACGGCTACGAAGAATATCCGACCGGCTGAAAAGCTGTCCCGGCCTTGAATATAATTCCCTGATAATTACATGATCGTTCGTCCGGGTGTTTCCTGCCACTTTTACCCGGTTAACATTCATCTGCTTGCCTTCGCGTATTCGGATCTGAAGATCAATTGAATCATTTTCAGCGCTTATTTCAATCGGTTCGATGGTACAGGTAAGATAACCATCGTCAACAAATAAACTCATCAGGTCTATTCCATTGGGATTAAACTGCAGCGACGATTCAAGCTGATCCTGGTTGTAAATATCACCTTTACGGATACCCAGCAACAAACCCAGTTCAGTGGCGGTGAACTTGGTATTTCCGATAAACGAAATATTGCGGTAGTAATACTTTCGACCTTCGTAAACATGAAGATCAACATTTATGGCATTACGACCCGTTTTATAAACCGAATCTTTTATAAGCGTGGCATCCCTAAAGCCGTTTTCGTAGAATTTCTTCACCAGCGAGAGTTTGTCCTCTTCATAATCCTTTTCAATAAATTTTGAAGCTTTGAACCTGGGCTTAAAATTTTTATCTGCCAAAACCTTCACATAGGCCGGATAATTTTTTAAATCCCCGGTGAATAAATGTCCGAAAAAGCCAAAAATGGTTTCCTGAAAAGTGTATAATGCCCTATAGGTACCCTTTTCCTTCGTCTTTTTCATCGACGATTTCAGCGTCATTTCACCAACTTCCTTATTCCCGATAATATTTATCTTTTCAATTTTAACTTTGCCGCCTTTTTGTATTTTGAAATCCAACGCGACATTGTTCAGCGTATTGGTGTCTTTTACCTGGGTAATGTTTATCAGTGCATCAAAATATCCTTTTCCTACATAATGCTTGACAATGGTATTTTTTGCCCTGGTGAGCAGGTTATCGGTTACCACATCGCCCTTTGATATTTTGATTTTATCTTTTAAATCGTCGCCTTCGCCTTTACGGATACCGCTAAATGTAAATTTCGAAAGGCGTGGCCGCTCTGTTAACTTTAATTCGAGAAAAATCTGGTCACCCTGCACGCTTGTAGCAACTATTTTTACATCTTCGAAAAGTCCCTGCTGCCACAATTTATCCATAGCTGACCTGATACGTTCGCCGGGAATGTCGATCTTATTTCCAACCTGTAAACCCGATAATGAAATTAAAACAGAGCTGTTCAAAAACTGGGCACCGGATACAGTGATGCCTCCAATGGTATATTTCTGTGGCTGAGCATAATTGATATCGGGAACTTCTTCCCCTGACGAAATCTGTGCCATTAAAGGCATTGAGAGGATTGAAATCAAAATAGTAAGTAAAGTAAAGCGCCTCAGTGTCATCCTTTGCAATTTATAATTTGTTCACTTGTTTTCCCAAACCGCCTCTCGCGATGCTGGAAATCAATAATAGCTTCGTATAGGTCTTCTTTACGGAAATCAGGCCATAGTTTTGACGAAAAAAACAACTCGGTATAAGCCGTTTGCCACATCAGAAAATTGCTGGTGCGAAATTCGCCACTGGTACGTATCAAGAGTTCGGGATCCGGAAGATCGGGGGCATTCATGCTGGCTGAAACCAGCTTTTCATTAATCTGGCTTGGGTCAAGTTTCCCTGCTTTCACCTGTGTTGCAATCTTTTTAATGGCATCAACAATTTCCCATCTGCCACTGTAACTAAGGGCAAGGAATAAATCCATGCGTGTATTGTGTGCAGTTTGCGCCATCGCTTCTTCAAGTTCCTTTTTTACTTTCGGAGCCATACAATGGATGTTGCCGATTACCCTCAGCCTGATATTGTTATCGTTAAGCGTTTTAACCTCATTGCTTATGGTTACAACTAATAAATGCATCAAAGCATCCACTTCGTCTTTTGGGCGGTTCCAGTTCTCAGTTGAGAAGGCATACAGAGTGATGTATTTCACACCCAGTTCGGCTGCGGCTTCTGCTGTTTCGCGTACCGATTGCACCCCGTTATTATGGCCAAAAACACGTTGCTCGCCACGTTGCTGTGCCCATCTGCCATTGCCATCCATAATAATGGCAATATGCTTTGGCAGCCTGGTTTTATCTATAGTGTCGATCAAATTGTTGTTCTCCATGATTTCCGACAAATTTAGGCTTTTGTAGTTAATGGCAAGAGCCCCTTTTGTTAATTATTCTTAATGTGGTTGTTACAGATTTTTAATCCCGTAAATTACTAGTATCCTTCACGTTGGTGGTCGAGACAACTCTCACTCTTCAACATCCTGATCTTAAAAGTTAACGATACTCCGGCAAATGAATACCAATCCGTATTGCGCGAATTCCCGCGTTGCATTCCTGTAGTATGGGTAAGTGTCGGGTCCGATGCCAATTCATTAAGTGTTGCGGTTAACGGATCTTTTCCCGCGAGGTCGAGATAGTAAGTTTTACTCACATCGTCGAGATAGTCCGTTGTGGTTCTTCGCATACCCCACTCGGCTCCTACGCCTATAAGTTTACTTACGCTGTATTTAATACCAAGTCCGAAAGGAATGGCAAAGGCATATGAATTGTACGGATTGTCCTGACCTTCGGTGAGTAAAGGTCGCAATTCAACAGTGTTACCCGAAACGTCAGCCAGTTCAGTTGGGTTAAAAATGGTACCATAGGGTTTAAAAAAGAAAACCGAAGCACCTCCGAAGATATAGGGTGAAATTGGATGCAACTTACTGCCAATGAAATATTCAAAGAAGTTAATTTCAAGCTGTATGCCACCTTCATAAATTTTCGATTCAAAGTTAAGGTTACGTTCAGGATTTGTATTCCGGAAGGCATCATCACCTGCCACTGAACCATATAAACCATGAGCCCGCACCGAAATACGCGAATTGAAATTCTGCCTGTACATCAATCCAAACGCGGGATTCGACATACGGAACGGAACTCCTGGATTAAGATCGCCGACATAATAGGTTACGCCACCCAATATCCCAATATCACCCGATTTCTGAGCGTGTGCAAAAGGTGCGAAAAGCACCGGAAACATGAGTAAAATGCAGATTTTTCGCATAATTTTTTGAGCGTGCAAAGGTAGTATTATTATTGATACAGAGCGCATAGTATTGGAGTGTGTCAAAATTCATGATTTAACTTTCCGTTTTTAATGTCAATAAAACCGCGGTTAATAAAACATAACCGGTATTCCATAGATCGGGATTCAGGATTTCCGCTTTACTGAAATACAAACGGCTTTTTATGAAATATATTTCGGGAGTGATAATATCACACGGTTATATTCACCGGTTCGCCCGGAAATAGCGAAACATTCAATACTAATATGATTGAAACCTTTTAATATCAAGAAATGATTTGAAAAATACAGCCGGAAAATATGATTTCTTTCCTTGGTTTGATCAGTTCCGTATATCCGATCCCCAGTTGAGTTTAGCCCGTATGGTTGAGAAAAAGTTCTCATTCTGACGCTGTACGAGGTTAATTTCAAAATCTGCTTTCCCTACAACCAGTTCAATATCAGGAGTAATAACAGCCGATTGCGAATCCATACCTACAAGTGCCTGCTTATCGCGGCTGTCAACTCTTATGCGTATCAGGTTGTTATCAGGAATTACGACCGGGCGTACCGATAAATTGTGCGGCGCAATTGGTGTAATAACAAAATTGCTTGAGTCGGGTGTAAGAATGGGGCCTCCGCAACTGAGCGAATAAGCCGTTGATCCGGTAGGTGTTGCAATTATAAGCCCGTCGGCCCAGTACGAATGGAGCAGTTGATCATTAACCCACACATGTACCACCACCAGCGTCGAATTCTCTTTCTTATTGATAGATAGTTCATTAAATGCGTAGTTAAAATCGCTGAACAAAGTCCTGGGCGAAAGCAGACTGATCAGTGTCCTTTTAACAATGCTGTAGCGATTCGCCAATATATCGTCAATAGCTGAAATGATTTCGGTACGCGGAATGCTCGAAAGGAAACCCATCCTGCCCAAGTTAATACCTGAAATCGGGATGCCTGAATCGCGCACCAATTGCACTGAATGAAGCATTGTGCCATCGCCTCCGATCGAAAAAAGCAGGTCAGCCCGCCCCTTAAGGTCCGAATGATCATTGAAAAGCTCAATTGCATGGCTAAAGCTGATTTTATCTTTCAAAAACTCATGAAAAGGTTTCCAGATCAGCAATTTACAGCCACGACTTTCAAGAGCATCCATTAGAATTTTAAAATACCCGAGCTGGTCGGTATTAAATTCCTTTCCGAATAATGCAATTCTCACTTTAATTGAATTTGTAGGTTTAAAAAATCAGGAGTCATATTTTGCGCAGGACAGCAGTTATATTCCTGCAATAAAGTGAATAAAGATACCACTTTTACCCGATTTATTCACAGCATACTCAATACGCACCACTTTATCATAATAGGTAACCAGGTCGATTCCCAATCCGGCTCCGGCCAGCAAGGTACGCGGAAGTTTGTTATTCATATCACCAATCCATTGGGGTTGCCATACATAAGAAGCATCAGCAAAAGCTGTGAGATATAATGCATAATGGATTAGCCCGAATTTAGGCGAACGTATAAAACCAATGTTATACGTTTTTTCAGGTACCAATGCAAATTTTACATTCGACCGAACCAATGCAAAGTGCTTGCCATCAATCACATTATACTCATATCCTCTCACATAATCGCGGTTGTAGCCTAATCCCTGAATCATGAAATATGGCTGCCTGGCTCTCGATGACACTTTGCCAATGAACGAAACCCCTGAATACCAATGGCTGGATAATTGAGAATAGAGCCGTGTTGTGGTTTTTGCCCAGGCAATATCCACGGGTTTCTCAAAACCGAAACCTAATCCCGATTTGTTGAGTTCCAAGTCGATGTACCATCCTTTGAGCGGGTAATATTTTTTATCGCGGTGATCAATTTTTAGTTTGTAATAAAGGTATAGGAAAACCGGCTGATCAACCCCTACATAGCTAAAATCAGGATTTAAAGACAGGAGTGAATCGGAAAATGAAAAATTGCGTAATCCTACCACAAGTTGGTTGGTAGTAAAAATATTTTTCCGATACGTTCCATTCAGCGAATAGTAATTTTCGGTGTATAAACCATCAGGATCAAAGGCAAACCTCAATTTGTCATCCTGTGTGATATAACCGGCTTCGCGGTTATTTTTATACCCTGCTTCAAAACCAATTCCGAAGTGTTTTTTAGTATCAATATAAGGATTCTGATAAGCGAGGCTAAGCTGATGATTTTTACCGAGTTGCACAGTAGCATCCAACTCATCCATACGTCCGGTGAAGTTGTACCATTTGGCATCAATACCATAATTGATACGCGCAAAATCGTGTGTCTGCAACCACGAATTGAAATTCCGGTCTGTAATCTGCAAAATGGGTACAGGCCATATATACCAGCGTTCCAAAACGGAAATCTTAATATTCATTAAAGCAGGAATGCCTGAATTGAGACTCAGAACGGTATCAATAGTTACGAAATTGAATAATGAGGTATTCAGGAGGTTGAGCCGCGACTGATTTACCCTCCGGCTAAACTCTGCCGGTGTGAATTTCTCGCCGCTTGCAATCAATAACTCGCGGAAAATAATGTTTTCGTTGGTTTTCTTGTTCCCCGAAATCTCTATAGCCCCCACTTCAACAGTGAGATACGATGTGTCGGTTTGTGCCGATAATGGGAATAGGTTAAAGACCGTCAGAAAAAGCAGTACCAGAATCCGGATTAACTTTGCAGATGGCATTTTGTATTGAAAATACATGAAAAAGGATCAGACGTTTAAATAGGTCATCAACAGGTCGTAGCGTTCGCGAAGGTTATCGAAATAATCGCTTTCGAAAAACGAAGCCTTAATGGTATAATCATAACGCAGGAATGATTGCATTACTGGTTGAATATCAATGCGATTGAGTTTCAAAGTCAGTTCAAGGCGGGTTGAATCGGAAGGCGAACTCACATAAAAACTTAGGATTTTTGCATCATTGTCTTCAACAATTTTTGCAATTTCGACCATCGAAAAATCGTTTGCATTCAGCTCAAGAACCACAATACCGCCCGGGTTGCTGACAGCAGCAGTCAATGCCATTTTTTCAACCATATCAGCAAGGGTGATAAGGCCAAGATAAATGCCTTTTTCGTCAATTACAGGCAGGGTTGTAAGCTTATAATCAGCGAAAAGCTTCATGGCTTCATAAATATGCCTCGACTGAAGTATAGATATATTCTGCAATTGAAGCTGGTTATTCCAAATTGGCTCTTCGAATGAACCGGCTGCAAAAATGTCATCTTCCGAAATCAGACCCAATAACTGCGAATCACCAACTACGGGAAGG
>Ga0335397_10009916_pt1 | contig 11844 bp, 5 predicted proteins | sample MAT04_FD_205740 | JGI IMG/M metagenome (GOLD analysis project Ga0335397, IMG submission 205740) | Freshwater microbial communities from Lake Fryxell liftoff mats and glacier meltwater in Antarctica - MAT-04 (spades assembly) (version 2) ...
CATTTTCAATATCGCGGCGATGACGGAAGTTATCGCGTATGAGAAAGGTCGAGCGCATATCTCCCGCTGATTCCTGCTGCGAAACCTGCCTTTTTTTGTCCCGGTGCCGAACCAACTGCAAGCGGCGCGACCAAACCACCCGTAACCACAGCCTACGGCTTGCAGCATAAATTGCATTTACCAATGGTCCTTCCACCGTTACCGCATAATCATAGCGCGGCGATGCCTGCCCGGGCATATCTACATCATCAATGATATTCAGGCCGCCAACAAACGCCAGGCGCTGGTCTATCACCACAATTTTTCGGTGCAAGCGCCGCAGTCTCCTGCGCCGCAGTGTCCAAGGCGATATTTGCGGCCGGAACTTCAGGACCATTACCCCGGCCTCTTCCAGGTAATCAATCAAGGTTTTCGGCAAACCACTCGACCCGAATCCATCTATCAGCAGATGCGTTATTACCCCGCGTAAAGCTGCTCGCCTCAGCGCTTCGGCAATGCGTCGTCCGGTATGATCATTCTCGAAAATATAGGTCTCAAGGTAAATATCATACACTGCTCGGTCCAGGGCCGCTTCAAGCGCCGGAAAATACCCATCGCCGTTATGCAACAAGGTAATTCGATTGCCTGCACTCATTTTCGTCACAGCTGATTCACCCTCACATTGCTTGCTGATTCTTCGATCAATTCGCCAAAAGGACAACAACGCTTTTCAATAAACACTTTTAAAGAAGAACAGGCAAATGAAATCCTGGTTCAACGGAGGTTATTGAGGCACCAACATAAAGAAATAATAAGATATTTCAAAAAATGTCCGGCCTTCTGGAAGTTGATATTGATCGACTCCGCACGTCATATATTTAAAAACCCACTTCATGTATGCGCGAAAATCGAGAACCTAAGAATGGTTCAGGATTTCGGCATCTGGAGACAATCCGAAAAATCTGTGAATCGCTTGACAGTCAACCTGAAAATCCGCGGGATCTGGAATTCTTCAAAATTGCAGAAAAGGGAGTTTGAAAGGCCGCATACCGTTAAGCCGTTGTCCGGAAATAACTTGGTTAATGTAGTCGTGGAAACGGCATAAGGATCCATAGCGAAATAATTAAAATGAACTTGTTATTTCGTAACGGCTCCTAACCCAACTTTGTGACACTCGAACACAAAGTGATGCAAATACAGTATTTTGAGTGATTCGACAGTACCATTATGGCACTACTTCTTTGGTTTTGTTTCGTATTGTCGTCTTGGTCGTTTGGCCGGGGAGATTCTTCACGTGAAATGCTGTATAAATTTCCTGTTGTTTTGGCTCAGGCCGGGTGCTTTTTCTGACATGGACAGTGCTGCCGTTTTTGCACTGCATGGATACTGTCACCCGAACCTGAAACGACAGGAATTTCCGTAGGCTTGACCAGCTGTAGTCGATTTTTGCCTGTTTCAGTCTGGTGCGTATGGTATGCACCAGATGATATGCCAACACCGTAATAAACAGGTGTCCAGCAACTCGGTTGGTAATTTGCTGGTGAATCGGGCGCAAGCCAAGTGCAGCTTTCAGCAAACGTAACGGATCATCGCTGGACTTTCTCAGAGTTGCCGGCCCATCCGGCAATATGTCAATGATGTGGGACATCACCTATAGTTACCCCCGGAGAAAATCAACTGGCGCCCGCTACCGGCAGGGGTAACGACGCCGGAACCGTATAGTCCAGTTCCACTGCGGCTCGGATTAAGGCGCGGCTTTCCTGCGGTGTGGCATTTGGCAATGCTTCCACCCGCTCGGCAGCGGAGGCGAGATTGTCGTCCTTGATACCTTCGCGAAACCAACGAGAGACATCACCCTGACGCAAATGGTACTGCCAAGTTTCGTCATCGACCCCGTCGCCGATTTGCAGGAAGAGCATCAAATTTTGGGCACGCAGATTCATTGTCTGCTGCGGGCCTTGGAAGTAGAAGCTGCGATCCGGGGGAAGCTGACCCTCGGCATATTTTCGGCGGTGTCGATGGCGCGCCATTTTGCAGGGATGAGCCAGGACCTTCTGCGGCGGTGTGGCACTCTCTTTCAACCACAAGAGAAATTCACCGGGCTCCATGGCCGTCGGGTCCATTTGTGGTGCGGGTTGATTGATTACGCGGGTAAAACCGGTCAGCGTGTCAAGTGCGTTAGCCCCCACCACCAGCGCAGTGTCTACGCGTTCCAGTAGATTTCCTGAAAGCAGATCCGGATGCACGGTGATCATGACAACGTTGGTCAATTCCTTGGGCAGGGTGCCATCGGGCGGCAACCATTCCGCCGGCATGAGATGATGGGCCTCATCAAGAATCAGCCAGTGCGGCCGACCCGTTCGCGAGCGCATCTGCAGGAGTTGCGACAGCAGTCGCAGGAAAAACGGCGGACGATCGGCAATGGGCAATCCGGTCAGGCACACGACGGCATTGGCATTCGGATCTTCCAGTAACCGCAGGATCTCATCCTCGGGGGGAGCCGCCTTCGGACCTCCGAACATGACCGCTCCTTCGAATCCGTCGTAATCTCCCTCCGGATCAATCAAACAAAACTGATACTGCCGTTCCTGCAGAGACTCGACGATACGCGTTGCGACAGTCGATTTGCCACTCGCCGATGGGCCGCAGATCAAAACGCTCTGCCCGTATGGAGACAGCATCACTTTCCGGTCATCGCATGTTCCCAGTTCGAGATGATGTCTCTGCAGGCCGAGATTCAGATCTGCCAGATCATTTGCGACCAGTCCCTCGATCAACTGGCGGACTCCCTGGCTGTGTGTCCCTGCGGTGATGAGATCCGCCGTTTCCTTGACGGCCGGAAGGGCATTGGCCACGGCCACGGACATTTCACACAACCGTAAAAACGCATGGTCATTTTCCGCATCGCCGATACCGACTACATTATGCGGCGAGATATTCATCTCCTTCAGTGCCGCAAGCAAGCCGCTGGCTTTGTTGACACCGGCCGGCAGGATCATCACCGCCCCTTTATTGAAAATGAGCTGCAGTTCCAGCCCTTGATCGCGAATTGTATTGATGACCGTGTCCTGATGGGGCTCCCAGGTGGCAACAATGACGCGGCCGACTGATATGGGGCCGACGTTTTTATCGCGCAGGGCCTGCAGGAAGCTATCGCTCGGTGGCTCGGCAAGAGGTTTTTCTGCCTTCGCCGAGGGTTGGTAGAGCAAACCGCCATTTTCCGCCACAACCCATTCGAACAAGTCGATTTCCGGAAAGATGCTCAACAATTCCGGCAGCTCGCGCCCCGTCACCATGACCAGGCGACGACCGGTCGCCAGGAGTTTGCGGAGCGAGTCGACGGTGGCTGCGTCGACGCGGCCATCTTGGGCAAGAGTCCCGTCATAATCAGTCGCCAGAACGTGATATCGCATTGTGCAGCCTCACTGAGTGTTAAAGAATGATGCTCTCGGTATTTTGAGCCTTGCTTTTCCTCTTCAATTCTTATGCCAAGTCGACCTCTGTCCGGATAAAAGCGATATTTATCATCATGAGCAGCGGCATTCGTTGAGGAGCATTTCCAATCCCCGCAAGGGGAGATCGATCGAGTGCGGGCGGTTGTGCAACTCGTATCCCAGCTCGTCTACGACTTTTTGTATCATGAAACAGCGCAGCATCGTGGCAAGTTCTGTCCTGTCCGCTGGAATCAGTGGGGAGTTTTTCAGCGCATGCAGATAGGCTTTGAGATAGGAGCCGCTGACATAGACATACCAGGCCTCCAGCCAGGGTTCGAGCAGCACTCTATCCTCAGGATGGCCGGCGCTGTGGTGAACCAGCGTGGTTATGGTGGCATAGTGGAAGGAGTGGATCATGCTTGCCACATCCCGCAAAGGGGAACTTTTCAGCCGTCGTTCGCTGAGAGAATGGGCCGGTATCCCTTCGAAATCGATGAAAACGAAATCCTTGCCGGTGAAAAGCGCCTGGCCCAGATGAAGATCGCCGTGAACCCTGCACTTCATGGCGGAGAGCCGCCGGCCGGTAATTTTCTGCTGACAGGCGATAAGCTCCTTTTCGGCGGCCAGAATCACGGTGGCCCGGCGCCTTACGTCATCCGGCAGACGGTCGAGATTTTTCGTCAGCACCTGGAAGTTACGCCGGATAAGTCCGCGCATGGACTGGAAGATGGACCTTTGGTAGAGGGTGGAAAACGGTTCCATGCCCCAAGTGTTGTCCGTTGAGCTTGCGGCCAGCGCCCGGTGCATCTCGGCAGTGCGCTTGCCAAGCACCAGGGCCATCTCCAGGTGAAGGCCACGGACGAGATCGCGGAATTGATCGGGGATGCCATCGTCGACGACCTCCAGGAGTGTCGGAAGTTGGGCCGGAAGTTTTTGCAGATCTTCTTTATGTGATAAGAGGTGCTCGATAAATTGAGTGAGGATTGTCAGGGTGCTCCGCCAGGCATCGCCATGACAGGAGACGAAGGTCTGCAGAACACCGAGATCATATGCCTTGCCTCCGGCAGCACGGTATTCGATCCCTCCCGCATAGGACGGCACATTGCGGAATTTTCTATTGGCGGCGAGAAACCGGAGGATTTCAGGCTCCGGATTGATTCCGTCCTGCAGCTTCCGGTACATTTTGAACAGCAGCCGGTCGCCATACATAATACTGGTGTTATTCTGCTCGACACTCGCAACCCTGCTGGGAAACAATTCTGTCCTGGGCGGAGAAATTTTCGTCACACCTCCGCCTCGCATGCCCACAAGTTCTGAGCCATTTGCACCATGCACCTTGGCACGACCGCTCATCAGCTCGAAGAGGAGCCCCCGGAATTCCTCCAGGTAGATCGCATCGCAGAGAACACCATCAACTTCTCCGAGCGAGAGAGCGGTTATGGTTGCCAGCGGATGCCGATCGGTCAGAGCCTGTAGTCGTTCGCTCGCAAGCCAGGTCATGGGGATGAGATAGATCTCGGGGTCCTGCTCGGTGTAGGTAACTTGAAGGAAGGCCAGCAGAAACAGCTGATCATCCTGTTCCAACCGGCAACTGTCGATAACCTTTATCTGACTGATCACCCGCCCCTTGCCGCAAAACCAGAAGACCCGCTGCAGGTAATGGGGCATAACGACGCTGCATAAGCGCTCTCCTGTTTTGCCTTTCAGCACGTCCGACCAGGGATGTCCCTCCTTCAACATAAGTTTCCGGCCATCCTCGTCGGGTTCGGCCCCCGCTTCGGTGCTCCGCAACACAAACCAGAACGGGTCATAAGGTCCCATGGTGAAGTGGTACCGAGCATCCTGGATCATTGGGAAGCGGTTGCGACTGAAGACCTCTTCGGGGATCATGCCTGCATAGCGGGAAAGATCGATGGTGACCGTCTGAGAGAAACGCGAGAGATTGATGACAACCAGAAGTTTTTCGCCTTCAAAGCTGCGGATGAAGCTTAAGACCTTCGGGTTGTCCGAGGCGAGCACTTCCAGGCTGCCGCAACTGAACGCCCTGAAACGCTTGCGCATAGCGATCGTGCGACGCATCCACCAGAGCAGGGACGACGGATTGTGCTCCTGATTTTCGACGTTGATCGATTCATAATGATATTCCGCCTCAATTATGACCGGCATAAACAGCTTCTGGGGACTGGACTTGGAAAAGCCGGCGTTCCGGTCGGGATTCCATTGCATCGGGGTCCGGACGCCGTTTCGATCACCGAGAAAGTAGTTGTCGCCCATGCCGATTTCATCGCCATAATAGATGATCGGCGTTCCCGGCAAGGAGAAGAGCAGGATGTTCATCAGCTCTATTTTGCGACGATTATTCTCCATCAAGGGGGCCAGACGGCGGCGGATGCCGAGATTGATGCGGGCCCGCGGATCGGAGGCATAGGCCCGGTACATGTAGTCGCGCTCCTCATCGGTCACCATCTCCAGGGTCAACTCATCGTGGTTGCGCAGGAAGATGGCCCACTGACACCCCTCCGGGATGGTCGGCGTCTGATCGAGAATGTCGACGATCGGGAAGCGGTCTTCCATCTCTATAGCCATGAAGATGCGCGGCATGAGCGGGAAATGGAAGGCCATATGGCTTTCGTCGCCGTCACCGAAATAGGCGGCGGCATCTTCCGGCCACTGGTTCGCCTCGGAGAGCAGCATGCGGTTTTTGAAGGATACGTCCAAATGGGCTCGCAGCTTCTTGAGGAAGGCGTGGGTTTCCGGCAGATTCTCGCAGTTGCTCCCCTCCCGCTCGAACAGGTAGGGAACGGCGTCGAGCCGGACGCCGTCCACCCCCATCCGCATCCAGAAGTCGATGACCCGCAGCATTTCGGCCTGCACCTTCGGGTTGTCGAAGTTGAGGTCCGGCTGATGGGAGTAAAAACGGTGCCAGTAGTAGGCTTTAGCCAGCGGCTCCCAGGTCCAGTTGGAAATTTCGAAATCCTGAAAGATGATCCGCGCTTCGCGGTACTTCTCCGGCGTGTCGCTCCAGACATAAAAGTCCCGATGTGCGGAACCCGGTTTGGCCTGGCGGGCCCGCTGGAACCAGGGATGCTGGTCCGAGGTGTGATTGAGAACCAGTTCGGTGATCACCCGGATGCCGCGACTGTGGGCAGCGTGCAGCAACTGTTTGAACTCGCGGAGACTGTTGTAGCTGGGGTTGACATTGTAGTAGTCGGCGATGTCATAGCCGTCATCCCGCTGCGGAGAGGGGTAGAAGGGGAGCAGCCAAATTGCTGTAATCCCGAGCTGCTGCAGGTAGTCAAGCTTGCCGATCAGCCCGAGGAAGTCACCGATGCCGTCGGCGTCGGAGTCGACGAAGGCCTTGATGTGCACCTGGTAAATAATGGCATCCCGGTACCAGCTAGGATTATCCTCAAGGACGGAATCGTCATGACGCATAGTTTTTTTCTCCTTGCCGGGCTCTGCCGTAACACGCCACCTGGTTTCGCACCGAAGCGGCCAGATCGTGCGGAAGCATGTCCCAGGAAAAACGCCACTGCCAGTTGCCGAAGGCGGTGCCGGGGACATTCATCCGCGCTTCGTTGCTAAGTTTCAGCATGTCCTGAAATGGAAAGATTGCGGTACCCGCAACTGACATCAGAGCGGCGCGAATCAGGTCGCCGACACAGTCATCCCCCGAAGTGCCCAGATAAACATGCATCGCGGAGCGCTCTGCAGCCGAAATGGAATCATACCACCCTCGAGTGGTATCGTTATCGTGGGTGCCGGTATAGACGACCATATTGTTCAGGTGGTTATGGGGAAGATATGGATTTGTCGGCCCGGCGTCAAAGGCAAATTGCAGGATACTCATGCCGGGGAAATGATAGCGGTCACGGAGCGCCACTACCTCGGGGGTGATTACTCCCAGATCCTCGGCGATGATCGGAAGCGTACCCAGGGCAGCGTGGAGTGTGTCAAAAAGTCTCTCTCCCGGCCCTTTGACCCAGAGCCCTTTCCGGGCAGTCTGTGCGTTTGCCGGCACATGCCAGGCGGCCTCGAAGCCGCGGAAATGGTCTACTCGGACAATGTCAAAAATCTCAAACATACTCTTAAAGCGTTCGGTCCACCACCGGTATCCGTTCTGCGCCATGGCATCCCAGTCATAGTGCGGATTGCCCCACAGCTGACCATCAGTAGTAAAATAGTCGGGCGGAACGCCGGCTACGACCGTCGGATCGCCCTGTTCATCGAGGAGAAAGAGTTGGCGGTGGCAAAAGACATCGGCAGAATCATGGGCTACATAGATGGGGATATCGCCAATCACAGCGATACCCCGCTCGTTGGCATAGCTGCGCAACTCCAGCCATTGCCGTGAAAACTGCCATTGCAGATATTTCTGCACCGCAATTTCATGGGCGAATTGCTGCGAATATTTCTGATACGTCTTCGGGGTTATGCGCGACGCTTCCTGAGGCCACATGGTCCAGCTTTCGTCGTGAAAGTGGTGTTTCAGCACCATAAAAAGGGCAAAGTCATGCAGCCAGGGCGTGGTATCGCAGAAGCGCTGGAAGAGAAGCGTCCGTGGTGTCGTCTTCCGAGCTAGAAAGGCAGAACCGGCAAGACACAGCGGTTCCATTTTCGCCCCGGCGACGGCAGTGAAATCAACACGATCTTGCGGATAAGAGCAGACGGAGGGAGCATGGGCAAGATCACCCTCATTGACTATCCGTTGCAGATCGATCAGCAGAGGATTCCCCGCGAAAGCAGAAAACGCGGAATAGGGGGAATTGCCACAGGCAGGTGGTGTCAGCGGCAGCACCTGCCAATACGACATTCCCATGTCGTGCAGCAGATCGATAAAACGCCTGGCATCCGCCCCCAGGGTTCCTATCCCGCCGGGACCTGGAAGCGAAGTCGGGTGCAGGAGGATTCCACAGCCACGTTTATTCAGCATATGTTCTCATTTCTCGTTAAATTCCCCTCCCCTTGCGGGAGGGGGTTAGGGGGTGGGGGAAGCCACGCGTAGGCATTGCTCCCTAACAACCTCCAGAACACCTTCTGTGTTTTCAATTACTTCATTATTCGAAAATCGTAACACCACGAACCCATTCGCCCGCAGACAAGCATCTCTTTGTCCATCGTACTCCTCATTTTCCGCATGCTGTCCACCATCAAGCTCTATGACAATCTTTTTATCGAAAAAAACAAAGTCAACTATATACGCTTCGATCGGTTGTTGCCTGCGGAACTTGACGCCGGCAACCTACCTGTTTCTTAAACAGCGCCAGAGGAGGCGTTCAGTATCTGTGGTGGTGTTGCGTAATTCTCTGGCGAATGAATATAGGGAGCTTCGTGGTTTCATATAGTTCACCCACCCCTCGATCCCCTCCCGTCAAGGGAGGGGAGGAAAAGCCAAGAGCCAAACTCTGATTGCCTGAATTGTTTCATGTTCAGATTTTTTTGCAGTCGCGCATTTCCAGAAGGGCCACCGGATATGACGAGAGTATGTCGCAAAGGGCAAGGCTCGGCTGACCTTGCTGTTGCTGAATATTCAAATTTTCTCCTGTAAAAACATTGCTATAGCAAGTTGCAGCAGTATCCAACGTTTGGATGATCCGGGTGTCCCGCCATACCTCCGGCCCCAGCGGCAACCCGCAACTGTCGCCAATCAGGCGGCTGCAAAAACGCGGCACCACCACCAGGACCGAGCTACCGTTACCTGAACGTTCAAAGGCGCATACATGTTCCCAGCAGGCGCCTTCCACCGTTAGCGGGCGGTAACTTCCATCTTCAAATAATTTTCTGTTTTCTCGGCGAAAGTTCAGCGCCTTGCAGGTCAGATGCAGCTTTAGGCGGCCGTCATTGCGGGTCGCAACCAAACCGCGGGCCGTTTCCAGGGGTCCGGCAGTCGATTCCATACGCATCAGTTCATCGAGCAGGTTTTTTCGTATGCGGTAATCGACCGACCGGCGGTTGTCAGGATCGACCAGGCTGAAATCCCACAACTCATTCCCCTGATAGAAATCGGGAATTCCCGGTGAGGTTATTTTAAGGAGCGTCTGGGAAAGGGAGTTAAAGATGCCGCAGGCTGCAGTCAATTTCTGGAATATTCCGAAATCATAAATAAAATTATTATGCTTTGAATTTTCCAGGACCCTGTCGATGAAATGTATCACTGCATCTTCATGCAGGATGTTGGGACTGATCCAGCTGGTGTTGACCTTAGCCTCCCGTATGGCCTTCAACATGTACTCCCTGATCCGCGGAGGGAATGGTGCAAACTCGTCGTCATCCGGAGAGCAGAAGGGCCAGGTCCCCACCAGGGTCTGGTAAAGCAGGTACTCCTCGTTGCGGTTCGGTGCGGGCTTGCCATCGACCATGGTTTTGAACTTGCGATTCTGGCGGCTCCAGCGGGAAAGCCCCTTGCGCCAAAGTTCCGGGATCTCCGAAAGCACGTTGATCCTGGCCCGAACATCCTCACTGCGCTTGGTGTCATGGGTCGAGGTGGCCAACATGGCCAGCGGACGACTCTTGCACCGTTCGATATTCTGGCCGTGGAAGGTTTCCATGGAAATGCCGAACCGTTCCGGACTCCCACCCACTTCGTTCAGGGAAACAAGCCGATTGTATACGTAGAAGGCAGTATCTTCCACTCCCTTGGCCATGACCGGGCCGGTGATCTGTTGAAACCGCTTGACGAAATCAAGCCAAGCCGGTTTGTGATTCTCCTCCAGGGTATCAGGATAGCGGAGCAGCAGAACATCTCGGATGAAATCGAAAATCGAGGTGCTGATGGCCGGGTTCTGGCGCTTTGCCCGGCCAACCGCCGATTCAATGTACTGACGGTCCCGCTCCGAGACTTCAAAGCTGTTGGTGTAGGTCCGGTAGACCGGGAAATTGGCAATCACCTCGACGATCGATTTGATCAGGCTGTACAGGGTGAAATCCCGCGTATGCCGATTCTGCTCGGATATCCGGTTTAGATAGTGTCCCAGCATGTTGATTTCGCTCGACATGGCCACATGCATGACCAGTTTTTTGTTCTCACAGACTACATCCTGGAAGTCGATGGGATGCCGCAGGAAGTGCGTATACAGTTTTTCAAACAACTTGGCATGCGCTGTGTCGACAAACAGGCCGTTTACCTGAATGGCAAAATCGTAGCCGGTGGTTCCGAAAACCTGCCAGCTCTCCGGCATCTTCTCAGCTTTGAGGAGAATTTTTTCGCCAATGATGAAGAACGGCTTGAAGGTTGGATCCGCAGCAACACTCCGGTCATACTTTTCCCTTATGGCAACTTCCGGGTTTTCCTGTCCATTGTCCACAGGCTGTCGTGCTTCGGGAGAGTCGCTAAGTATCCGGACGAAACAGGCTGATTGCAGTCTCCTGAAATACTCTTCCGGACCCCGCAAGCCATCGGCGTGGTCAATCCGCAGGCCGCTGATCTTTCCAGCCGCCACAAGGGAGAAGACCAGCCGGTGCGTTTCTGCGAAAACGGCTGGGTCCTCCACCCTGATGGCACCGAGGGAATTTATATCGAAAAACCTGCGGTAGTTGATCTCCTCAGTCGCGACGTGCCAATGGGAAATACGATAGACCTGCTGCCGAAGGAGTGCGTCCAGCAGATCAAAACTGCGCGGGTCGCCCTTTGTTCCGTTGAAGGCCGCCACATTACCATCAATGAATTCCCTGATCCTGCTGCCGTTTTGATAGAGTTCCCACAAGCGCCGCTTGACAACCTCTTTTTCCCGGTAACGCTCGACGATCCGCTCGGGATCTTCCTCGGTGGTGGGAGGCAGGTGTTTGAGCGACGTTACGATGCTCATCAATTCCTGAAGCCCAGCCTCGGTATTGCTAAGTTCCCGTTGCAAATCTTCGATGCAAAGCGTCAGGATGTTGCTGTAGGTCTTCGGAATGATCGGCAGTTTATGGTCGTGGTAATAAACAAAAAAAGACCCTTCCTCAAAGGAGAGACGCAGATCTCCATTTTCGAGAGCACTGCCATATTGCTCGCCCAGGATCGGAATAAGGATTTTGTTCTCCAGCTCTTTCTTGACCGGGTGCCAGTCGATATCGAAAAAACCCGCAGAGGTTGAGCTGGGGCCATTTTCCAAGACATCCATCCACAAAGCATTGCCCTGTCCCTCGATGCACATATGGTTAGGGACGATATCCAGGATCTGACCCATGTCCCATCGCTTCAGCTCGCCGACCATAGCCTCGAACTCATCCTCCGAGCCGATTTCCAGATTGAGGCTATTCTGGTCGAGGATGTCATACCCGTGCAAGCTCCCCGCACGTGCCTTGAAGTAGGGTGATGCATAGATGTCGCCGATGCCGAGCCTATGCAGGTACGGGAAGATCTCCCTGGCATCGTTGAAGCGGAAATGGGCATTGAACTGCAGCCGGTAGGTTGATAGCGGTATTCTCAGCCCTTTGCCGTTCATAGATC
>Ga0335397_10009918_pt1 | contig 11842 bp, 6 predicted proteins | sample MAT04_FD_205740 | JGI IMG/M metagenome (GOLD analysis project Ga0335397, IMG submission 205740) | Freshwater microbial communities from Lake Fryxell liftoff mats and glacier meltwater in Antarctica - MAT-04 (spades assembly) (version 2) ...
GCGGCCGGGTACTCCCGCAGCCAAAAAACTTCAAGATGATGTGCCTGAGGAGATAAAGAAAAGAAGATTGCAAGAAGTAGTAGATGTACAGCGACTAGTCTCTCTTGAGCAAAATCTTGTTGATGTAGGCAAGGTATTTAAGGTTTTGGTAGAAGGCGATTCAAAAAAATCAAATCAGGATTTCAAAGGCAGGAACAGTCAAAATAAAATGATCAATTTCCCAAAGCTCGATGGTGTCAAACCTGGTGACTATGTCATGGTAGAAGTGACTGTAGCCAATGCAGGAACATTAAAAGGCAGAATGGTGAATTAATTGTTGGTAAAACGATTAATTTACTGATATTATAAAATAAATATTACAAATCTATGAATATACAGGGTGTCAAACAAAGATTTGGAATCATAGGCAGATCACCTTTGCTCGAGCGGGCTTTAAATACGGCTATACGGGTCTCTACAACTGACCTCTCTGTACTCATACAAGGCGAAAGCGGAGTAGGTAAAGAGATATTCAGTCGTATAATACACGAACTCAGTATCAGGAAACACAATAATTTTATAGCCATCAATTGTGGTGCTATACCGGCCGGTACTATAAATTCTGAATTATTTGGTCATGAAAAAGGATCATTTACAGGAGCGATTACAGAACGGAAAGGCTATTTTGAGACCGTCAATGGTGGTACTATTTTTCTGGATGAAATCGGAGAAATGCCATTAGATACGCAGGCATATCTGCTCAGAATACTTGAAAGCGGGGAGTTTCTTAGGGTCGGATCTTCAAAAGTGCTCAATACTGATGTCAGGGTGATAGCTGCCACGAATGTAAATCTGGAGGAAAAAATACATTCTGGAAAATTCAGGGAAGATCTTTACTATCGTCTCAATACGGTTCCGATAAAAGTACCATCACTGCATGAAAGAAGGGAAGATATTTATATGCTTTTCAGGAAATTTTCGGGTGATTTTGCAGAAAAATATAGATCAGACTCCATCATGCTTACTGCTGAAGCCCGATTAATGATCGAAAATTATCGCTGGCCAGGCAATATACGCGAACTTAAAAATATGGTGGAGCAACTTAGTGTTCTGTCAGAAGTGAAAGAAATAGATGTCGATCAATTGGTTGATCTGGTTCCTCATGTCAAAAGCAGACTTCTCCCAAGTACCGGTTACGAAGGTGCATCAACTGAAACTGCTTATCATGAGCGTGAAATATTATTTAAGTTTTTGCTGGAGATGAAAAGTGACCTGAGTGATGTGAAATCATTGATTTATGAACTGGTGAGGACCAATGATCTAACATTGCCTGATATTTCATCAATTAAAAATATGCCTGGATACAGTACTGAAGCAATATTCAAAAAATCGTATGACCATACATCATCAGATGTACAAAGGGATGATTATACTTCTTACGATAGTAAAAGGCCTATAATACTTCAAAACAAAACACAAGGCGGATATCAGGACACGGAAGATGTAGAAGAAATTTTATCTATCGAAGAAATGGAAAAAGAGATGATAAAAAAATCATTAAAAAAATTCAATAACCGACGAAAAGATGCTGCTGATGAGCTGGGTATCTCTGAAAGAACACTTTACAGAAAAATTAAAGAGTACAACATTCCGGATTGATGCTAAAAATAAATTCAAATCATTATATCAAAACAACTAAAATTGACAGAATACGCATTTATAAATGGAGAGGTAATGCCTGTGGCTGATGCAAGTCTTAACATCAATGATCTCGCTTTGCTAAGAGGGTATGGAGTTTTTGATTTTTTCAGGGTAATTGACGGCAGACCCATTTTTTTGGAAGATTATCTGGATAGATTTGAAAATTCTATGGATGGCTTGGGATTGACAAGCGGCTTTACCAGATCATATCTTACTGATCATATTTACGAATTGATACGACTTAATAGTCATCCGCTCTTGGGTATAAAAATGGTATGTACCGGTGGGTATGCTCAGGATGGATATACGCCTGCATCATCCAATCTGTTTATGTTGGCCCGTCCGTTTACATTTTACCCTTACGAGAATGGCCTTAAGCTTATGTCAGTGGATCATCAGCGAGAATTATTTCAAGTGAAAAGCATTAACTACCTGACTCCCATTTCTCTTTTACCAAAAATGAAGGCTATTGGGGCAGATGATGTCCTCTACGTTAAAGATGGGTGTATCACCGAGTCTTCCCGTTCCAATATATTTATGATAAAAAAAGGTGTTTTGATCACACCAGATCATGGTATGCTGCTCGGGGTAACCAGAAAACAGATTATTGGATTCGCAAATGAGATTATGCCTGTTGAAGTTCGTCAGGTATCAATAGAGGAAGTATATTCTGCTGACGAAGTATTTTTGACTGCGAGTACCAAAAGGATTTCTCCTGTAGTGGGTATTGATGACAATACGTATCAGAGCGGAGCATATACCCGACTTTTATTTGAAAGATTGCTGGAAGAAGAAGGTAAATTCTGAATTACTTTAAACGTCCTTTCTTGGAAACAAGTACAGATAATCCAGAAAATACAATACACGGATTGAAAAATTATTAGTTTGCACAGAATCAAATAATCCACCCAGATTGGCCAGATAATCCCTTTCATATTGCTTATCAGAGTTGAATATCTGATTTTTCCATACGAAGATAATGTCACTTCCGGGTGCAAAACGCCAGTTGTATTGCAAGTCAATATTAAAGATGTTTACATTTCGATCAAAAATCGGTTCACCTTTTACATTCTGCCCTTTATACGGTGTGACTGCCACATAACCGTCATCATCCAGCCTGCCAAATTCCTGATACCTGACTTTGTCCCAATAATGTCTTACTCTGAGATTAATTCCCATAATGGCATTAAAGATGAAACGACCTGAAATAGAGTTTTCAACGATAAGCCTGTTTCTATTTCCAAAAAGCAAGTCATTGTCACCGAGACCTGTAAGGGGGCTATCTGCAAGACCTTTATTGACATATCCCGGTTCAAAGTTAATCACAGATAATGATGTACTGGTAAAAATGGATACTTTGTCACTCAGTCTAATCCTTGGGCTAAAACCCGCTATAATTGTATTTCTTTTTTCGATATTGAAATTTCTATAATTGAAATTAATATCATATGCAAAAGGTTTTCTATAGTCTGAAGATACAAAACCACCCGCTGTATAGTTGGTAGGCCAAGTCATAAATCTGCTAAAATCATTGGTCCTTGGCTCAAAATAGTCATAGGTTTCTACAGGTTCAAGTCTTGTATTAAATCCAAGGGCATATCTGCTTTTCCAAAGAATAAAACTCTCCAATTCAATATTGAAATCTGTGAAAACGTCAGGTTTATACAACCTAGAATAAACTGAACTACCACCGAATTTGACTTGCTGCAATTTTTCATTTTTTGGCTTATATTGAGTATGTCTTCCTTCTATATAGTAGTATTGTTCATTGGGGCTGAGTAAAAAACCCATGTCATTTGGGTCATATTTATCAGATTCTACACCATGACCTGCTTCATAAGTCCAGTTACCACTTATTTTACCTAAAGACACATTGTACGTATGACCGCGCTCCGTATTTTCACCAAAATATTTTTGTGAAAGCACACCTGATCCACTTATATAGTACTTTTGATCTTTGGTTTTGAAATTGAAGAAACCACCAGTAACATTGGCATCATAATCTTCTCCCAATCTGTAAACATTGGTATTCATGAGAGAAACAAAGGAATTGTTTTTAAGATTCTGATCTACTACAAACGCGTTATAATTTGTCAATGGATTGGTTTTTATTCTTCTTTCTGACCCATCAGCAGCTCTTACAATGGCATTTTCTTCACCAACAAAAGCATTGAAAAAACCAACACCTGTTCCGGCTGATGTACGTCCTGAAATTTTTGTAGCATTATACAATTGACTTACTTCCGGATTTTCAATTATCGTTTCACCATTCTTTAACTGATGATTTACCCCAGAATAATGAAGTGGTCGGCCACCGATTCGTCTGGAATAAAAAATATTACCCCGATTAAAAAGTTCTATACCCTCTGTAAAAAACTGTCGGTTCTCTTCAAAAAACACCTCAAAAGGAGTCAGATTTAAGACTTGCCTATCAGAAATCACCTGACCAAAATCAGGCACAAGCGTCATATCAAGGGTAAAAGCATCATTCAGACCGTACTTGAGATCCAAGCCCGCACTGTATGCATTTCCGGAGGTAAATTTTTTACCTGTACTTCCAGGATCATATGTTGTATTAAGATACCCGGATATATAAGGTGTTAATGATAATCTGATCGGTGATTTGACATTTTCAATATTAGTGACTTTACCTGATTGCTGTACCCAGCCTGCTATGGTAGGATCAATAGGAGACCAATAGGATGTCTCTCTGAATCTCCTGACTTCCCGACCAAACTGAACATGCCAGTCCTGGATGGTGGCAGAGGGAAACCTAAGTGAAGAATAAGGAATTTTAATCTCTACGTACCAGCCATCTTTACCCTTGCTTACTGCACTTTCCCAAATCGCATTCCAATTAACGTCGTCGTTATTGTTGGTCACAACTGCTTCATACTGCACACCAGATGCGGTCACTAAAAACAAGAATCCATTCAATCCACTTTTATAAGTATCAAAAAATACACTAAAATTATCTGCATTACCTGTCTGATCGCGAAGAGATAGTTCTTTTAAAATTTTATCAGGCTCGGGGTCATTCATTCTTGCTCCGATGTAGATGGCATTATTATCGTATAAAAAATAAGCATCAGTATCAAAAGTAGCCGGAAGCCCTGGTGTAGGTTCGGTCTGCACAAATCCAGAAGCTTTTTCTGCATTTTTCCATACATCTTCGGACAGCAGGCCATCGATTTTAATTTCTTCAGTGATTCTGAAAGCTTTAATATTGCGGTCTGGATTAACATTAGCCAAAACTTCTGAAAAAAATAGGGTTCCCGTGAAAAGGAAAATAGATATAAAATGTGTCTTCAATGGTACGTTTGGTTTGCGGAAAGCAAAGATAAGTGATATAAATCTTTATTTATGTTTTAAAACCAATGATTTAACTTTTCATTATATGTAATATTTTTGATGCTGAAAATCTCTCTTTAAGAATTTTAAATAATACAGGCACTAATCGTACCTTTGTCCCCGTTTTCAATATAAAAACCATATTAACATGTACAGAAGTCATAATTGCGGAGAACTACGAATATCTGATGTAGGAAATAAAGTTACCATAGCCGGATGGGTACAAAAAGGAAGAGATCTGGGAGGATTGACCTTTGCTGATGTCCGCGACAGGTATGGGGTGACACAACTGGTGTTTAATATGGATGAAAACGCCGCACTTTGTACACAGGCTCGTAAATTAGGCCGTGAGTTTGTCATTCAGGCCATAGGTATAGTAAGGGAAAGATCCAGTAAAAACGCCAACAGGGCTACAGGGGACATAGAAATAGAAGTGACAGAACTTAATATACTTAATGAATCAAAAGTTCCTCCTTTTACTATCGAAGATGAAACAGACGGCGGTGATGATCTCAGAATGAAATACAGGTATCTGGATATCAGACGTGCTCCAGTGCAGAATAACATCATTTTCAGATCAAAACTGGCGATCGAAACCAGAAAATATCTTGACTCTCAAGGATTTATTGAAGTGGAGACTCCATTTTTAATCAAAAGTACCCCTGAAGGAGCAAGGGATTTTGTCGTGCCAAGCAGACTTAATCAAGGACAGTTTTATGCATTACCACAATCGCCACAGACTTTCAAACAAATACTGATGGTGGCAGGGATTGATAAATATTTTCAGATTGTCAAGTGTTTTCGTGATGAAGATTTGAGGGCGGATAGACAGCCTGAATTTACACAAATCGATTGCGAAATGTCTTTTGTTCATATTGAAGACATTCTGAATACTTTTGAAGGGCTGGCCAGACATCTTTTTTTACATACGCTGGGCCTCGAACTGGGCGATTTTCCAAGAATGTCCTATGATGATGCCCTGAGATTGTATGGTTCTGATAAGCCGGATCTTAGATTTGGAATGCAGTTTGTGGAAATGAATGATTTTACCAAAGGAAAAGGTTTCACTATATTTGATGACGCGGAACTTGTGGTGGGAATTTGTGCAAAAGGAATCGCTGAAAAATATTCCAACAAAGACATGAAAGACCTGACTGAATGGTTGCAAAGACCACAAATCGGAGCAAAAGGGCTTGTCTATGTCAAATATCAGGAGGATGGAAGTATCAAATCTACTGTAGGTAAATTTTATAGCGATGAAGAGCTTCAGGTGTGGGCAGAAAAATTTGGTGCAGAAAAAGGGGATGTGATTTTAGTATTGAGTGGTGAAGCTGAAAAAACAAGAAAACAACTGAACGAACTCAGACTTGAGCTGGGCAAAAAACTGGAACTTTTTCAATCGGGTGATTTCAAACCTTTGTGGGTACTCGACTTCCCATTATTGGAGTGGGATGAAGAATCCAACCGTTTCCATGCCATGCACCATCCGTTTACTTCACCAAAAAAAGCAGACATTCCACGCATGCTTAATGGTGACCACGAGACGATGAAAAGTCTGAAAGCTGACGCATATGATTTAGTCATCAATGGGGCAGAGATCGGTGGTGGATCTATTCGGATTCATGACAGAGCATTACAATCCAAAAATTTTGACCTGCTCGGATTTTCTAAAGAAGAAGCTGAAGCACAGTTTGGCTTTTTGCTTGGCGCATTTGAATACGGTGCACCACCACACGGAGGCCTGGCATTTGGTTTCGATAGATTATGTGCCGTGATGAATGGTCAGTCTTCTATCAGGGACTTCATAGCTTTCCCAAAAAATAATCAAGGTCGGGATATGATGATAGATGCGCCTTCGCCTATACATGATACACAATTAAAGGAGTTGTGTCTTGATGTAAAGATACAGAAGATGTAGTATTAATCCAGACTTACCCTTGTCTCGTCACCGAAATAATCATCCAGACGCATCAGTGGGATCGAAACATAAAAATCTGTACCTTGTCCTACCTTGGTTTCAAAGTATATCCGGCCATTGAACGACTCGATCATATTGGACGAAATGGCCAGACCAAGGCCGGTACCAGAACTTTTTGTCGTAAAATTTGGGGTAAATACTTTATCTTTCATGTGATCAGGAATCCCTGTGCCATTGTCTGAAATCCGTATAACCGCTTCATTTCCCTGCCGCTTAAGTTCGATTTCTATTTTTCCTCTTTTGTTGTCAGGGATGGCCTGAATAGCATTTTTAAGCAGATTGTTCAGAATCCTGACCAAATGATTTTTATCCGCAAAAACATACAGGTCATCGATAGGCTCTATCATATTGATATCCATGTCATCTCTTTTACGGAACAGATCATGAATGGTTTCCACGATTTCATTCAGAATAAGTTTTTCATTACTGGCCTGAGGCATGGTGGCAAAATTGGAAAATTCATTGGCAATCTGACTAAGATTATCAATTTGCTCAATCAAAGTCGAAGATATTTTTGGAATCAAATCAATTGCTTTTTCGGGATAATCCTTTGTGGCCCGCTCCAGATACTGAATGCTCAATTTCATCGGAGTCAATGGATTTTTTATCTCATGGGCCACCTGTTTTGCCATTTCACGCCAGGCTATGTCCCGTTCCGTTTTTGCAAGCAGTCCTGCACTACGTTCCAATTCCTGAGTAAGATTATTGTAGTCATATATCAGTGTTCCTATTTCATCGTTAGACTTCCACTCCAGGAATTCATTGGTTTTACCTAGCTTAAATTTTTTGAGCTTTTCTGCCAAAATGGATAATGGCTGTGTAATAGAGTTTGCAATAGTGATTGCAATGGCACCCGCTATGAGAAAAAGGAAAATATATGCATTCAGAATAGTGCTCAGAAAATCCAAAATATTTCCTGAAGAATTATACGATTTATGATCTATTCCTATGAAAGCAAAAGGTCTTTTTTCAGTGAGATATACCGGCACAAACTCTGTATCTGAACGGTCAAAATCCAGTGGTGCATCAAATCTGCTGTTATCTTGCATCGATGTGTTCCATATTGGGTAAGGAACCCGGATGGCATTTAGTTCCCTTGATGTGGAGCCAACCAATGTGCCGCTATAGTCAAACAAACCCAATTCTTTATTGTGAACAAAAGAGAGATCTTTCAATTTACTATTTAGATACTTGAGTGCAGAGTCATCATCATCTATATTCTGTATATCAGATCTTATATTGTTAATGATACTTGATGTCTCCTCTTTGTGTTTTGTTCTTTGGTTTGCTTCTATCAGATTTTTGAAGTAAAATCCTGTGATGGCACCTATAATAAGAAATGTAAACAGTATCAACAAAATAATAGACAATTGGATTTTGGTTTTTAACGATGATCGCGAGCCAAATTTAAGTGCAATATTTTCCGGCAAAAAATCATATCTCGTATTAATAAAAGATAGACTTAACAATATAAGTCCACATAAAGTAAAAATAAACGAAAATAGAGAGATAGGCTTTATGAGTCCGGATACTTTTTTCCAAGAAATAATTTTATATTGATCTGAAGGTATAGAAACCACAAATGAATAATCATTTTTAATAGACGTTTCGTTTATCAATCGAAGGATAGAAAAGTCAGGTACGGCCTGAATTCCTTCTGATTTTTCAATGAGCTTTTCCCTGTTAAAGACTGCAAATCCAAAATTGGGTTGATTATTCTTCAATCTATTTGATTTGGCAGAATTGTTTTGAAGCGTAATATATAAATACCAGGAAGCATTACCGGCATCTGCTCTGGCTATTTCAAATCTGGTAATATACCTGTCTTCAAATGGATTATGCACAATGTTTCGTCCTATTTTACGTGCATTTATGTAAGATTGGTTTAGTTTGTAATAGTCAGCAAAATGATTATTAAACAAGGTGCTTCCTGTCTTTTTATCAAACAGCTCTATAGTATATTTATTATCTTCCTGTGCATTTTTAAAAATAAATTGATACAAATCATTCATATCCAGTCTGGCAGGAAGGTCAAGAGAAGCAATGCGGGTGAAGACATCACCTGCCGCCAGACTATCGCTCAAGTCTTGCATTGCTTTTACAGTGGTTTCATCCGGTTCTGAAAAATAATGGTGGATGAATTCTGTTCTTGCCGCAATGTCTTTTTTTAATCCAAAATAAAACAGGCTAACTGCAAGATATCCTGAAAACATGATCAACCACCATATCAGATAAGTAATCTTTTTTTCGCGGATTTCGCTGTATGCATCTAGTATAAGTGAATATGAAAAGATAAATAATGAAAATATCCAGACAGGAACATTCAACCAACCCATAGCCCATAATACCATATAGGACGATATCCACCCCGTTAGGAGCAATCCATACTTACTCAATCCCTGCAACGATGTCCTATGCATCATTTCATATAACATTTGCGTACTTTGGAATATCAAAATCATAAGTATGCTAAAACAAATGATCAGCATAAAACTTATAACATCAAACTCAAGCAATGCCTCGATCTCCAGATTAACGTCCTTTGAAAGTACCATTATTTCTAATAGACGTGCACTTGAACCAAAAATAAAAAAAGTATAAAAACCTGTTCCCAATGCAAGTAAATTGCCATAGCCGACCGTTTTAATGCTTATGGATTTATATAAATTGACCAGATAAATTATAATGCCGAAAAGCCAAATATTGATCATCAGTCCACATATATTCTCCACTATATATGAATCATAATTCAGAATTTTAATTCCCACAAATCCATCAAATAACGTTCTGAAGATGGGTAAAAAGTGAATAGATTTAAACAAAATCAAGGCAAACAATAATAGTGCTATGTCTGTTTTCACCTTTCTTCCTGATATAAGATTTTGTTTAATCTTTTTGGAACTCAGGATTGAAATTAACATAAAAAAAAGAAAAAGAAAAACCCAGGCCCAGCCTTTCAAAACACGGTTTATTGATCGTTCTTCAAATTTGATATTGAAAGCATGATTTTTTATAAATATCACTTTATCATTGATCGAATCAGATTTGGGGAGTATTGTCAGATTCCTGTATTCTTCCTTGTGGAGCGTTTCGGTTGGGTCAAAAGCATTGATATTAAGCTTAATGTATGCCTGATATAAAGAGTCTTTTATGTACAGAATGTCATATATTTCATTGGCCGGATCGTTGGTAAGTACTGTTCTGTTGTTCCAATAAATGATACTGTCATTTTTGAAAACTTCAATAAAAAATGGAGAATGATTGAGCGGGTTAAGTATGGTTCTATCACCACTACTATGGATAAATCTTCTTACAGTTAAAGAATCCTGATCGAGCTGATTTCTAACAGAAAGCTCCAAGTTTCTGATAGTAGCATTATAATCGGTTTGTTTATTGCCTAGGTAAAGCAATAAAGAAGAAACAAAGAAGAATGCTGCAAGCAACCACCGAAACTTCATATAGTCTGGGTTTTTAAAATAAATCAAGACGCTAAGGTAATAAAAATATGAAAAAGAGTAAAATAAATATTACAATTTAATCTAATGTAAAAAATATCAAAGCAGATTGTTCTAAGATTTTTACCGGATTTTGATATCAAATCTTATTAAATACAACCTTTATTTTATATAGTAGATAAAATTTGCTGCCATGTAGTTTTGGTTGAAACTTGGAAATACAGTATAGTGCTGGTTTGGTTTAACTATTTTTTTAATCAATGGGAATAACCAGTAACATACTTTTGTCGATAGCATTCCTATTCCCGCTCCTGCCAATACATCACTAAGCCAATGTTTGTTGTTATACAATCTCAAATATCCAGTGGTTGCAGCCACCAGATAACCTGAAGCCGCCAGCCATTTTGACCGGTATTTATATTCCTGCCAGAAATATTCTGCGCCTACAAATGCATTGGATGTATGGCCGGATGGAAAAGATCTGAAATCACTTACATCCGGTCTGGGTCTTGAAATCAGGGACTTCAAAGGATATACCAATACAGCATTTAATGTAGTAGACATAAAATATAGCGCCGCTTTTTCTTTATAATTATGTTTTGATTTAAATCCTCCGACAGTGAGTCCTATATCAGCGACAAGTGGCAGATAAATAAGGTAGTCATCGATTTTGTTTGGATTTTTATGACCCAAGTGATCAGATACTTCAAAATCCAAGTGTCTTACTTTTTCATTGCCCAGAGATATAAAACCATACGATGCCAACGCGGCAGGGATGATGAGACTCTTTACTTTTAAGCTGTTATTTTCAATATTTTGAGTGGTATCCAATACAGCGTATTGCCCATAAACTGATGTGTTGAAAACAAAAAAATAAATGAATGATATCACCCTTAAACCAAGCATTTACTTTGTTTTATGCTCATCAAACCATCCAATAATATAAGCTACTTTTCTCAACAGATTGCTGGGTCTTGACATCATTTCATGCCCTTCATCTACTATCCTGACCATAGCAGCATCAATGCCTCTTAGTTTTAATGCCTGGTAATATTGCTCACTTTCGCTCATAGGTGTTCTGTGATCCAGATCTCCGGTGAGCAACATAGTAGGAGTTTTGACATTGCCCACCAGAGAAATAGGCGAACGTTTCATGTATTGATCCGGGTCTTCCCAAGGCATTTTTGTAAACCAGTATTTGCTGAAATATGGATAAGCATCAGCAGTCAATGTATGTGTAAACCAGTTGATCACTGGCTTGGCAACTACTGCTGCAGCAAACCTGTCTGTCTTTCCGATGCTCCATGCTGTCAGGACTCCTCCACCACTTCCACCTGTGATATAAAGTTTTGTATTATCGATAAAACCTTTGCCAACG
>Ga0335397_10009922_pt1 | contig 11838 bp, 9 predicted proteins | sample MAT04_FD_205740 | JGI IMG/M metagenome (GOLD analysis project Ga0335397, IMG submission 205740) | Freshwater microbial communities from Lake Fryxell liftoff mats and glacier meltwater in Antarctica - MAT-04 (spades assembly) (version 2) ...
ATTAGCAACTAATGTGTTGCCATTAGTCACAGGTACAACGTAGGCATTGGTAGGAGGTAATGCATAGCGATTAGTCTGAGGTGCTACATAGTCATTGGTATTAGTAAATACATAACCATTTGTCTCGGCAGAATTCCCCACATTCGAGCTATTCAGCCCTAATGCTTGCCAAGTTTGCCAATCTACATTTCCAGTAACATTAAGTTGAGAAGATTGCTGGAATGCAATTACAGATTCTCTGGTGTTATTGCTGAAAACGCCATCAGAATTGGTATTAGATAAATTCAACTGCAATAAACGCTGTTGAACTAATGCGACATTATCTCCGCGATCGCCTACAGTCAGATAACTTCTGCTTGGTTGTTGAGTAATAGATCCACCTGTGGAGGCTCTACGCACTGCCTCTAAAACTTGAGCATTGGCGATGCCATCAACAGGTAGGCGATAATTTCGCTGGAATGCAATTACAGCATCTCTAGTCATTGGGCCAAAATTCCCAGTGGGATTAGCATTCAAGTAGCCTAACTGCCGCAAACGCTGTTGTAACCTTGTCACGGCTGCACCAGTTTTGCCTTGAGAGAGAACAGGATATTGACCATTACTGGTATTCCTGCTAGAAGTTCTACTTTGACATGCTTGTTGCAAGGCTCTTTGAGTACTAGCACCCACAACACCATCAGCAGTGATTCTATTAGCTTGCTGAAATTTAATCACAGCATTCTGAGTCAAGCTAGCAAACTTGCCACTCACCGGGCCGTTAAAGTAGCCTAACTTTTTTAAACACCTCTGGCTACTGCTAACATCAGCGCCATTACTTCCTATTTTCTGAAGTGCTAAAGCTTGTCCAGCGATACTCAGAAGCCCCGTAATCAGTGCCACGGACAAAAGACGCATCGCCGCATCGCTAGATAACTTTTTCCAATTCAAAAATTTGAAATTAGCTACGGTAGGAACAACCTTGACGCTTTTGGATGCCTCGTAGACTGAGGCAAGCTTGGTTAAATAGCTATCTACCCCTGTTTCCACTTGTTTTTTTAAAGTTATGACTACACCTAATTATATGACTTGCTCTGTGTTGTGTTGGTTTTGTGTATGGTTCTTTATAAGTAATTAACCAGAAGAGGCAGGGGGGGAGGGCAGCTGCTCTTGCAAGGGTTTCAGAGCAACTAAATTTATGCGAAAGTTGTAAATAGGACTTACGCATTGACAGGAAAGACAAAATATGGGTGATGTGAAAAACCACATCTGTCGTAGGGGCAATTCATGAATTGCCCCTACAGCGCGGGTCTATTTACCATCAAAAAATGATTCATAAAAATCTGAAACGACGTATTTACGTTGATACACAACATGATTCTTTTGTACAGTGCGTAAGTCCTAGTAAATTATTGTTATCGCTCTGGTTGTTGTGTATCCTCTGGTTTTTCATCAACCTTTTGAGTATTACCTGCTTTCACCCAACCTTCTTGTTCGCTACCTTCCAAACGAATTTTTTGCCAGGATTTATCTTGGTTTTCTTCCAAGATAATAATTTTTTGATTAAAAGCAACCCCACCAATCTTTTCAGCTTCTTGATTTGGTTGCGATCGCAAACTCAAGCCTTGAACCCAACTAACACGCCCTCGGTAAGCTCCTGATGGCAATGGTTTTGGTGATGGGGTAGCCTTTGGTGATTCTGTGGGAGTAGAGATTGGGCTTGGAGACGATTCAGCCTTTGCCCCAGGTGTAAGAGTGGGTTTAGCTCCTCCAGGCTCAGTTGCTTTGGGAGCTTGGGCTTTCACCGAGGGACTATCGTTGGAAAAAACGGGTTTGGCAGGGGGTATGCCGGTGCGATTCATGAAATAGAGTCCAATTGCAACGCCGCCACCTATTAGCACAGCGATCGCTAAGAAAAACCCAAGTATAAACTTTGTTAATCCTGACAACATAGTTAAAACCTGATCACCAGTGGTCAATAGTCAATAATAATTCATGATTAACTGTTGACTATTGACTAGCAATTATTAACTAACCAATTATTGTAGCTACTGCTGAATGTATTCACGGATTACGCCGGAGGCGATCGCTTAAAGGATTGTGTTTAGATGCTAAACGCGCTCTCCCAGCAGCCGCCCATTCTTGGAGTTGCTGAATTTGCTCTACAGCAGTTCGCGCCAAGGGGATAATCTGACTGGCTGATTCTAAAATGTCATCAGTAGCAAAATCGCGGTTTTGGCTAAATCCAATATGCATCGCTTCAATTAAAGTTTGCTCAATCTCTGCCCCAGAGAAATCGGGCGTTTCATAAGCTAATCTTTCGATGTCATAACTTTTTAAGTTATGGGGGCGCAATCGGGATAAATGAACATCATAAATAGCTTTTCTCTCTTCTTGGGTGGGTAAACCCACAAAGAAAATTTCATCAAATCGCCCCTTACGGAGCATTTCTGGCGGTAAAGCTTGGATGTCGTTGGCGGTGGCAACCACAAAAACGGGTGAGCTTTTTTCGGCTAGCCAGTTAATAAAAGTACCAAACACCCGGCTGGCTGTTCCGGCATCACCTTTGCTACCAACTCCGGCAAAGGCTTTATCTATTTCATCAATCCACAAAATACAGGGAGCAAGGGCTTCAGCTACTTGGATCATTTGCCGAGTGCGAGATTCTGATTCACCCACCAAGCCACCAAATAACCTTCCCACATCCAAACGTAACAAGGGTAAATGCCAGTGATGAGCGATCGCTTTTGCCGTTAACGATTTACCAGTTCCCTGAATACCCACCAACATTAAACCACGGGGGTGCGGTAATCCGTACTGTCGCGCCTTATCAGTAAATGAGCCTCCCCGACGAATCAACCAGTCTTTCAAGTTATCCAGTCCCCCTATATCAGAAATTTGCTCAGTGGCGGGGTAGAAGTCCAAGATTTGGGTTTGGCGGATAGTTTGGCGCTTTTCTTCCAAAACGAGATCCACGTCTTCAGGTTGTAATTCTCCGTGGGTAGCGATCGCCTTTGCCAAAACTCGGCGAATCCGTTCCATAGAAAGTCCTTGACAAGAGCGCACCAAATCATCTAAAACTTTGCCAGAAAGGGAGTTACCAGTACTTTGTAGTAAGCGTTCCACCTCAGTTTTAATTTCTGGGGCGGCGGGTAAGGGAAACTCAACGACTGTCAGCACTTCCGTTAAGTCGTCAGGGATGGCGATGCGTGGTGACAGTAGGACAATATTTTTTGGTTGTGACTTGAGGAGTCTGGACAGGTTGCGGAGTTTGCGTGCGATCGCTACATCATCTAAAAAGCGATGATAATCTCGGAGAATCAATACCGCAGGGGCGGAAGCTGGTAATTTTTCGATAAATTCTAAAGCTTGTAGGGGATTACGTCGCCCAAACCCAACATCATTGGGGTTTCCCTGGTAGCCATCGACAAAATCCCAAGTATAAACAGGGCGATTACCCTGGTTGGTTGCTTCTTCCCGGATAGCTGCTTCTACCCGTTCTTCCTCATAGGTGGGAATATAAATTAAGGGGTAGCGGGCGCGTAGCAGCAGTTTAAACTCTTCACGGAAGTTCATATATAGCTGTGGTTATTAGTTATTCTCTCATTGTTCAGGTTTGTATCGCGTCTAACAAGTAAAAACGAATATATCTCTCGTTACCTGGTACCAACTAATGAAACTTGAATAAGCTCTGCTTACATAAAAGTTGAAGCAGAGCCACAAAGCTTGCATCCACATGTGGAAACTGGGAACAAGTGAATTTACACTACCATCCGGGTATGTAGTAATTAGCTTACTATATACGCAAATTTTTTTAATATTCGGGAAAGTTATCTGCTCAATCTGGATTAGAGCTTAAATGAAATTATGTTTTTCCCGAGCAAATAAAATGACAGAAAATAACTCACAGCCCAAAAACACTGGAGGAATGTCCCTCAACATTGGCGGTGGTCAATTTTCAGGTGTTCAAGTTGGACAAGCTGCTGGCGACATGACCCAAAATCAGCAAAATACTCAGGGTGGGGCTGAGAAAGAATTGACTTTACCTGAGGTTGCGGAATTAATGGCACAAATTGAATCCATATTCCGTAATTCAGATTTACCAGAAGACCAAAAGAAACAAGCACTGAAACATCTGGATTATGCAACCGATGCAGTTAAGGAAAAAGAACCAGACAAAAACACTGCGGTAACAAGTTTGCAAAAAGCGAGTAAAGTCCTCAAAGAAGCGAACGAAACATTTGATGCAGGGCAAGGGATTTGGAAAAACTTAGAGCCAATTGCCAAACAATTAGCTCCTTGGTTAGGAGTTGCAGTTAAAAGTCTTTTATTTTTTACATAAAAAAAGGTTATGAATCAACAACCACAGCCACTTCAAAATTTGAATATTGATGGTGCTTTGATTCGAGAAGCTCAAGTTGGACAGGCTGGACGCGACTTGCACCAAATTCAGTACCTAACTGTGAATGAAAGCTTTAGCCTAGCTAAACTAATAGGTCACAGGCAGGTAAAACCTCCTTCAGGGAAAGAGGAGTACCGTTTCCGAGAAGTTTTACTTAATAAAGTCAAACAGTATTGGATTAAAGGCGTACTAGAAAAATCTTTGTATACCAAAGGTCTAATTGATTTGGGATTAGAAGAACGATTAGACGCTGTAAAGCGCCCATCTAGCATTGTCCAAGAAATTCCTAATGAGTCTGGGCAAACCTTACCTGAAGGTAAAAGTGTCTCTGATGTTTTCAATCAGATGGGAAAAGGACGAACTTTACTGATTTTAGGAGAACCCGGCGCGGGTAAAACGATCACTCTCCTGAAGCTGGCACAAGAATTAATTGCTCGTACCGAAAAAGATTTGAGCCAGCCTATTCCGGTAGTGCTGAACTTATCTTCTTGGGGGAATAAACAGCAAACAATTGGTGATTGGCTGATTGAGGAATTGAATAGTACATATCAAATTTCTAAGGCCCTTGGTAAAGTCTGGATTGAAGATCAACAACTATTACTGCTGTTAGATGGATTAGATGAGGTGAAAATTGAGCGTCGGGAAACCTGCATTCGAGCCATCAACGAATTCATGCAAGAACATGGGTTGATCGAGATTGTGGTGACAAGCCGTATCCGAGATTATGAGGCTCTCTCTACTCGTTTACAATTGCAAGGTGCTATCTGCATCCAATCTTTGACATTTCAGCAAGTTAACCAATATTTAGACAGGGCTGGTGAACAACTGGAAGCAGTAAAAACATTGCTTCAACAAGACACTACGTTGCAAGAGTTAGCCAAGTCTCCCCTCACTTTAAGTGTTATGACCCTGGCTTATAAAGGTAAGAAGCTTGAAGATTTACCCAATACAGGTTCTAAAGAAGAACGACGAAAGCACCTGTTTGATACTTATATTGAACGGATGTTTAAGCGCCGTAAATATGAGCCAAGATACTCAAAAGAGCAAGCAATGCGCTGGCTAAGTTGGCTAGCACAGCAGATGTTTCAGAAGTCTCAAACGGTCTTTCTTCTTGAAAGAATACAGCCTACATGGTTGTCAAATCGAGCGCAAAAAATACTTTATAAAATTGCAAATTGTCTGCTTGGAGTAATCATTTGTGGATTAATCGGCTGGCAAATACATCAATCACCCGGGGCGTTAATTGGTGTAATTACGGCTGGAATACCTTTAACTTGGAGTCCGGTAGAAATCAAACCAGTTGAAACTTTGAAATGGTCTTGGCAAGAAGCCAAAAAGTTTTTGAAGAATGGACTACCAGGTGGATTAGTTTTGGGGCTGATTGTAGGACTGTTTTTTAAGCTAGTTAAGACTCCATTTGATCTCAAAACTGGGCTGCAATTAGTTGATACTCCATTTGATCTCAAAACTGGGCTGCAATTAGGTTTACTATACGGGCTAATTGATGGACTGATTTTAGGATTGTTAGGTGGACTGAGAGGCCCAGAGATAGCGATAAGAACAATTCCTAACCAAGGGATATGGAACTCAGCAAAGAATGCCCTGATAATGGGATTGGTCGGGGGATTAATTGGCGGATTATTTGGGAGATTAATTGGTGAACAAATCTTCGGAAAAATTAAATGGATGCAATTGTGTTTAGTGTTTGGGCTTGTAGCTGGGCTTGTGTTTGGGGGTGGTCAAGCCTGCCTACAACACTTTACCTTACGCCTCTTTCTTTACAGACAAAATTCCATACCTCGAAACTATGTCCGCTTTTTGGAATATGCTACTGAACACATCTTTTTGCAAAAAGTTGGAGGCAGTTACATTTTTATCCATCGAATGTTGCTGGAGCATTTTGCCCAAATGGAGCCAGTATTTATTCAACCAACTCCACAACCAATTCATCAGTCTACTAATAGGAGTAATGCACTCACTGAATTTAATTCAACCAACAGTTTTAATAGAGACACTCCATCTCAAACTCCAGTTGAAAAAAATATAGCATGTACCAATTGTAGTCGCAATAATCCGGTTACTTTCAACTTCTGTACCAAGTGTGGGAGACGATTAAATCAACCAATTAGCCGAGACTAAACTAAGGATAGCCATAATGATAAATAAAGAACATTATTTGCCAGTTTGTGTTTATTATTATGACTAATTGCTTTCAGTTGCTGGCTTTACTGTGTACCCAAGAGCTATAGCAAGCCTGAACCATTCGTAAGAAACAAGATCCCCCACAACTTTTACGAAGTCGGGGATCTACGGATTGCAATTCTTACAAATCAAATACGATTGCTATATAAAACAATAAGCCTGTGTAGACAGGCTTAGTTCGTGTAGGCACAGACTTACTTGAGTCTGACGGAATTACCAAATTACTATCCCGGAAGTTGCTTTTTCAGTGCTTCCAGAGAAGCCCAACGGTTATCAACTGGAGTTTCAGGACTATCAGAACTATCAACAGTAGTACTTACAGGAATACCTGGACAATTGCGATCGCACAACTGGCGCAGAGGTACTGCCAAGCACATCTGCTCATACAGCCATTCGTTGGGAGAAAAATAACCATCGGGTGGAAGAGTTTCAAGCAACTCTTCCATAACCACTTCCCGCTCTAAGGGCAAGTCATTTACTTGATTTGCAGTTTCGTCTAACCAGATGACTTCCTTCGTATCAAGCCCTAAACGTCGATTGTATTGCTGCAAACAGCGATTGCAGGTACAAGTAATAATTGTTTCTGCCTGAGCGGACACTTCCAGGTAATTGCCATGATGCTGCACGCGCACATGACCACGAACTGGTGTCAACGTTTCCAGACCAGGCAGAAATTCCTCAACTTGAACTTCCTCTGTCCGCTCCGGGGCTTTAGTTAGCTGCGGAATATAAATTGCGTCCATAGGATTTGTGAGACATCCTCACGAAAATTAATGGTCATTATCAGCAATAATACTGATACTACATCTTTATTTTAGCTTTTAGGAACAAGAGAAATTTTGAAATTATATTGAGCTTTCAATTAACCCTTGTACAGACGTGATTAATCGCGTCTCTCTTCTTCCAACGAAGCTGGACACACAACCAAATGACGATGCGGCTCTTTACCCCGACTGAAGGTTTCCAAATCTCCAAACTCCTTCAAGAATGTATGGATTTGTCGCCGTTCAGCAGAACTAAGGGATTTGATTTCCACTTCTCTACCAGAAAAGCGCACTTCATCGGCTGCTGCTTCTGCTAATGCGCGAATTTCGGCTTCTCTTTTAACCCGGTAGCCATTCAACTCAATAGTGTAAGAGGCTTGTTCTTCCGGGGGTTGACTCAGGTTTAAAACCGAATTTGCTAGATACTGAATCGCATCTAACACAGAACCATCAGCACCAACTAATCCCTGGATTTGTTCTGTCGTCAAATTAGTTTGGTCAATTGTTAACCAGTAGTTATCTGGTTCTGGGGAATCGCCGTCTTGAGATTGGGCAGTTTCTAAATGACCCTGAATCTCAGCAGGTATTCCAGTGAGTTCCAGCAGGGATTTTAACCACTGCTGACCTCGCTGCATGGGAATGTTACTCATGATCCCCCTGTCGCCTTTTTCTTGGCGCTTTTCGGTTCAAATGGCAAAGCCTTTTGTTCTGTGACTACTGTTTCTTTCTCTTGAGTTGCTACGATTTTTTGCAGTTCTTCTGGTAGAGGTTCGCGGGAGAGAAGATAAGTTTGTGCGGTTTGGAAAATATTACCAATCACCATATACATCAGCACCCCAGCTGGTAGGGGGAAAAACAAAAACATCCCAGAAAAGATTACTGGGGTGATTTTGTTAACTGTATCCTGCTGCGGATTGCCACCACTGGAATTTTGCCCAGAAAGCATTTGGCTAACATAAAGGCTGATTCCAAATGAGACGATCATGGCGACGATATCCCAGTGGATTGTGCCATCTGGATCTTGTGCGCCAACCCTGCCTAAGGCATCAATAAATAGAAAGCCTTTGTCTGCTGCTAGTCCAGGAATTGTTCCTTGAATAGTGACTTCTCCGGGCTGCAATGCTTCTACATTGCCTTGGGCATCAATTTTTACCCTATCTTCACCTTTGGTGACTTTCCAATCAGGAATGAGCTTATTTTCTGGGTGTTCTGCTAAGAGTACCTGAAATGGTTTGCCCTCAACGGTCTGATATTGGATCTTAGTTTGTTCTCCCACCGCTAGTTTGTTACCACTAGGAAGGATGGCAGCTACTCTAACGTGTTCTCCATCAGCAACGTAAATATTTTGAGGAGCAGTTGCAAAGGCTTGCGGTTGAATTTGTTCGATTTGTCCTGCGGGTAAGATTTGCAGATTAACGCTGTAGTTAGCACCTGCAAAAGGCGAACCCCGCAAAGTGGCAAACAGCGCTAATAAGACCGGCATTTGCACTACTAATGGAAAACAGCCTGCCAAGGGATTGCCAAATTCTTTTTGAACATTGACCATTTCCTCCTGCTGCTTTTGCGGTTCATCCTTATAGCGCTCTTTAATTTCTGCCATCCGCTTCTGCATCAGAGGTTGTACAATTCGCATCTTCCGCATGTTGCGAATTGAGCCAGCACTCAGGGGATAGAGCGCGAAGCGGACTATCAATGTCAAAGCAACGATCGCCAATCCGTAGCTAGGCACTATACCATAGAAAAAATCTATGATTGGCAGCATAACGTTGTTCGAGAGAAAGCCGATACCAAAATCCATTATTCTGAATTCAACCTGAGGTACTGTAAACTGACTGAATCTAATTTATCTAAATCATAAATTATGTGCGACTACCCTTCGCTACGGATAGCCGCACATCCCAAAAAAAGGGGAGTGGTGAGTTAGGGAGTGGTATGTATTTTTTGGTAAGTGCGAAGTTCTGAATTGTGTATTTTATCTGAGCAAATTTTGCATTCACTATTCCCTACTCTCTACTTCCTACTCCCATCACTTGTTAGCAGTGGCGCTATATTCGGGATTTTTCGCAGCAATTCTTTCGTTTATGTAGTCATAGACTTCCCGAAACTTGGGAATTGCCCGCAATTCGAGACGACTGCCGTTTTTTTGTGTTAGCACCATATCTCCCCAGAAGCCAATGCCACGGGGGATTGTGACAACTTTGACAATTTCTGAGTAAATTATGTCAGTGCGATCGCGTCCCTGCCAACCTCCTATCACGGTAACTCGGCGATCGGTGATGCGGAAACGCAGCCACAATGCTCTGACAATTGCCCCGACTGTTAATGGTATCCCCACAATAGTTAGCCCAATCAACAGGTTGACAATTAAATCCCCAATATGGGGGCCACCTTCATAATAAACATCTTCACGAATTCCCATCGAACACCTCAGCTTGTGCCAACAACTGCTCTAATTCTTGCAGAAATTGTGGGCTTACGCACTTAGATTCTGCTGTTGTGGGTTTGACAATGAACACTAGCCGCCATCCTGGTGATAATTTTGGCAGCAAGTTATATAAAGCAGAAGTAATTTGCCGTTTGATTCGGTTGCGAACTACTGCCCTTTTGCTTACTTTTGTGCTTATGGAAATGCCAATCCGCGTGCTGGCAAGATGTGCTGAGTCAGTTGCTTGTGTAGTCTGGGTGGCAGTGGACAAAGAAGGTTTTGTTGAACATAAAGGCTTTAAGGCTCTCAATGTTAAATAAGAGCCATGACGCCGAATTCCTTCTCGGAAAACTGCCTGGAAATCCTTGCGGGATTTTAGCCGATTTGCTTTAGGCAAAGCCACAGATGCTCTTTTAGCTTAGATACGCCCTAAACGCTTAGACGGTGACGCCCCTTTCTTCTCCTGGCGCTAATCACGTTCCTGCCGTCTGGTGTCCGCATCCTAGCGCGAAAACCAGAGGTTCTTTTTCTCTTACGGCTAGTGCCGCCTAGTGTTCTTTTCATACTCTTCTCCTCTTAGGGGATTTTTATAAAAACTCACAATCTGCAATTTTATCACTTTACCAGGAAATTTGGAATTGGGCATTAGGCATAGGTTATTCTCCTTGTTTCTCTTGTCCCCAATCCCTAGTTTCCACTCCCCAAACTGAAAACTTACTTAACTGATGCTCAAAATCCATGTTCCCAGGTAGCGGAGTAGTGGCACATCGCCAGGGGAGAGTACTTGACAGCGAAAATAGTAAACTCCGCCGAAGGCTGGGTTTTTCACGTTAGATAAGACTACCTCAACTGCACTACCTGCTGGTACTGGGTCTTGAGGAAAAATATTAATTAGCTTCCCTTCTTTGTCCCACTTAACCTCAGAAAGCGGAACTGCTTTACCTTTGACTCGGACTTCAATGTTTTTCTGGTCAAAAGTTCCTTTGTAATAATCAGGGTAAGTAATGGCAAATTGACCAACAGCCAATTTCATTTTTTGGGCTGGAATCCTTAATATGTATCGATCCCAACCATTGGCTTGTCCACCAAAATCTAACCGAAAGGGCAGCTGATTTTCTTGTTTGACGCCGCTAAAGAGCGTAAATCCAGGTAAACTTTGTGCCCAAGTCAAGGCTGGTAATCCAGTAACCAAAAAGCTAGTCACGGCTAAAGCAGAAAGTAAACGTCGCATAATCACCCTTCCTCTACCAAAATATAAATCTGTTATCTAAAATAGCTGTGTATTAGTATTCGTTACTAAACTTTACTACTGACTTCCTGACAATTGACGTTCAACAATAAAAAAAAGTGCCATCCTCACTGAGGTTTGGGCGACAGCAAAATTACTTAGTTATAAATCTACCATATACTCGATTTACTTAATTACCCTTACAGAGTGCTAATTTTATGGCTAGGTTGGTCAAATTTTGAACTAAATATAAACACAGTCGGGATTGGATTGTGTTTCTAAATATGTACAAGTGTATCTAAATTTGAGAATTTTGTTATAAAAATTGAGGCGTGCCATCAGCGATCGCCAGTTAAGTTGGGCTAAATTGATTATAAATAAGTTGGAATCAAAGTCGTAATCCTTAAAATTTGATTGGGAAATTATCAAGCTTCAAAAATTCGGTCAATATTACTCTATAAGAAAGGAATACCAAAATTTCTAAATCCCGAAAACCAGTTAAAGATAAAGATGCAAAATTTGGGAATCAATTTAGGATGTGCAATACGTAACCCTGTTTGCAACTATCTGAAAATATGACATCTGCGAGGGGCAAAGCCTGACTTTGCCTGGACAGCTAAAGAGTGGGAGAGGAAATTTTCAAGGCTCAATCTACAAGTAAAAGTCATGTTTGATGTTCTTGCCTAAGTACTATAAGTGCGGGTTATCCCTTATCTACAGGACTTACGCAAAAAAGTTCTGAAGTAGCGGTAATTCATGAATTACCGCTACGACAAATCAGGTTTTTGAGACAATTTTGTGTAAGTCCTAATCTAGACAATCGCTTACTTGGCAGAGATTA
>Ga0335397_10009924_pt1 | contig 11838 bp, 7 predicted proteins | sample MAT04_FD_205740 | JGI IMG/M metagenome (GOLD analysis project Ga0335397, IMG submission 205740) | Freshwater microbial communities from Lake Fryxell liftoff mats and glacier meltwater in Antarctica - MAT-04 (spades assembly) (version 2) ...
GGCTGGACATGCGGAGCTTGCGACGCTTCGAATCGCAAGTGCGGCGCCTGAGGTCAAAGATCTCAGGCAAGAGGACAAATAGGAGCCAGCCCCACCAGGCAAAAACGCCCAAAGCGTTTATGTGTTAATTAGCGCGCCTGCGCGATTCTCGAAATCGCGCAGGCGTGTTTTTTTATGCGCACATACTTTAGGGCAGAATTTTCAGGACCATCACGGGGACCGTGACGTCTAAATTCAACTCGCGTGGGCTGGTTCTTGCTGCGGGCGGGCGAGTTTTAGTGGAGGCGTTTTGCGGTAGCGGTACATTCGCGGCAGGTCGCGGAACGCCTTGAGGATCACCTTCAGGTTGGCGCCAGTCGAGGCGCCGGCGTAGCGTGGAAAGTGATTTACCGGAACCTCGGCGAATTTCAAACCGCCGTGGGCGCACTGGGCCATGATCTCGGCGTTGATACCAGCGCCGCTGGAGGTGAGTTGCAACTGCTCGACCAGATCGCGCGGAAAGACCTTGAACGCGCCGTCCAGATCGCGGATCCGCACGCCCAGCGTCAGGCGCACCAGCTTGCCCCACAACCAGGCGTTGACCAGCCGCATGAACTTGTCGGCACGCTTGTAGCGATAGCCGACGACAAAATCATTTCCCTTGAGCCGCGCCAGCAGTTGCGGCAAGTCGAGCATGCTGAATTGGCCGTCGGAGTCGGTGAACATCACCAGGTCGCCCGTTGCGGCGCGCATGCCGGTGGTCACCGCCGCGCCGTAGCCACGGTTCTGCGGATGGCGAACCAGGCGGGCCCGCGGTTCGCGCTCGCTGTATTGCTGAACCAGTTTGGCCGTGTCATCGCGCGAGCCATCGTCGACTACGACCAACTCAAAGTCCTGGACGAACTCCGGCAAAATCGCCGTCGCCGCTTCCAATGTATTGATGATGTTCGCCTGCTCGTTGAACGCCGGCAGGCAGACCGACAGCTTCGCCGGATACGGAAGTCCCGCCGGCTCCATTTCGCCATGCATCGTCTGGGCGACCCAGCGGGCTTGCATCTTGAGCACTTCGAGCACTTGCTCGTGTGTCAGCAAACCGTGGCGGCAAAGGACTTCGCCCAATGCTCCGCCGTCTCGCTGTTGCTCGATCAGGCAGGCGGAAATCTGTTCGGAAGTGACCGACGTCAGTTGGCGGACAAAGTCGCCGAACAGCGGGCGGCGAAGACCCAGCCGGTCGCACTCACTGGATGTGGAGAGGTGCTGCATCGCCCGTTCGCAATTCGTTATCAATCGGCGGCCTGAATCGGGTCAGGCTGAATAGAGCAATTCTACGTTGCAATTTCGGACCGGTATAGGCAGCGGAAGCGCCCCCTTGAGACCAGAAAAACGCCCCTGCGCCGAGGTCGGCTTGAATAAGTTGGAACGAACCCGGCGGCGACTGGCGGAGGGCCCGCCGATTGCAATGATCCCACTGCGGCAGTGGTCATTCCTCGTCGATCGAATCGAGGTATTCCTGCGGGAAGATCTCATCCCCGGCCAGCAGTCCCTCGGCCGGCGTCTCGCGGATGGATCGCGGCTTGCGACGCGCGACGGGCTTGGATTTTGTCCCCTTCGGCCGCGCGGTGGCAGGCGGTTTCTTCGGGCAAGGTTTTGCCGAAGGCTGCTTGTCCGCAGTGGGATGTGCGGCGGCTGGCGGAGCGGGATTGCGCTTTGGGGCGGCGGCTGGCGGAATCGGCTTGGGCGCCCCACCGGCCTTCTTCACTACCTGCGGCGGCGGAGCAAACCGCGGCGCTTGCGCAGGCTCCTCGGTAAATTGCTTCAGCCAATATTCGACTTCGCTGGAGGCGATCGGTATCGCCGGTTTCTGCGGCGCCGACGGCTGAGTCAGCTCGCGCTGATGGCGCTCGGCCAACACCTGCAAGTGCCAGCGGTCGCTGTCGATCGGCTGCGCCTTGCGGCGCCGCGCGGCGCGGTGCAATCGGTGGTCGCTGGAGACAACAGTCAACTTGCGCGGACTGGTCGACTGCAGAATCAATTCCTCGATCAACTCGTCCGCGTCGTTGTAACCAGTGGAGAAGTGGACCGTGACGCCCCGATGCGACAGTTTTCGCGGCAGTCCGGGGGGCGCGGCGGCCGCGTCAAAAACCACGGTCGTTGTCGCCAGTTCAGCCTCGGCGACGTTTTCCGCGATGAAGTTCAACAGCGCAACGCGCGAACGCTCCAGGCTGCCAGCCCCGGAGCCGAGCGCGATGATGCCCGCGGCGTGCATCAGATTGTAGCCATCGATGATCAGCGACATGGCTGGATCGCTCTGGCGAGTCGCGAAACAGAGACGCGCCAGTATACCGCGCTCATCGCGACCGCTCGGCCCACCAGCGTCCCGCGACGAAATCCAGAGCAACTACCGGACGCGCGAGTCAAAAGCCGCGAACTTGCGTTTAGCGGTAGACGGGCCCGGTGGTCGCTGGCGCCGAGGCCGTTGGGTACGTCGCAGCAGGCATGCCGCCCACGGGGACGCCCATCACCGGAGGAGGTCCGGCGGGCACGGTCCCGGCCGGCACGCTACCGGCAGGAAGCGTGTAAGCGGCTGGACCAGGCGCCGGGGCGCCCTGATACGGCGCCGCCGCTGGATAGGAGTTTCCGCCCCAACCACCCCAGCCCGTTCCGCCACCACATTTCGAACAGCAGCATCCGGACGATGCTCCGGCGGCCACGATGCCCACGAGCACCGCGGTCCATTTGATCATGTGCATGGTCGGCTCCTTGAACGGCTCATTCACGAGTAAGTGAACCGAGCGAATTGATTTGGCTGTCTGATTTTGACGCTGATTTGGCTGTGCGAACCGCCGCAGGCGTTGCGAACCGCCGCAGGGGGTCCGGCGAGGGAGTGGGACGATAAGGGGAGATCAGTTCGCGGTCAAGGCGATTGCGTTACAGCGCGCCGCTAGCTGCCTGTTGAAAAACGCCGTCATGGCGTTTTTCAACCTCGCCCGGCGCAAAGCAAAGCTTCGCGAGGCTCTCAAAATAACGACTTACGTCCCTATTTTGTCCTCACATCCATGTGAGGTCGCAGCCTGTCGAGAAAATCAACAGGCCGCTAGCTGCCTGGTGAAAATCGCCTGGCCGACGCCAGTTTCAACCGGCGGACGCCAGCCGGCCGCTCGCGGACGGCGGTTCCGGCACGGGCCAAGGCCCACTCCAACCCAGGCCAAAATCGGCCCAACCGGCCCCAAAAAGATGGCTAATTCTGCATCTGCCCAAGGCGTCTACGGCGGGCTAAGCTTTGTGTATTCCCATCCAGACGTTCCCGCCTGAAAGTCCCCGCATGCCCAACCCTCCCAGACTGAGCGGCATTTTTACGCCCAATATTGTTCCGCTCGATTCGGCCGGTGAGATCAACGAGGCCGAGCTGCGTCGCTATACGGACTGGCTGATCGACCACGGCGTCCACGGCCTCTACCCCAACGGATCGACCGGTGAGTTCACTCGATTCACCGTGGAAGAGCGGCGACGGATCATTGAGATCATGGTCGATCAAACGCGCGGCCGCGTGCCGATTCTGGCCGGCGCCGCCGAGGCCAACGTTCGCGAGACGATCCGCGCCTGCGAGTATTACCACTCGCTGGGCGTGCGAGCCGTGGCGATCGTTTCGCCCTATTACTACAAGCTCAGCCCCCAAAGCGTGTACGCCTACTTCCGCGAGATCGGCGACAACACCCCGGTCGACGTCACGCTCTACAACATTCCGATGTTCGCCTCGCCGATTGATGTCCCCACGGTGCAGCGTCTGAGCGAAGACTGCCCACGGATCGTGGCGATCAAGGATTCTTCGGGCGACTTGCCCCACATGATCCGGATGATTGCCGCGGTGCGACCCAACCGGCCGGACTTTGCATTTTTAACCGGCTGGGACGCGGCGCTGATGCCCATGCTGCTGATTGGCTGCGATGGCGGCACCAACGCCACCAGCGGCGTTGTCCCGGAAATTACGCGCAAGTTGTACGATCTGACGATGTCCGGCCGGATCGACGAAGCGCGGGAGCTGCAGTACAAGCTACTGAAATTGTTCGACGCAATGATCTACTCTGCGGACTTCCCGGAAGGATTCCGGGCAGCGCTGGGACTGCGCGGCATTGCAACCGGCCTGGGCCGACAACCAATGGCCGAAGGACAGCGGATTGAGCTCGACGCCGTGCGCGACACGCTGCAATGCCTGCTGGCCGAAGAAGGCTTCACCGACGAGCCGCTGACCGGCTGCCCGCCGAAATCCGCGGTCGACCCACGCGAAGTCAGCCGAATTGTGGATGGCGTGCTAGCGGAACTAAAGCGCCGCATGCCGCAGTAATTCGGGACTCAGTAATCCTTAAGCAGTCAGCGCAAAAACGTGCCCCGTGCGCCCTAGAGGGCGACGCACGGGGCACTGGCGTGGCGGACGCATCAATATGGTGAACCGCTAGTCCTGCCCGTGGGTTTGGCGAGCGCCAAACGTGGTCATGTGGGACTGGCGATGTCTTGGACTACTTTTCTTGCGGACCTTCGGCAATCAGCTTGGCAATTTGCTCCAGCACCCGGACGGCTTGCGGCGGGAACGCGGCTTCTTCCGTGCTCCAGAAGTTCACCGTCGCTTGCTGGTCGCCAACCTTGACGGGAACGTGCATGCTGGAACGGAAATCTTTCCGAGCCAGCTTGTTCATCGTCGCGCTCTTCACGTCGACGATCTTGTCGTTGACGACCACCTTGTCGCCCAAGGCGTATTGCGCCAGAGGTTCCCCTTCGGCTTTAACGACAGTCGAAGTGCTGCGGAAGCTGGACTTCACGCCGAGCCGCTCGTGGACCGCCTTCAACCGCATCTTGTCATCGCCGACGGTGGTGATGCAGATCCGGTCGATCTGGGGAACCATCTCCATGACCTGGAACATCAGCAGTTCGAAGTTCTTATCGTTCTCCAACGACTTGCCGGCGATCACTCGGAGTTGATCGTTCACGTTCAGCACGTCGTCGCCAGCGCTCTTCAAGAACTCCTTGACTCGCAGATTGACTTCGGTCACGGCCTGAGTCAGGTCCTGGTCCGCCAGGGCCATCTCAAACCAACCGAACATCATCTCTTCCCAGGTCTGTTCGCCGAAGGTGACTTCGGACGAAGGATCCGGGTTGGCAAAGTTGTCTTCCGAGTTATCAAAGTGGGCCACGCAGTGCATCTTCGTGCCGCGCGGAATAATCTTAGGCTCGGTCAAACGGTACGTGGTCTGCCAGCCAAAGTCATAGTGCGGCACCCACAGAATGGTTTCCGTCTTGCCATCCGGATAGATCAGGTCATAGCGGAAGTCCTTGCCACGCACATGCATGTGGGGCGAGACGGTCAGCAAGACGGCGTTCTGACGGAAAACAAACTCGCTCTCGACTTCAAAGTTCGCTTCGTTCGGCGGAATCTTGAAGGTGAAGTTGCCGGCGTTCTGCACGGCGACTTCTTTCTTCACCGTCGCGGGATCCGCAAAGATAAAGCCCGCGACGCTGCGGTCGTTTTGCGCCACGCCGTTGGGCGTGTAATGGCACTCAAAGATCAGCTTCGAGCCCTTTTGCACATAGCGACCCAGTCCGTCCGCCAGCGCTTCTTGTCGCAAACCAGGGGCAAACGCCGCCAGCCAGTTGGTCTGCAAGCGACCAGCGCGTCCCGTGGGCGGAACGCCCGGCGGAACAATGTAGATGATGATGTGATGCACAACGGCCGGATTGCCCGGTTTGCACTCAATGGACTTGATCCACTTGTCCTCTTCCCAGCCTGGATCAATCACAAACCGCTGGTAATCCACGGTCCCTTCGGCCGGCACGTCAAAGCCTTCTTCGCGCATCGAGATGATCTGATCCGGTTCGCCAATCTGCCAGCCGGTGGTGAATTTCGGAGGCTCTGGCAACTGCTTGGAGTCACCTTCGGGGGCCCCGTTCTTGACCCAGCGATCGATCAAGCTGAGTTCTTCGTCCGTCAATCGGACGTCGTTGCTGAAGTGCCCAACCGCCGGATCAGCGTGCCAAGGTGGCATGCGGCGGTCCGAGGTCACTTCGCGAATCATGTCGGACCAACCCACCGTCTCTTCGTACGAAGTCAGAGGGAACGGAGCGATCTGCCCTGGACGATGACACTCAACGCACTTGGCGTTCAGGATTCGGGAAATCTGGTTGGCGTAAGTGACGTCGCTGTTGGCGACCGGCTCACGCACGCGGCCAATCAAGCAACCCTGTACCGCGGTCAACGATTGCGAAACGGGCTTGCCGGCCAGCACTTCTTCGACGGCGATCGCCAGGTCGCGACGCTTGGGCTCATCGCGTTGAAACTGCACGCCCGCTTCCTGGAAACCATATTGATCATCAATCCGGCCGTAGTATTTCACCACGCGGTTGGCGTCCAATACAAACACTTCCGGCGTGCGAGCCGCTGCGAACTGATCCGCAATGGTGTTACCAGCGTCCTTCAGAATGGGGAACGAAAGCTTGTGCTCGCGAGCGTAGTGAGCGATCTCGGCCACGGCGTCCTGGCGATTGGAATCAATGCCGATGAACGCCACGCCCTTGCCGGCAAACTCTTGCTCCAGCGCGGCCAGACGCGGGGCATACAACTTGGCCAGCGGGCACTCGACTCCCAGGAACGCAACGACAACCACCTTGCTCTCCGCCAGATCCTTCAACGACGACTCTTTGCCGTTGTAGTTTCGCGCGGTGAAGTCCGTGATTTTCTTGCCGATGGGCGATTTGGACTCGCTATCTGCCGTAGGAAGCGCTTCGGCGGCCTGAGCCGATGGCGTTGCGTTTACGGACAGCACATAGGCCGTGGCCGTCACACAGGTCGCAATGGCAAGTAGCGGGAGCAGGCGGGTTTTCATCATCATAACTCCAGTCCTCTTGATAAAAATATCACGCCACAAGCGACCGCGGTGGCGACGCAAGTCGCCCGGGCGTGAATCTGATTCTTGGGGCAGGCCCTCGTCTATACCCCGTGATTTCTCGAACGGTTTCTTAACGCGTGTCTTGATTTGGCGATGTAAACGTTAGGCGATTGGGCTGGGCTTATACGATCGGGCGAGTAAATTCTCCGCTCCCCATTTCGATCGTGCTGGGTTCCGCGCCCAAGTAGTTGACGTAGACCCGAACTAATTCTTGTGCGACCTGTTGCGAGGTCAGCGGCTTCACCGTCCGCAGTGTGCCGACGAACAGGGCCGATTGATCCAACATGTCGAACACCAACCGCAGGCCAAAATCCACGGCCAGCGCCGGATTGGGGTGATTGATTTGCTCGCGACGCGCCAACAGCAACTGCGTCAGCCGCTCAGCAATGTGGCGGTACAGGCTCATGCCGCCTTCAGTGAATTCCTTGTCGCTACTGGCCCGAATAATGAACGCCCGGATCAGTCCGCTCTTTTGCTGGTAGACCTCGACCATGAACGGAAAGACCTGCGAGAAGATGTCCGCGATCGATGCGCCTCGCCACCGCTCCACGTCGAGCGCAACGTCGGACGTGGCAATTGCCTCTTCGCAGAATCGTTCGTGCAGGCAGCTCAACAGCGCATCTTTGTCTGTGAACCGAGCGTACATCGCGCCGACAGAACTCTTGGCCCGCCGGACGATCTCCGCCACCGTCGCCGCCTCGAACCCACGCTCACTAAAGACCTCTTCCGCCGAGTCGAGCAATCGCTCGAGCGTTTCCTGGCTACGGGTTTGCCGCGGAGGGCGGACCCATTCAACTTTGGAAAGCATCTGACTCAAGAGGAAGTGATCCTGGGAGTTGGCAGACTTATGGGACGATGGAACCCGCCGTTGCCAGACCTACCGTCGCTAGACCCGCCCACGACCAGGGCGGTATAGGTCTCGATGGATGGCCGGAACAGGCGTCTCAGAAAAGGAACTAGAATTCGCATTCTGTTTTAGGCGATAATAAAACGCCGGTGAAAGGACTTCCGCCGACGCATGCGCACACAAACCGGAATGGGAATTCTGTTTCTAGTATTATCGTGAGAACCACCCTGCGTCAACAACATTCTTCCGAAATCGATGGACCTACCGGGAATTGGAGCGTCAGACGAATGACTGGGCCAGAGAAAGGGTCTGAAGGATCGAGGCGTCCAATGCCACAAATGCGATGGCAATTCAAAGGCGCCGGCGAAAGACGCTCGACCGAGTGTTATCAGCCTGTTGATTTTCTCGACAGGCTGCGACCTCACATGGATGTGAGGACAAAATAGCGACGTAAGTCGTTATTTTGCGAGCCTCGCGAAGCTTTGCTTTGCACTGGGCGAGGTTGAAAAACGCCACGACGGCGTTTTTCAACCAGGCAGTTATGCCAGGATGTCATGAATAACATCCCCTTCGACATCGGTCAGCCGCATTTCTCGGCCACCGGTGAAGAACGTCAGGCGTTCGTGGTCCAAGCCCATCAGGTGGAGGATCGTGGCGTGGACGTCGTGGACGTGGACTTTATTCTCGACCGCCGCGAAGCCAAAATCATCCGTCGCCCCATGCGCCACGCCCCCGCGAATGCCTCCGCCGGCCATCCACATGCTGAAGCCACGCGGATTGTGATCCCGCCCGTTGTTGTTTTGCGAAGTCGGGGTCCGGCCAAACTCCCCTCCCCAAACAACCAAAGTCTCGTCGAGCAGACCGCGCCGCTTGAGATCCGTGAGCAATGCCGCGATCGGTTGATCCGTTTCGCCGCAGTGCATGCCGTGATTGTTGTCGACGCCGTTGTGCGCGTCCCAGTTCTGATCCAAGTGGCCGCCGCCGGAATAGACTTGCACGAAGCGCACGCCGCGCTCCACCAATCGCCGCGCCATCAGACAACGCCGACCGAACTTTTCGGTATTGGCGCCATCTAATCCATACAGCGCTTGCGTCTCCGCCGTTTCGTCGCTGATCTCGACCGCTTCCGGCGCGGTAGCCTGCATCCGGAAAGCCAGCTCGTACGACGCCAATCGCGCGGCCAGCGCTCCGTCGTCGATCGTCGCGCCCGACGGCGCTTGCGAGTGCAACTCTCGCAGCAGGTCCAATTGCTGACGCTGCTGCGCGGCGGTGACGCCGGCCGGAGGTTTCAGATCAATCAGCGGGTCGCCGGTGGCGCGGAATTGCGTTCCTTGAAACGCGGCCGGCATGAATCCGCTGGCCCAGTTAGGCGCGCCGCCGATCGGCCCACCGCGGTGGTCCAGAAAAACAACATACGCCGGCAAATCCTGATTGGCCGTCCCCAGTCCATACGTCACCCAAGATCCCAGGCTGGGATAACCTTGGCGGATGAAGCCCGTGTTCATCTGCAACAGGCCAGACCCATGCGCAAAACTATCCGCGTAGCACGACCGCAGAACGGCGATATCGTCCATATGGGCCGAAAGCCGCGGAAACAGGTCCGAAACTTCCAAACCGGATTGCCCGCATTTGGAAAACTTGCGCGTGCTGGCAAGCAACTTGCCAGGGCCGCGGACTTTGAAGAGCGGGTCGTTATCCAGATTCGGAATCGGCTCGCCGTGCCGCTTGGTTAACTCCGGCTTCGGATCGAACAGGTCCACCTGGCTCGGCCCGCCGTACATGAACAGGAAAATACAGCTCTTGGCCTTGGGGGCAAAATGCGCGGCGCGCGACAAAAGTGGCGACCCGACAGCGGCCGCAGCGGGCCGGGCGCCAATTCCCTCTTGCGCAAGCATCCACGCCAGCGCCGTGCCGACAAATCCGCCACCCGCCTGCCAGACGAACTCGCGGCGTGATCGCCCGCACGGCGTAAGCCTAGGCACTGCGGCAGTCGGTCGATTGCGATCTGTCATGTTCGTCTCGTTACTACGTCAAATCAATTTAGCGCTGATAGACGAATTCGTTCGCGTTGAGCAGCACCAGGCAGAAACCCTCAAGCGCCTGCTGCCGCGCGTCGGTCGGCTTATCCGCGCTCGCTTCTTTTCCACTCGCTGCGTCAGCCGTAATTTGTTCTTTGTGCCTGGACAAGAACGCTTGCACCGCCGCGCGCTCCGCGTCCGTCGGCCGCCGCGCCAGCGCCAGGCGATACGCCAGATCGATCCGCGCTGCATCGTCCGCGCCGGCTTCTTTTGCCAGCCGCGTGGCAAAATGCCGCGCTTGCTCTCGAATGAAATCACCGTTCAACCACGTCAGCGCTTGCGGCGCCACGGTCGAGACGACGCGCTGCTCGCATACGCCGTTCGTGTCCGGGAAATCGAGCACTTCCAACTCCGGCACCAGCAGCGTCCGTTTGACAAATACATAGACGCTGCGGCGCGCCACCTGCGCCGGGTCTGTCTTCCCCCAACCATCGCCAGGGCGAGACTGGCTGGCCAGCACGCTCGGCGAGATCACGGGATAGACGCTCGGGCCGCCGCGCTCCGCTACCAATTGACCGCTGGCCGCCAGCACGCAATCGCGGATCGCCTCTGCCTCGAGCCGGCGCGATGGATAACGCGCCAGTAGATCGTCTCCCGGATCCTTCTCAGACAACTCTGCGCGACGCTGGGATGACATCTGATACATGTTCGACGTGACGATTAACCGGTGCAAGGCCTTCATCCGCCAGCCGCCGGCGGTGAATTCGCTCGCCAACCAGTCCAATAGCGCCGCGTTTGAGGGCGCTTCGCCCATCACACCAAAATCATTCTCGGTCCCAACCAGACCATCGCCAAAGTGATGCTGCCAGACGCGGTTGACGATCACGCGCGCCGTCAGTGGATGCTCTGGCCGAGCCAACCAGCGCGCCAGCTGTAAGCGTCTGCCCGTGCTGCGCGCGGTGGGAGTTGCGGGAGGCGGCGGCGCGTCGACCAGCACTGCCGGAAAACCTGCGCTGACTTCCGCAAGCGACTCGCGCGGATTGCCTCGCCGCCAGACGTGCGAGATTCCGTGCGTCTGCTCTTCTTCGAACCAGACATAGGCGCTTGTCAGCGGCGCCGGCCGCGACTTGCCAGCCTCTTGCAATTGGCGATCGGTCTCCGCCAGCGATTGCTTCTCGTCAGGCGTCGCCATCGCTTCGAGCAGCGGCTTGGCCATGGGTCGAAACTTTTTGGCCAGCTCGTTTTGCTGCGGATTGCGCGCGGTCGGTTCGACCAGTAGCGCTTCGATCGCTTCTTTCGGGATCGCCGCCAGCTCGATTCCAACTGCTGGGCTTACCGTAGCGGGCGCGGCGGTTGTTGCCGCGTCCGCACTTGTTCCGTTTGTTTGCGCAACGATCGGCGCGGCAGGCTCCACGGCGATCAGGCCGACGTCAATGTATTGCCCGCCCGAGGTCTGCTCGCACTGCGCTGCGATCGTGTTCTCGCCCGGCCGGAGCGCGGCAAGCGCCTCGGCCGTGATCGCCACCGGCTGGTAAGCGACTTTAAATCCAGTGAGCCGCGCGGCCAGCACGCCGTTCAGGTAGATCTCGCAGGCGTCGTCGTGATGCAGTAGCAGTTGCAACTGCCCCAATCGATCCGCCGAGAGAACTTCCGCCGGAATCGTCACAGTCTGCCGGAGCCAAATCTGCTTCTCTTTCCACTTGGTGCGGACGACCGAACCTGGGACTCCTTTCACGCCAAAACCGCCAGGGCCTTCCTGCCAGCCGGTAGCGTCAAAATCGGATCGCTGCCAGCCATCGGCGGGCGCAGAGAATGTGTAGCGCCAATTCTGCGCTGCCTCGCGCGAGCTTGGAATAATCGTCCGCACGTTGGGCGGCGCAAGGGCGCCGGCGTCTGCCAGTCGCTTGCAGACTTTCCACTCCGCTTGCGCCAGCGCGCCGCTCAGATTGCTGACGCGCTCGTCGGCCGCTTGGGCGGCGGCGCGGTAATCCGACAGCTCTTTGTCCGTCCCCACCATCCGATCGAGATCAGCCCGGCCCTCTTGCGGTCGCTTGAGGGG
>Ga0335397_10009926_pt1 | contig 11836 bp, 10 predicted proteins | sample MAT04_FD_205740 | JGI IMG/M metagenome (GOLD analysis project Ga0335397, IMG submission 205740) | Freshwater microbial communities from Lake Fryxell liftoff mats and glacier meltwater in Antarctica - MAT-04 (spades assembly) (version 2) ...
GGCGGCACCTGCTGCGCAGCGAGCGCCCCGACAACTCGGCAATGCTCAAGAATCAAAGGCGCGTGGGCTCCCCATGAATGACTCGACGACCGCCGGGAAGCCTCTGCCCCGCAGCCTCTGGACCGCGCTGCTCCATCCGTGGACGTGGCGCCTGGCCTGGCGCGACAGCCGCACCCAGCGCGGACGCCTCGCGATCTTCTCGCTCGCCATCGTCGCGGGCGTCGCTGCGCTGGTCGCGATCCATTCGCTGAAAGCCAGCGTGCAGACGGGCATCGCCACGCAGGCCAAGGCGCTGCTCGGCTCCGACCTCCAAATTTCCTCGCGCCAGCCGATTTCCGAGGCGGACGCGGCTCGTCTCACGGCGCAAGCCAAACGGGTCAGCCGCGAGATTGGCTTTTCCTCGATGCTCTATTTTTTGCAGGCCGATGCCGCGCGGCTGGTGCAAGTGCGCGGGCTCGATGGCGGGTATCCATTCTACGGCAAAGTCGAGACGACGCCCGCGGATGCCTGGTCGCGGCTGCGCACCGAGCCGGGCATCCTGCTGGAGTCCGCGCTGCTCGATCAGTTCGGCGCGAAAGTGGGCGACAAGGTGAAGCTTGGCTCCCTCGAATTGCCGATCCTCGGCGTCGTGAACAAACCCGCGCCGCGGAGCAGCCGCTTCAGCGGCTTCGCGCCCGAAGCGTATGTGCGCCTGGTTGATCTCGAACGCACCGGGCTGCTTGGCGCGACCAGTCTCGCATTTCATCACCTGCATCTGGAACTTCCGCCGGGTGGGGATGCGCAACAGGCCAAGCGCGCCATCCGCGCAGCCTCTCCCGATACGACGTGGCGGCTCGAAACGCCGGACGACCGCCGGGAGAATCTCGGCGACGCGCTCGACAATTTTCAACAGTTCCTCGGCATCATCGCGCTCGTCGCGCTGGTGCTCGGTGCGATCGGCGTGGCCGGGGCGGTGCAGGCGCACGTCAGCCGCCGGGTGCCGACGGTGGCGATTCTGCGCTGCCTCGGCTGTCCGGGCGATCTGGCGTTCGGCATTTACTTCGCCCAAGTGATCGCGCTCGGCGTCCTCGGCGCCTTGCTCGGTGCAGCGATCGGCATCGCGCTGCATACCGGCGTGCTGAATTTCTTCCGCGAAAGTCTGCCCATCGCCGTCGCTCCCGCGCCCGAGTGGCGGGTCGTCGCGCAGACCACCGCCGCGGGTTTTGCGGTGTGTTGCGGATTCGCGCTCCTGCCGCTGCTGCGCGTCCGCCGGATTTCTCCGTCGGCCACGCTCCGCGATGACGCTGCCGCGGAAGGCCAGGCCAGCGTCTGGCGGGCGTGGCCGGTATATTTGCTGCTCGTCGCGTTGCTCGTGGGCATCGCGCTGCTCAATGCGTCGGATTGGAAACGTGCGCTCGGTTTGGTCGCGGGTCTTGGCGTTGCGTTCGGCGTGCTCGTGGGCGTTGCGCGCGGGTTGGTTTTTGCGGCGCGCCAGCTCGTGCGACCGACGTGGCCGTATCTGCTGCGCCAGGGCATTTCGAATCTTCATCGCCCGCATAACCAGACGTTGCTTTTTCTGCTCTCGCTCGGGCTCGGCACGTTCCTGCTGCTCACGATTCTGCTCGCGGGGAATTTGCTCAAACAGCGTCTCACCCTCGCGCAATTCGCCGAAAGCCCGAACATCTATCTCGTCGATGTGCAGCCCGATCAGGTGGAAGGGGTGGGCGCGCTGGTCCGCTCGCGGTCGCTCCCGCTGCTCGAAAGCGCGCCGATGGTGACGATGCGGATCGAGTCGGTGCGGGGCGTGCCGGTGCGCGAATTGGAAAAGCGCGGCGCGGTGCCGAAGTGGGTGCTGCGCCGGGAATTCCGCTCCACCTACCGCGACCGGATGAATGCGACCGAGACGCTGGTCGCGGGTGAATGGTTCACGAGCGTGCCCGATCCCAACGGCCCGGTGCCGCTCTCGCTCGAAGTGGAACTCGCCAAAGATCTCGGTGTGGCGCTCGGCGATGAGCTCACGCTCGATGTGCAGGGCGTGCCGGTCCGCGCCCGCCTGACCAGCCTGCGCAAAGTCGATTGGAGCCGTTTCAATTTGAACTTCTTCATGATCTTCCCGCCCGGCGTGCTCGAAAGCGCGCCCGGCTTTCATGTCGTCACCACCCGCGTGCCGGCGGGCGTCTCGTCCGGCGATCTGCAACGGGCGCTGGTCCAGCAGTTCCCGAATGTCTCCGCCATCGACCTCACGCTGATCCTCGAAACCGTCCGCGGCATTCTGGAGAAAATCTCCCGCGTCATTTCCGTGCTCGCCGGCTTCACCGTGCTCGCGGGCCTGCCCATCCTCATCGGCACGCTGCTGAATGGCCGCGACCAGCGCCTGCGCGAGAGCATTCTCCTGCGCACGCTCGGCGCTTCAGCGAAGCAAATCCGCACCATCCTGATCATCGAATACGCCACCCTCGGCGCGCTCTCCGCGCTGGCCGGCCTCGTGCTCGCCGTCGCGGCGAACATCGCGCTCGCGGTCTTCGTCTTCAAAGCGCCGCCGTGGCCCGATCCGACACTGCTCGCCGCGGCCTTCGCCGCGACGACCGGCCTCGCGATCCTCGGCGGCCTCGCCCTCAGCCGCGGCGTCTCGCGCCATCCGCCGCTCGCCATTTTGCGTGGCGCGGCCTGATCTTCATTTCATGAAAGCCATTACCCACACCTTCGTTGTCGGCACGCGCGGCAAGGGCACTTACGAGATCACACCGGAAGTCGTGCGGCTCGTCCGCGACAGCGGAATCACCACGGGCACGGCTACGGTTTTCATCCAGCACACCAGCGCGTCGCTGATCATTTATGAAAATGCCGATCCGTCCGCCCGCACCGATCTGCACGAGTTCTTCGAGCGTCTGGTGCCGGAGGATCAGGACTACTTCGTCCACACCGACGAAGGCTCCGACGACGTGCCATCGCACCTCCGCATGGTGCTCACCCGCACCAGCGAAGTCATCCCGATCGCCCAGGGCCGGATGCAACTCGGCACCTGGCAGGGCATCTTCCTTTTCGAGCACCGCCGCGCGCCGCACCGGCGGAACATCGTGGTGACCATCGTCGGGATTTAGCGGTATCCAGCCCCGCCGCTACTTCCCGACGCCGGCGAGTTCCTCGTAAAGCGCGTCCACGAGGCGGAGCGCCTTGGGGCCGGGGAGGACGCCGGGGTCCATCTGATTCATCACGTAGGCGAAGGAAGTGCGATTCTCCGGGTCGGCAAAGGCGTGGCTGCCGCCCGCGCCGGGATGGCCGAAGGCGAGGGGCGAAGGGCCAAAATTGGTGCGCAGCTTCCGCCCGTCCGCGTCCACGGGGTCGCGCATGAAGCCGGCAGAGAAAGCCGTCTCCAGCAAGAGCACGCGATCCGCTCCCTGGGTCAGCGTGGTCGTCATCCAATCGATCGCGTGGGGTTCAAACCGGCGCCGTCCGTCGAGCGCTCCGCCCTCCGCGAGCATGGCATAAAACTTAGCCAGCCCACGCGCCGTGCCCACGCCGCCGAAGGCGCCGAACGACGCGGTGCGCGCTTCCGGCGCATTCATCGCCGCCACGCTGTGCAGTCCGCGTGGCGAAGCGAAGGCGCGGGCGGTGAGTGACGCCGGGGTGAGGAAGGCGGTGTAAAATGGATCGCCCTTGGGTGGCGAAGTCTTCGTCGGAAAAATCGCCGCCGGCTCCCGCACGCGCTCCGGCGGCAGGCCGACCCACACGTCCAGTTCCAGCGGTTCTGCGAACTCCGTGCGCCAGTATTCGCACAGCGTCCGCCCGCCGGTGATGCGCCGCAGCACTTCATCGACGAGAAAACCGAATGTCCGTGGATGATAGCCGTGCCCTTCGCCCAAAGGCCACGCGGGAGCCTGGGCGGCGAGCGCAGCGGCCACTGCGCCGTGATCCATCACCTCCGCAGGCGTGGCCAGCGCCGCCAGCCCGGCCTGATGCGAGAGCATTTCGGCGATGGTCACCCGCTCCTTGCCCGCCTGGGCAAATTCCGGCCATACCGCCGCGACGGGCTTGGTCAGTTCGATGCCGTGCTCCTGGCAGGCGTGGAGCAGGCAGGCCGCGGCCAGCCCTTTTGTCGCGGACCAGAAGAGCACCATCGTCTCCGCGGTCCACGGCTGCTCCTGCTGCCGGTCTTTCCATCCGCCGGCGAGGGAAACGATTTCGCGCCCGTCGCGCCACACGCTCACGCTCGCGCCGAGTTCGCCGTAGGCAGTGAAGTTTTCGCGAAAGAGCTGGGCGATCCGTTCGGCGGGCATGGATTGGGTCATCCTGCGGCGCGGTGCGGGTGGCGGCAAGCGGAGGCGGCTCTTCCCAGAGCCGCCTCCGGCCACCGCGGCTCTGGGAAGAGCCGCCTACGTTATTCGCGCAGCGCGGCGAGATCGGGGTCGGTCTTGGCGAAGTCGCGCATCTTTTTGTCCAACTCGATGCTCTTTTCCAAGTGCATGCGAGCGAGGTCGAGATGGCCGAGCGCGCATTCGTAGCAGGCGAGATTGTAGTGAAAGGTCGGCTCGGTATGGAGCACATCAGGGCCTTCGACGAGGACATCGCGCGCTTCGGCGGTGCGCCCGAGTTCGTGCAGGCAAAAGGCGGCGTGGATGAAACCGCTGCTTTTGTCCGGCTCCGTGCGGCAGAGTTCGCGGCTCGCGGTCAGCGCGGGTTTCCAGCGTTTGGCCTGCATCAGGATGACGGTGCGCAGCTCGATCACCGTGGAGTGCTGGGTGGTTTCCTCGGGGAGCGAATCGAGTTCGGCGATGGCGTCGTCGAACATCCCGAGTTCCGAGTAGCCCTGCGCGGCAAGCAGGGTGCGTTCGTGTCCGTCGAGCATTACCCGAGCAGGGATTCGAGATCCTCGACGCGGCGGGCGAAGAGCTGGAGCGTCGCCTCCACGGGCGCGGGGCTGGACATATCGACGCCCGCGCGTTGCAGCGTGGGGATCGGAAATTCCGAGCCGCCCGATTTCAGGAAACCAAGGAAGCGCGTGGCGTCGCCGGTCTCGCGGACTTGCGTGGCCAGCGCGACCGCAGCGCTCAGGCCGGTGGCGTATTTGTAAACGTAGAAGGCGCTGTAGAAATGCGGGATGCGCAGACACTCCAGTTCCAACTCGGAGTCGATGGTGAAACCCGCGCCGAAATACGCCTCGAGCAGGCCGCGATAGATCCCGCGGAAGGTGTCGAGGGTGAGCGGTTCGCCCGTTTCTTCCTTGGCGTGCGCGATCTTTTCAAACTCCGCGAACATCGTCTGGCGAATGACCGTGCCGCGGATGTCGTCGATCTGGCGATTGATGAGATAGGCGCGCATCGCTTTGTCCTCGGTGTTTTCGAGGAGATAATGCGTGAGCAGCTCTTCATTGAAGGTGCTGGCAACTTCCGCGAGGAAGATCGGGTAATCGTACGTTTGGAACGGCTGCGTGCGCTGGGAATACCAGGTGTGCATCGAGTGGCCAGCCTCGTGCGCGAGCGTGTACACGTCGGTGAAAACGTCGCGCTTGTAGTTCATCAGAATGAACGGCGGGTTGCCGTAGCTCGATGAACTGAACGCGCCGCTGCGTTTGCCTTTGTTTTCGTAACGATCGCACCACCGGCCGCGCAGCCCTTCGCTGAGGGTCTGGACGTATTCGTCGCCGAGCGGCGCAAGCGCGGCGAGCACCTGATCGCAGGCTTTGTCCCACGGCACGTCGGTCTCGATGTTCGGAACGATGGGCACGTTCATGTCGTAAGCGTGGATTTCCTTCAGCCCGAGCACGCGCTTGCGCAGATCGAGGTAGCGGAAGAGCGGCGCGAGATTGGCGCGGACGCTGGCGATGAGGTTGTCGTACACGCTCACCGGCACGTCGTCGGAGAAGAGCGCGCGTTCGCGGGCGCTGGAGTAATTGCGGGCGCGCGCCTTGAAGACATCGCCTTTCACCGAGTTGGCGAGCGTCGCGGCGACAGTGAATTTGTGGGCGTCGAACTCCGCGTAAAACTGATGCCACGCGCGCTTCCGCAGCTCGGGATCGCGCTTGACCATGAACGACGAATAACTCGACTGCGACAGCTCCCGCTCGACGCCCTTCTCGTCGGTGATCACGCCGAACTTCATGTCCACGTTCGTGAGCTGGGAGAACGTTTCGCCATGCCCGCTCAGCGCGCTGCTACCGAGCGCGAGCAGGCGCTCTTCCGCGGTCGTGAGCGTGTGCGGCTTGAGCCGGCGGCGTTTGCGCAGGGGCGTGATCCATTCCGCGAGCGCGGGATATTGCAGGAACTCTTCGAAGCGCGCGGCGTCGATCGCCATGATCTCCGGCTCGAGGAAGGCCTGCGATTCGCCAATCAGCGTGAACAGATTTTCGAGCTGCCCTTCGCGGGAGAGATTCACGTTGTCCGAGCTGTCGCCGGAGGTTTGGAGCGAGGCGTAATGCGCGAGCCGCTCGATGTTCAGCCCGAGCGTTTTTTCAAACTCCAGCACTTCGAGCAGCGTCACTGCGGATTCGCCGACGCGCTCCTTCCACGCGACGATCTTCGAGTATTCCTGCTGCAGCTTTTCAAAAGTCACCTGCCAGTCCGCGGGCGTGGGATAAAGCAGCGTGAGATCCCAAGTGTCGTTCAGCGGCACTTCGGCGCGCGTGGGAATCGCGCCGGTCCCGGCTTCGTCTTTGTCGAGGAGGAGAGTGTTCATGGCGTTAATTGAAATCGGCCTGGCCGTCGCCGGGCGTGTCGTCTTCGAGGTCCACGGTGCGGACGCGCTTGCGCTGGCGGCATTCTTCCACCTGCGTGCGGAATTTATCCGGCAGCCCGAGCGAGGTGGGGATGAAGTCGAGGACGATGACCGGCGTGGAAGTATCGCCGGTCAGCAATTGGATGGTTTGCAGTCCGAAGATGCGCTGGACGAAGGGCGCGGTGGCCTGCTGATCGCGGACGCGATAGAGCTCCAGCGTGTCGGTGGTTTTGTTGAGAATGCCGCGCTCGGTGAGCAGGCGTTCGGTGGTCAGCCGGTAGGTCGTGGTCTTGACCACCAGCCAGCGGTAGATCGCCCACGGGATGGGGATAATGAGGATGCAGAGCACGAATGCCCAAAAGTTTTTGAGCTGCGAGGAGGTGCCGCTCCAGAGGGTTTCTTCAGCCATGGGCGCAGAAGGTAGGACGCGCGCGGCTGGAGCGCAAGACGGGCGAAAGAGATCGGCATATCGGCTGGCCAGCCGCGCGGTCTTCGGCCACTTTTTCCGCCCCTCAAGCATGACACCCTCCTCGCTCCCGCCTCCGCCCAGCGTTCGCTGGAGCTGGGTGGGCATCGCCGCGATGGTCGTGATCGTCCTGGGAGTGCCGACGCTGCTGGGGCTGGGGCCGACCCCGCGCCGTCCCTTCGACGAAAAGCCGCTCCGGCTGATGAAGAAGGAGCAACCGCGCTGCGTGCTCCTCGGGGATTCGATGCTGGAAACGCGGATCGATGAGAAGGTGCTGAATCGCGTATCGGGCGAGCGGTGTTTCGTCTTCGCGCAGCCGGGCAGCAGTTCCGCGACCTGGTTTTTGATGCTGAAGAATCTGGTCTCCGTCCAGACGCCACCGCCGCGGACCGTCATCATCCTTTACCGCAACCGCCAGCTCACGCTGCCCGCGCACCGGGCGGAGGGCGAATACCGCAAATCCATGGAGCCATACATGCGCGAGGCGGAACCGGTTTTGGAAAAGCTTCTTGGATCGGTTCGGAAATCGACCGGGGTAATCGAGGGACTGGTGCAGACGGCTTACCCAGTGGAGCGGCGGCGCGAAAATACGCAGGACAAGGTGCAGGCGTGGGCGCTCGATCTCGTGGCGAGCAGTCGTGAGTACGAAGAGATTCACAACGCCGCAAAGAAACTTTTCAGCCCGAGAAATCTGCGCGTGGGCAATCTTGTGGATGAGCAGAAGGACGGCGGCGCCTCCAGCCTCGATCCCGACGACCATGAATTCTCGGCGGCCCTGGACGCGTCCTTTTTGCCCGCCATGATCGAGTTGGCTCGCGAGAAGGGCATCCGGCTTGTTTTCTATCAGGTGAAGCGGCGTCCGAATCCGGACGGAAGTGCGGGGGAGGAAAGCCCAACGGGACCGGCCTACCTGCGGGCGTTGCGCGCGTATCTGGAGAAAGCGGGCGCACCGCTCTTCGACGAAACGCGCGAGCCCGACGTGACGGTGGACTTCTACGGATCGGGCGACCATGTGGCGCCCGCGATGATGCCGCGCTACACGGAGCTGTTCTGGCAAAAGGTCGGGCCGCTGGTCAACGCGGAGCCGGGGCGATGATTTTTCACAGCCTGCATTTCCTCGTCTTCCTGGTCGTTGTCCTGGCGATCTACTGGGTTTCCCCCGCGCGGTGGCGGAATTTCCTGCTCGTTCCCGCCAGCATCGTTTTCTACGGCTTCGTCCATCCGTGGTTTCTGCTGCCGTTCGCGACCACCACGATCATCGACTATTTCGTCGCCCGCGGGATCGAGGCGCAACCGGCCCGCAAACGGGCGCTCGTCGCGGTCAGCGTGGTCAGCAATCTCGGTCTGCTCGGCGTCTTCAAGTATTACAATTTCTTCGTCGAGAATGCCGCGGCGTTGCTGACCTCGCTGCATCTGCCGGTGTCGCTGCCGGTGCTCAATATCGTCCTGCCGGCGGGCATCTCGTTCTACACCTTCCAGAGCATCGGCTACGTCGTGGATGTCTCGCGCGGGCAGGTCCGCGCCTGCCACAGTTTTCGCGATTACGCGCTCTTCGTTTCGTTTTTTCCGCAGCTCGTCGCCGGCCCCATCCAGCGCGCCGGACATTTACTGACGCAGATTCAGCGCCCGCGCACCGTGCAGCCCGCCGTCGTCGCGGAGGCACTCGTGCTCATCGCGTGGGGCTTTTTTAAGAAGCTCGTCATCGCCGACAATGTCGCCATCACCGCGAACAAGGTCTTTGCGATGCAGGACCCGTCCTTCGCGATGCTCTGGACCGGCGTGTTCGCGTTTTGCATTCAGATCTTCGCGGATTTTTCCGCCTACACCGACATCGCCCGCGGCACCGCGCGCCTCTTTGGTTTCGACCTGTCGCCAAACTTCAATCACCCATATCTGGCCGACTCGCCGTCGGACTTCTGGCGGCGCTGGCACATCTCGCTCTCCACCTGGATTCGCGATTATGTCTTCATCCCGCTGGGCGGTTCGCGTCAGGGGAGCGCGCGCACGTCGTTGAATCTCGTCATCGTCTTTCTGCTCACCGGCCTGTGGCATGGCGCGTCGTGGAATTTCGTGCTGTGGGGGCTCTACTACGCCGTGCTCACCCTCCTCTATCGCGCCGCGGCGGCCGTCGTGCCGGCGGCGTGGCAGTCGCTGCCCGGACTGCGCGTGGGAAAAATTTTGCTGATGTTCCTGCTGACGAATCTTGGCTGGCTGATCTTCCGCGAGCACAACGCCCAGCAGCTCTGGCGCGATCTCACGCTCTCTCCGGCGGCGACGCCGGCCAGCGATTGGCGGGTCGCCGCCTACCTCTCGACGATGACCGCCCTCTTCGCGCTCCCGCTGGTGCTGCACACCGTGTGGGATGTCGTGCTGCGCGAACGCGTGCAGCGCTGGACGGGCTGGCCGCGTCTTGCCTGGACGGCCGCGACCGCCGTGTCCCTCGCGCTCTTTTTCGGGATCCTGCTTCTGCGCAGCGACACTTCGCAGGACTTCATCTACTTCCAGTTCTGAGCATCCACTTCCCGGTCATGAACGCGCGCGCCGCTCATTCGTTGTCCCGTTTGGAGTAAACTGGCCGCCACGGTTTGCGGCGTGGTCGGCCTGACTGGCGCCGCGCCCGGTTACCGTCGCGAAGGACATCAGACGGTCGGCGCGCCCGCGGACGTTTTGGCTGCCGGCACTCCGGCGGGGACGAAGGTGCAGCGATTCCTCGGCCCGGAGACGCCGGGCCACGCCTCGACGTGGGCCGAGGAAGTAGGTACGGACCCAGGATCGACGCCACGCGCGCCTGCGCCGATCGTCATGTTTACGTCGAGGTCATTGTTCTCGGTGATGTTCCTTCCGGACTCCGGGAGCAATGGAGGAAGGCAACCGCGCTCGAACGCTCCTGTGGAGGGGAGCATGCATCCTGCACGGTTTCGAAATGTCGTGACCTCGGGATCTGGGCCGCACGACGCGAGAGCCAGCGCGATGAGAATTATGAGATCGCGATGGCGTATCGCTGAACGACCCCACGCTCAGCAACTTTGCATTGGAGCGGAGCGACTCTGCCGAAGGCAGGTCGAGGCGGAAGCATGGCGACAAAGACTGCCGAAGGCAGCCCCCGGGTTCGTGCGGCGGAGCGAATCAATTTGGCGTGCTGGCTGGAGGTGAAGGCGCGTGCAAACGACCCCCAGCCAACGGTGATCACGACAACAGTGAAGGCGAACTGAGTCGGGCGGACACAGCCGGCGTCTTTTGGCGAGTTTCTGAAAACAAATCGACGCTTAATGCGCAAGGCGCACCACGCGGCCACCCGGCTCGAAGGAATCCTGAAGGAGCACGACTTTGTCCGGCTCATTGGACGCACAGCACGCGGTGAGGGTGACCTCCTTGGTGGGCATTTTGGAGGTGCTGCAGGCGCCGAAACCGAGGGTGAGGATGATGGAGAGGAACGCGATGGTTAGTTTCATAACGAGGGGCGACTTTATGCTCAATTGCCTCCCGGAGGACAAGCCTCTGTACGGCTACCCGAAAAAGCGGATCCCGAGCCGCTGGTGTGACGCGCCAGAGCCCCTTCGCTGAGGGAATGGGGGTGACGTAAAGATGATCGACAGAGGGCGGGGCTCGTGTGGTGGATGCTTCTTGCAGGAACTGTAAACCACCCACGCCTTCAGAAAGCGAGCCGCCGAAAGCCCGGGCGCTGCCGTGCGGCCACTCCCCGTTTTCGCTGACTGGGCTTCGGATGAACCCTCATGGACGCGGGCCCGCTCGTCTCTTCCGCCACCGGACGCGAGGCGCACGGCCGCAGTGTCGAGGCGCTCGAAAAGCGGGCCGACCCAGCCGCGCCCGAGCCCGGAGCGAGCGCCGCCGCGGTGATGGCGCACCGGCTCTCGACCAAAGCCGGACGGACAATCTACGCACCGCGCAAACAAATCCATCGAACCGGCGTTTGGAATCATCAAAGCGGCGCTGGGTTTTAATCGCTTCAGCCTGCGCGGCCTGGGCCATGTGCGCACCGAATGGACGCTGGTGACGCTGACCTACAACCTCCAGCGCCTCAATCGCCTCGGCGTGCGCCTGCAAACAGCCTGACGTGGGGAAACCCTGTCAGCTTGCGCCCCCCGCCGCCCCCCTTCGCCGCCGGTGGCGGGGCTGGCCGTGGCCGATGATCTCGCCCGTGGCGATGTCCAGCGCGGCGAAGAGCAAAGTGGTGCGTGGCGGTAGTAGTCATGGGCGCGCCGCTCGGCCTGGCCGGGACGCATGGGCAACACCGGCCGGCTGCGATCCAGCGCCTGCACCTGGCTCTTTTGCCCGCGTTCCTTTTGGAGAAAAATAAGCGGGCTATCTCGCTGCGCTCGGTTCATCCACGCACAGCACGGCGTGCAGCGCCAGGATTGTGGGCGGCTGGGCAAGCTGGAGAACTGCCAGGTCGGCGTCTTTGCCTGCCTGGGACGCGGCGACCGCGCGGCGCTCGTCGATTTCCGGCTCTTTCTGCCCGAGGAATGGGCGGCGGATGAAGCGCGCTGCCAGCGGGTGAAAGTGGCCGTTATCGAGCGCGTCCACCGCACCAAGGCGGAACTGGCCATGGTGCTGGTGGAGGCGGCGCGGGCGCGCGGTTCGAGCCCCCAGTGGATCGGCGGCGAAGAAGTGGACGGCGACAACCGCGGGCTGACCGATGCCCTCGATGACGGGTGTGAT
>Ga0335397_10009929_pt1 | contig 11831 bp, 7 predicted proteins | sample MAT04_FD_205740 | JGI IMG/M metagenome (GOLD analysis project Ga0335397, IMG submission 205740) | Freshwater microbial communities from Lake Fryxell liftoff mats and glacier meltwater in Antarctica - MAT-04 (spades assembly) (version 2) ...
ATAGATAGTGGTAGCCGTTTAGGGTTGGTCGAAATAGATGCAGTATCAGTAACAAATGACTTTGATGAACACGGTGATTTTGTTCCCCATATGAAAGCTTTGACAGCTGTTAATCCAAATGCTGTAGCCATACCGGTAACCAGAGTTAACGGGGTAACTACTGTTTTTGCAAAACCGGATGGGGGTACTTTTCCAGGCACCGGTGCATTAATAGATCTGTTTGGCTATAGTCCGGAGCAAATGAGTTGCGGATCGGAAAGAGTAATCATGCGTTTTCCATCCACGGGCAGAAGGGGCAGATGGGATAGAAGAACGGACGAAGATGTAAAAAAAGATGCTGAAAAAGCACTAAAAAACATCAATGACATTTGGAGTAGTGCTGTACAATATATGAAAATAGATTCTGCATCAAAAGCTGACAATCAAAAATGGTATACCAATAACCCACAGATGATGGCCTTATTGCCAATAGTAAAAGGCGAATTGCCACTATTTATCGAGGTAAATTCAAAAAACGATATCGAAAGCGCCCTTGAATGGGTTTCAGATAAGAAGATAAAAGTAGTATTTACCGGAGTTGCTGAAGGCTGGCGTGTAGCTGATAAAATTGCAAAAGCCAATATACCGGTTATAACGGGGCCAATATTAAATACCCCAAGAAGAGACAATGACAGATATGATGCATCTTATACTAATCCGTCTAAGATGGCAAAAGCCGGAATCAAAGTGGCTCTACGTACGGATAATGCTGAAAACACAAGAAATCTTCCCTTTAATGCAGCGTTTGCTGCTGCCTATGGTATGGGAGTCGAAAGCGCACTAAGATCAGTTACACTAACACCTGCTGAAATCTTTGGAGTAGCAGATAAATATGGAAGTCTTGATAAAGGTAAAGTGGCCAATATAATCGTTGCAGACGGTGATCCGTTTGAAACAAAAACGAAAATAGAAAAACTTTTTATCCGAGGATGGAGTATTCCCCTGGAAAGCAGACAAACATTATTGTATGACGAATTTCTGAATAGAACACCAGGGATTAAATAAGCATTTATTTTTTGGATAAAAGCATTTTTATGCCGTTGGTCCCAGTGATGAGCATATGCTTGTTTTCAATGAAGTAAGTGCCAAGTTCTACAGTTTGTGATTGGTTATTTTCGGTAATATGGAGATATATTTTATTGCCGTCAGTATACCAGAATAGTCCTTCGATGATATTTGCTACTTGTGATGAAGATTCGCCGGTATAGTTATTTCCACTTACAACAACATTGCTGCCGCCATTTAACATTGTACCATCGGATAAAAATGTCATGGTTTCAGTAAAATTCATTGCGCCATATGAGTTGTTTTGACTGTATCCTGAACTATAATTGGATTCCTTTACCCAAGATCCTATAACTCCGGAATCTTTTGATTTATTTGCTACAGGATTTTTTCCTTTTATTTTGGGAAGTACTTGTATCGAGCCTTCTGTTTTTTTAAAAAATAGTACTTGTATTTTTTGAATGACACCAAAAACATCTATTGCAAGTGTTGTGTTTAGTTCGGAGCCGTTCAGCATAGATTCCATTAGAAATTCAATACCCAGATTTACCTCTGTTGCTTTACCAGTAAAGTTTTTATCTGAATAGGTACCACTGACATTATAATTATTACCACTATCTTTCATGCTACCACTTAATTGGTTTTTACCCGATAATTGTAATGTCAGGATGACTTTATCTCCGTTTAAAAGACCTTCATATTGACCGGTCCATTGGTTTTGAGCAAAAATTTCATAAGAGATACATAATGTTAGTAACACAATAACAAGTCGAAACATAAAAGTAAGATTTAAAGTTATAACCCATAATTAACAGGCAATGTTTCATTTGTAATGTCAAATTTATAGTGTGCTTACAAAAGCAAGGTTTCCATAGACACTTTGCTTTCGACAATACTTCTGATATCGGCAATATTTATTCTCTGTTGTTGCAGCGTATCTCGGTCTCTGATGGTAACCGTTTGGTTTTCTAGCGTCTCAAAGTCAATGGTTACACAAAAAGGAGTTCCAATAGCGTCCTGTCTTCTGTACCTTCTACCTATGGCATCCTTTTCATCATATTGACAATTGAACGACAACTTGAGCCGATCATATATTTCTGTAGCTACTTTAGTAAGCTCTTCTTTATTTTTTAGTAATGGAAGTATAGCTACTTTAACAGGCGCCAAAGCCGGGTGAAGTTTCATCACTGTCCTTACGGAATCCTGACCATCTGCATCAGGTACAGTTTCTTCCTGAAGTGTATTTGATATCATGGCCAAAAACATTCGGTCACAACCGATGGAAGTTTCTAAGACATAAGGAACATAACTCTCATTCAATTCAGGATCAAAATACTGAAGTTTTTTTCCGGATAAAAGCTGATGCTGACTCAAGTCAAAATCTGTTCTCGAATGTATGCCTTCCAACTCCCTGAATCCAAAAGGAAACTCAAATTCAATATCTACTGCAGCATTGGCATAATGAGCCAAATTGGCATGATCATGAAACCTAAGTTTGGAGGAGTGGGTTCCCAAAGCTTTGTGCCACTTTAGTCTGGTTTCTTTCCAGTAATTGTACCACTCCATTTCTGAACCCGGACGAATGAAAAACTGCATCTCCATCTGTTCAAACTCCCGCATACGAAAGATAAACTGTCTGGCAACGATTTCATTTCTGAATGCTTTTCCTATCTGTGCTATACCAAAAGGAATCTTCTGTCTGGTACTTTTCTGGACATTAAGGAAATTGACAAAAATGCCCTGTGCCGTTTCCGGACGCAGATATAATTTTCCTTCTTCTCCTGCTATATTTCCGAGTTGTGTATTAAACATTAAATTGAACTGTCGAACTTCTGTCCAGTTTCTTGATCCGCTTTCAGGACATACAATTTCATACTCATCAATCATAGCTTTCAGTTCCTCCATATCACCGGCACCCATTGCTTTGGCCAATCTATCGATAACTGCATCGATTTGTTTTTGTCTTTCTATGATCCGATCATTTGTCTCTCTGAATTTTTGTTCATCAAATGAATCACCAAATTTTGCTTTTGCCTTTTCTATATCTTTGAGCGTTTTAGCTTCAATTTTTTCAGCATATCCTTCTATTAACTGGTCTGCTCTGTATCTTTTTTTCGAATCTTTGTTATCCACGAGAGGATCATTGAAAGCATCGACATGCCCTGAAGCTTTCCATGTTTTGGGATGCATAAAAATAGCAGCATCCAGACCCACAATGTTTTCATGCATCTGAACCATAGATTTCCACCAATAGCTTTTTATATTATTTTTTAACTCCACTCCATATGGACCATAATCATACACTGCGCTCAATCCATCATAAATCTCGCTGGACTGAAAAATAAAACCATACTCCTTGCAATGTGCTATCAAACTTTTAAAATCCATCTTATGTTTATCTTTTATATGCTTTATAAGGGAGCAAAAATAAGGCCATTCTACCAATTATTATTTTTTAATTCATAGATTAGATACTGATTTTGAAATTTAATTCGTTATTTTAATAATAATTTAAAAATTCCAGATTTATGAACAGATTATTTTCAGCTGTTATCATTGTAATAATGATGGTAATAATGTCTTGTTCAAAAGACGAAGCAACAAATGTAGATTGCACCGGTGTAGCTCCTACTTATATTAAGGATATAGCTCCAATTATGAATTTGTCTTGTGCAGTCTCCGGATGCCATACAGGAATTTTTCCAGCAGATGGTTTGGATCTAAGTACGTATATAAAAGTAAAAAGTGCCAGTCTTAATGGTAAAGTACTGCAATCCATCAAACATCAATCTGGGGCAAAAGCTATGCCTCGGGATGCGGCAAAGCTTTCTGTTGACAAAATTACTAAAGTAGAATGCTGGATTCAGTCCGGTGCACCTGAATAAATTTTTAGGGTATTTCCTTTTTAGGGGAGATGTTCGAATGTCTGGAGCTTTATAACAAAAGCATTCATAGCATAGTCCATAATTATCAGAAGGTTATTTCGAAAGAATGTCATGCCGTTTATTTTTTTTGGATCGTTTTTTTTACAATAATTATATTACATTTGTAAGAATACTAGGTTTATTCATCTGATTTAACAAAAAAAATTAACTTGAAATTAACTTTTTAAGTTTTGTCGTCGTTATGCTTGTATTACTTAATTTTTTAAAATCAAAACAATAGAAATGAAAAAGGTAAACTTACTTATGAGCGCTCTTTTTATATTATTTTCGTCTATCATATCTGCACAATCTGATGAGCAAATTAAACTGGATAATTTAAAGTATTATCTTGCTTCTATCAAGGATTATAATCTGTCTATGAGATATTATACAGATTCTGTAAAAATAATAAATTTATTGGATCAAATGGATGCAATAACCGCATCAATTGAGGAAGAACTAAACAATATCGTCATTCCGGAAACAATCATGGAGCAAACTTTTTCGGATACCATAATACCAGAAGAAGAAAATACAATAGAAACGCTGCCAGAATATACTTGGGCAGATACTGAGCTTAAAAACGAAAATGAAAATGAAAATGAAAATGAAGGGGGCATAGGTTTATCTAAATTTATGCCATTTAAAAAGAAGTTTAATACTAATTTTAAAATAGAATTTGGTATCAATAGTCTTCACCAGATTACAGATGCTCCGAATGGTGTACTTTCTCCAGAAATCAATACCAGTGGTTCCTGGTACTGGGATTTTGGTTTAAAAAGACGTGCCAGATTAGGGGGTAAGGATAGCAAAGTTGCTATCAATTATGGAATAAGTTTTCTAAAAAACAGATTCAAAATTGAAAATGATCTCAGATTGACTACAAATGCAAATAAAAATCCGGAATTTGTTGGAGTGCCTGATGCAAAAGATAACCCAAGGCTTAATGTTGGTTATCTCAATATACCTTTGAGTCTGAACTTTTCACTTTCCAAAAAGACAAAACTTGAATTGGGTGGTTATGCCGGATACAGAATCCATACGGTACAGAAATTTCATCTTAAAACCAGCAATGAAACGATTCACGAAAGCAGATATGCCGGATACAATCTTAATAATTGGGTGTACGGAGCTACAGCAGCACTTGATGTTTCAGGATTTGATCTGATAGTTAGATATAACTTTTCAAAACTGTTTAAAGACAATCCGAACTATGACTTTAATACATTCATGATAGGCACATCGGTAAGTTTATTTTAAAACAATAGGAAAAAAATACTATAAGCCATTTAGTCTACGTGACTAAATGGCTTTGTTTTTGCTTACTTATGCAATATTTGGTATAATTTGTGCCGTTTTTTAGACACAATCAGAAGGATGTCATTATTCAGCAGCAATAATTATTGGAAGTTAGTATTGATGGTGCTAGGTGCAGCCATTCTTGCATCCACTATTATATACTCTAATTTTCTCTCAGAAAAACTAAAATTGAATGAAGAAAAAAATATAATTCTTTACACTGAAGCGATCAAAGGATTAGTAAAACTTAGTGATCAGGAAATATATGATGAAAACTATTGGTCGTTTATTAATACAGTGATTGACTCTTTTCCATTGCCAGTCATATATGAAGATGAAAATGGTATATTGGAAGGCCAGAATTTTAATAAGAAAAATCTTAATAATCAGGATTTTCTCATAAAAAAAAGGGATGAATTTCTAGAGTCGGGAGAGTTGCCTATTTCCGGAAAAGGATACGCTACCAATATCTATTGTTTTAATTCGCCGTTACTCACTTACATTAAGCTGTTTCCTGTGGTGCAAGGCTTATTGGTAGGTTTATATATTGCACTTGGGTACTTTCTGTTTAACTCGTCCCGAAAAGCCGAACAAAACAGAGTTTGGGCAGGTATGGCCAAAGAAACGGCACATCAGTTGGGCACACCTATAAGTGCAATTTTGGGCTGGGTGGAATATCTTAAAGACAGCTTTGCTGAGCAGCCCGATCAAATGGATGTACTCAACGAATTGACCAAAGACGTAGACAGGCTGGAGCTGGTAGCTGACAGATTTTCAAAAATAGGATCTAAACCGGTTTTAAAACCTGCAGATATTTTTCTTGAACTAAATGAAGTAAAGGAATACTTGCAACGAAGGGCGTCACGGAAAATAGTCTTTAATTTCAAAGCGCCGGATGCGGAAATATATGCGATGATCAACAAACATCTTTTTGCTTGGGTGATAGAAAACCTTATCAGGAATTCTCTGGATGCAATGGATGGAAAAGGGACCATTTCCTGCAAGGTTAGTAAACAAAATAATTACGTCTGCATAGAGCTTAGTGATACTGGCCATGGTATAGCGTCACATAAATTCAAATCTGTTTTCAGACCCGGATATTCTACCAAAAAAAGGGGTTGGGGACTTGGATTGTCTTTGGCCAAACGTATTATTGAAGAATATCACAAAGGAAAAATATACGTTAAATCATCCAGACCCAAAGAAGAAACTACATTTGCTATAATATTACCACTTGCTGGTTAGTTTTTACTATAAATTAGCCTTCTGCTTCTATTTTCATCATTGTTCTGAAAGCAACATACTGATTAGCATATCTATCGCTATGCTCCTGTTGTAGTCGCTTTGCATGTTGCTGTTGATAAATATTAAAAGTATCCATGTCAGGAGCAACATATTGAACCGCAAAACCTACCCCATGTTCATCATCATCACCCAATATTCTTGTGATCCTATAAGATTCAAAACAGCCTGTGGACATTACATCAGGTATATGAACACGCTTCATCCATTCGAGCCATTCCATATGAAGGTCTGTACTTATTTTGATGGTTACATTATAAAGAATTTTCATAGACTACAGTTCATCTCCTCTTAATATACGGAATCTTTTTCTGGCTTCTACGGCAAAAGTACTGCTGCTATAATCGACAAATAGCTTTTCGTACAGCACTTTTGCTTTTTCGGGTTCATTAAGTTTTGTTTCATACAATTCAGCAAGTTCAAATATGGCATTATCTGCCCGTATTTCTTCAGGATACTTTTCTATAATAGTTTGATACATCTCTATCATTTCCGTTGTCCTTCGCTGTTTTTTATAAATCTGAGCCTTGGTGTATAATACATCATCATCGAGACTATGTTCAGGAAAAAGGATTTTAATGGAATCAAGTTTTTGTATTGCTTCAGCATATTTATTTTGGAAGGTGAGTAATTCTGCTTGTGCATACATCTGAAGGGTAACTTCTGTAGTATCCATTCCCAGATTATCAAGGATGAAAACTGACATATCTATAGCGTCGTTTGAAATGAGTTTCGATGTAGCGCCTTTCAATATTTTAAACTGTTCCTGTGACCATTCAAAATCTCCTGCAAAATAAGAAAGTCTGGCATTTCTTTCTCTGGCATATTCTCCTATTTGCCCTTCTTTAAAATCTTTATCTACCTGACTGAATAAAAGACTGGCTTCCCACCTGTCGCCATTCATAAGATAATAATCCCCAAGGGCAAGTTTAGCTTTTGCTATGGCATCCGAAGGTAATCCTCCGAAATGTCTGAGTTCCTCCAAAATCATTATTGCAGTATCCAGTTCATTTACATACAACGCTTCAAAATCGGCAAACTCCTGCATCAATGGAGCTGTTTGTGTATTTCTACCCAACTCATTTAGAAAAGAAACATATTCCATTTTTAATATCAGAAGATCTTCTTTACTGTAATTGAAGTTTTCTGTTACTTTTGCTTTTTTACTATTGAGTAAGCCTCTTTTTGAATCCAGATAAAAACTGGTATTTCGGCCATGATTATTTACTATATATTGATAAGCATCAATTGCCGTATTGTAGTCCTTATCTTTAAAAGCAACATCCGCCAGATTAAATACCCTGTTTCCATTTTCTTCAAATTGTCTGTCAAGTGCTTTTGCTTGCCTCAGCGCTTTGTCATATTCTTTTTTCTGAGTAAAGGTCCATTGCAATAGTTCCCCATAATGGGGTATATCTGTCTTTTCCTGAATTTTCTGATATAACTGTTTTTGCAATTCAGGGTAGTCATCCTCTGACAAAAATCGTTGTAAGCTTGTTTGTATATTGATACTCGATGGTTCTTTTTCTACCGTGATAAGATAGTATTTAATCATGTTTTTCACATTTCCCTGACGCCGGTATAAGTCAGCAAGATTATACACATATAAGTTTTCTACGTTGGATAGTTTTTCGCCTTTTAAAAAGGTTTCTATTGCCAGATCATACTTGGCAAGATTGGTAAAATTATTGGCAAGATTGGTGATGTTGGTTGGATCCGGGTTTAGATTATTGATGGCTTTTCGATATTCTGCATTTGCCTTGTCATTAAAGCCCTGTCTTTCGAGCAAATTTCCGTAAGTAACGTATAACGAAACATCATTTGGATCTTTTTTAAGTTCCGCCTGAGTGATTCTTCCAGCATTTTCATAATCTTTAAGATCAATCAGACATTGGATATACCAGTTAAAATAAGATTTATTATTGGGGCTTTCTTTATAAAGCGACTCATATATCTGCGCTGCCTTTTCATACTCTCCGGAGTTATAATACTCCACAGCAAGTCGATATTTTTGCTGACCCAGAGCAGAAAATATAAAAAAAATAATAAGCAAAAAAGTATTAAATAACCTAAACAGAACTTTCATAATGATACTCAATTAACAGAGGTATTACCGTAAAACGACATTAACATCAAATAGATATACAAAGTTACACATTAATTGATAAATTTTAACACATAATAATATTATGTAATATTAAAAACCTTGAAAATCAATTTTAAATAAAAAATTAACATTTCTTTTTTATACAATTTACCATCCCGGAATAAGATTCAGCCCAAACCTGAATCTTGATCCATCTATCAATGGCATGGCATAATATGGCTCAACGATAAGGGCTCCAAAAAGATTTAACCTCATGGAGATGCCTACAGAAGTAATTAGGGTTGGTCTTGCATTTCGGACTTCATACATAGGATTTCCGTTCCCATCCAGGATAATGTTGCCATCTTCATCCCTTACTATGAAATCTAACAGCTTGCCGGTAGAAAAATCACTGAAATTGTCAAATGCTACTCCTGAATCGATAAATAAATTTAGGTCGGTAAGTAAAAATTTAGAGGGAATCAGGGAAAGTCTTTTGGGCCCTGTAAAAGGCAGTCTGATTTCAAAACTTCCAATCATCATTTTTGATCCCAGCAACTGACTGAATGTAAGACCGATTTCATCCACATTGCTGGACAAAATAGAACCCAAACCTCTTACAAAACCAATATTTCCAAGGTATAGTGGATATACCGAGTTGGTTTCCTTTTCCCACCTAAAATAAGAAGTACCTCTGAAAGCAAAACTTACAGGACGCATCCAAAAGTATTTACGTCCATCTGCCAAAACTCCCGTGTAAGTATCACTACCTATATATTGTTCTACACTTACTCTGAATCGGTGTCCGGCAAGTGGAGCTGTTACCCCAAAATATGAGTTATCACCAACAACTGCAATGTTTGCATTTGCCCCCGAACCCTTCAGAATGGTATAGTATTGATCAATCTGCAACTCGTCGCCTGTTGGAATACGTTTTTTGTCCGTCCCTACCAATTGATAACCATTGAATTGGTTTCCGATGTAATAGTCATTGTACTCATCCCATCTAAAGCTACGGTGGGTTCCGGCCACTCCACCTTCCAATCTCAATGTTGACGAAATGGGGTAATGGGCAAATATATTCAGACTCTGATCAAAAATACGTATAAGATTGGTCGATGCTTTGATGGCAGGAGTTTCTATTCCTCCCAATGTTATATCCACTTGTTCGAAGCCTTGAAAACCAGTCCTTAGTGGCACATGGCTAAGTCCAACTCCCCAAGCAAGTTGGTTTTTACGATTGATATAACTGACCATGCCACCAATATCCAGAATTTCTCCATTTAGAGCAATTTGGGAATATAACTGATGATTGCCCAGCATATCACCAAATAGCATATCCACACCGCCTTGCAGACCTGTTGCCGTTCTGAAAGAGTTGTTATTCACTCCTACACCCACACCACCTCCGCCACCGATATAATCAAGCTTAAAGTTAGGTTTGTATTTTGACGTTTTTGAGTCTGCGACGATGGCGTTTAATGTCTGATCCGCTTCTTTAAAATTTGTGCCTACAATGTCGTTTTGATTTAGTCCGGAAACGGGAAGTACGCCCATGGTCTGATCAGTAACCCTTGTATCTTCTATCCACTTATTTAACAATTCACCGGAAGACGCTTCATAGATAATATATTTGCTGTTATAATAATGAGTATAAAGTATTCTGTCTTTTTTACTACTGGCAGAGATCATAGGGGAAAAACCACTGATTCCACTGATACCTGTCAAGAGGTCTGTCATTTGAAAAATCTTGTCGGATGTAAGGTCATATTTGTACAGATTGCGCAGACCATCTCTGTCACTTACAAAATAGAAATTATCCTGATAGTCAAATACAGGGTTCAGATTATCTGCACCATTAAAGAATGGAAAAATACGGATACTTCCTGACGAGTAATCCATTTCAGCTATGTCATACGTATATTTTCCATCGGTTCGTCCATTAACAATACTATTTTTATCATAACAAAATATCAACTTACTGCCATCAGATGAAAAACTTGCCATATTTTCGCTATATATATCATTGGTAAGCTGGGTTGCCTTTTGTGTCTTTAACTGGATAGAATAAAGATCCGGCTGTCCTTCCTTAAGGCCTGTGACAATCACTTCCTTACCATTAGGATGATACACCGGGTTTACAAAAGCATCAAGGTTGGATACCGATACGGTTTGTATATTTTTGCCGGTATCAGCATCTTTGATGACTAAGACATTTTTTCCTTTTTTTACACCTACAAATGCAAAATCTTTTCCATTCGGAGACCATGTACCTGATGACTCCAGTACATTTATATAATCCAAATCACCGGATTGGGTCAGGCTGGCCACTTTTTTTAGTATTTTTCCTTTAGATGCATCTGCCAGATAAAGGTCAGTATTGAATAAATCCTTTTCTGAAAGAAAAATCAGATACTTACCATTCGGGCTGAGGGATGGAGATACATTCATATTGCCTCCATTGTCTTCGGAAATCAGTTTTTTGCCCTGAGGTTTTTCTTTTCGGTCATTCAATAAAGGTGCGTAATGTGTTTTGAGTGCTGAGTGCCACATATTGCTTATCGTTTTTGTATCATGTCCGAACGCATCCATAAATCCCGTTTCCAGTCCATTTTGTGCAGTACCCATAAACATTTTATTGAGCTTATCGTCCCCATAAAAACCACCCAAAAAAGCCATTAAAGATTGACCATATCTGTATGGAAAATATTTAAAGTTATTCATTTTGCTGATTTCAGGCAGGTTATTATTAAGAATAGCATCTCTCATCCACATGGCTGTAAATGCATCTTTTCTGCCGATAGAAAGATATTCTGCCATACCTTCTATCATCCATAGCGGTGTGTTGGCAAGTGATTGTAGGGAGGTAGAGTCTTCCGCCAAAATATTGTTGTATTGAAAAGCATGCACCATTTCGTGTACCAAAACATGGTGGGTAGTCTGAAGTGAAAAGGTAATTGGCAAGACCACTCTGTTTTTTAATGCTTCTGTCACACCTCCTGTTCCTATACCTATATCACTTGAAATAGTATTGGTTTGCTGAAATTCTGCGTGATTGTTATAAAGGATTATTGGGTTTTTAAATAAAATGTCTTTGCCGAATATTTTGCGATGATTTCCATACCACTGTTCCGAAACCCTGGAAACATAATCCACCATTTGGTCATTTTTCAGGT
>Ga0335397_10009937_pt1 | contig 11826 bp, 10 predicted proteins | sample MAT04_FD_205740 | JGI IMG/M metagenome (GOLD analysis project Ga0335397, IMG submission 205740) | Freshwater microbial communities from Lake Fryxell liftoff mats and glacier meltwater in Antarctica - MAT-04 (spades assembly) (version 2) ...
GGCTCTTCCCGGAAATTAACTGGTATTGTACCTTTACATTTTCAGAATACAGACTATTGAGAAAAGTAAGATTTCTTGAAAAATCAGCATCTTCTCTGACAATTCCCAAAGGTGATTGTGAAATTGCAGATTGCATAACTCCTTCTTTGGTGATAAGCAATTGGTAATAAAGCTGATTTTGAGAATTTGGGTCAGAAATGTCCGAATTAATAACAACTTCGATTTTCCCGTCTGGAGATTTTAACTCCCACTTATTTTTTTCAGATTTACAAGAGGTTAATGCAAAACAAAAGGCAAAAACTGTTAAAATAATCCCATTTAATATTTTCATAAATAGCTTGTTAAAAAGGTTAAAAAAGTCTTTTAGGTTTAAATTAATCTGATGTGAAGGTAATAATTCGATTGATAATTCCGTAGCATAATAATAATCAAAAATAGGTATCATCTGAATCTGTGGATAGGCTATTTTTTGAATGCCTTGACTATTTTGAATCTCAGCAAAAGTTAACATTCAAAAAATCGAAACAATCTAGCAAAATAATTAACTTACCCTTTTATCATTTGAAGTATCTTTGAATTGCAGAGTTCTACGAATATAAATCCAAATAAATATGAGAATGGATAAGCCACTCAAGGCATCATTTACAACAATAATTACCATTATTGTATTGATTTCTACTTCATGTGAATCGAATAAAGATTTGGGGATTATCAAACCCGGCGAAATCCTGAAAGATAATAACGGCATTTCCATAAATGCTCATGGCGGGGGAATTCTAATTTATGATAAGATATATTATTGGTACGGCCAGCATATGATTGAGGGAGAAGCCGGAAATACTGCAATGGTAGGCGTTCATGTATATTCCTCACCGGATCTGTATAACTGGAAGGATCTTGGGATTGCTTTGAAAGTTGAAGACCATGACAGTAGCGAAATTGCAAAAGGCTGCATTCTGGAACGACCAAAGGTTATTTATAATGAAAAGACTGGGAAATTTGTCATGTGGTTTCATCTGGAGTTAAAGGGACAGGGATACAATGCAGCCCGTTCAGGTGTGGCTGTCAGCGATACTCCCGAAGGACCATTCAAGTTTCTTTCATCTTTTCGTCCCGATGCAGGTTTCTGGCCGGTAAATGTTCAGGATATCCATAAATTGCCTGTTTCAGATAGTGTCAAAACTGCATATTGTGGAGGTAAAGGTTGTCTTCCATCCCATCCCGACAGCCTAAATCTTCTGGGTCGAGATTACAAAGGAGGACAAATGGCCAGGGATATGAACTTATTTGTGGACGATGATGGAAAGGCCTATCTACTCTATTCTTCCGAAGAAAACAGCACCTTACATATTTCCCAGCTAAGTGATGACTATTTATCGTGCTCAGGCAAATATGCCCGTTTCTTTTCTGACCGGTACATGGAAGCACCAGTGGTTTTTAAGACATCAGACGGAACCTATTTCTTCATGGGCTCAGATTGCACGGGATGGAACCCAAACGCGGCTAGATCTGCAGTTGCAAAAAGCATTTTGGGACCATGGACAGAACTCGGGAATCCCTGCATCGGCAAAGACTCGTTAACAACTTTTTATTCCCAAAGTACATTCATCTTGCCTGTTCACGGGAAAAAGGATGCATTCATTTACATGGGTGACAGGTGGAATCCGGAAAACCCAATAGATGGAAAACATATTTGGCTACCAATAGAACTTAAGAACGGACATTTTAAAATCCGTTGGCAAGAGGAATGGAATATTTTCAGTTTATAGGTTTCTAATCGTGCAGATACCCAAGGATTAATTTATTTGTATTTCTGAACCGAAGACGAAGGAGAAGCTCGCAGAAGGCAAATCCACATGCCCTATATTATCTGTGTGTATAGCCGTTATTATCTCAATATCACTCCCCATTCAGCAACAAAATATCCATCTCTTTTAAAATCATCTATTGTCGGCTCTACTATTATACCAATTAACTGATTGTGTCCTTCAATAACATAAAAAAGTCTCAATAAATTATCAGGTTCCTTTGAAAAATTCAGTCGTATTACATTGTCAATTAATCTATCTGTCTGTGGGTAAATTGAATAAAATGTGTAATCATCAAGTCGAGGAATCCAGTAGTCAATGAAATCGTCAATTTCTCTACCTTTAAATCCATAATCAGCCATATTTTTTCTGAAAAAGGATTCTAGGTGATCTATTTTAATGATCCATCCAGAGTTATTTTGCCAAATATCTGGTTGAATGCTTTCATAAAATAAATAAGAATAAGTGTTATCTATCAATCCATTCGTATCAACTGAAATATTCCAACCGGTTCCGTATTCAGGAATTGATGTTACAATTTTACCCCCTATTGGAAAATCAAGTTTTACAGTCAATAGGATTTGTTCATTCGGGTATATGTAAATGTTTGGTTTATAAACCATAAGGCAGGTATCACATTCGTTTTCATCGTCATCAGGATCGCAACTTTGAAATGGTATAGTAATCATCAAATATGTGATGAATATCAATGGTAATCCTATATATTTCAATGCTTTCATATCTCTTTTATTTGTATTCACTTATGATGAATTATCTGCTTGTAGGGTTGCGTCTCAATTGGTGCAAACTATACAATATCTTTTTGGAAAGCTTACTCTTCCTTTTTAACATGAAGTATATGTAAAAGCCGGTGAATTAGTGGTGAAAAGAAAACTGCTGTAATACTTAAAAATGCGACTCCGCTATAAAGCGCATAAAATGACGAGAAAAGCTTTGCATTATCAGTTGTCATCTCGGATACAGGATCCATTCCTGTTAAAATCATGCATGCCATATAAAAACTATCCAGCCAGCTAATATTTCCAAGGTACTTATACCCAAATGTGCCAATTAAAACAGAAATTGCAATAAGTAATAAGGCGAATAGTCCATATTTTCCAGAAGAAGTGCAGTCTGTTTATTGAGTCCTTAAAATTTAAAATCCGTCTAATTAAGGCTCAACCTAAAGTAGCTAATAGCTTAGTGCACAGAAAATAACGAATTAGGGTGGCCGTCTTGCTCTACCTTGCCATGAAAGATGCCAAACCTAAATTAACAATTCACTATTTCGCAAAGATAAGTCAGCATAAGCGTCTATTTCTCAATTGTCATTTTTTGTTCCACATGTAGAGCAGAAGGGCAAATGTGCAAAATTTTTGTTACCACAACTCGCACAGTTTTTAAATAGTTCAAGACCGCAATGTCTGCAAAAATTTGTAACTGATTTATAGATCTCCGGGTCAATATTTCTGGCTGGTGGAAACTCCCACTTTTTTATAATGAAGTCCTTACCACAAGAAGGACAAAAATGATTTTCAAGAGCTTTTTCTGCAACTTCGATTTGCACATTTTTAGCTCTTTCCTGAGTAGATACTTTTAGTTCAGCTTGTTTCTTATCAATAAATTGCCGGATTGTTCTGATTGCATAATACCCAAGTCCCACTGAGAGTATAATGCCAACGGCATATCGAACATAACCTCCATAACTAGGCAGATATGGAACAAGTCCAAAGAAAAATGCATAAAATGAAAATAAGGTAAAACCGAAAAATAATGGCCAAAATTTATGGTTTCTGTACCGTATGAAAAAGAAGATTCCTAAAGCTAAAATAGGGCCAACAAAAAGAAGTCGAAGCAGAAAAACTATAAGGTCGTAATGTTTTAATTCTTTGTAATACTTGATTTCAGCTTTTTGGTTTTCCTTGTCAATTAATAATTGTATTTCTTGTTTTTGTGCATCCTTTATATCAATTTCTGCTTGCCTGGAATTAAGCTGTAAACGCCAGTCCTGTTCAATTTTATAGAATTCGTCCAGCTTCCTTGCTCTGCCAATTACTTCAATATCTTTATCGGGAGAGCCTAAGGTTATTCTGGTTTGCACCCAATTGTCGAAAGACTGTTTCTCATTTGTGTAATTTTCTCTGGCTGTTTCAATTGTTTTTTCAATAGTGCTTCTACTATTATTTAAGCTTTCAATATCGACATTTATATTATTGATTTTATTGTCAAGATCTTTCATCGTCGCATGGTCGACAAATTTTTCAATTTCAGGACGCACGGTAACAGTGTCAAGGTCCCCGATAATTCTATTTGACAGAAGAATAAGAAACACGCAAAGGATAATCGAAATGGAATAATAAATAATCTGGGAAGTACGCTGAAGTTTTTTACTGTTAAGTTCCATGGATCTTGGTTATGAAATTTGTCATTTATGAATTTGCACTATTCTTGTCTCATTTGAATTTCTAATTCTTACTAAATAAACTCCTGGCGTGAAATTACTTAAATCAAAATGGATTGAAGACAATCCGTTCGCTTTTTTAGTGTTTACGATTCTTCCGTAACAATCTGATACATCAATTTCTGAATTTCTATTATAATCATCCAACTCAATAGTTATTTTCCCCTGTGTTGGATTGGGATAAATTAACAAATTCCAGCGAGTCCCGATTTTTGGAGTATCCATTAACAATTCACCGTTAAAACTCACTGAAAATTGCTCAAAATAGAAACTATCAATTTCCATTTGTACTCTTTTATAACAGGTACAAGTGGCAAGCAAGGTATCAATAATTGTTTCCGATATCATCACTTCATTACTATCAACCCTGACTGTAAAAATATGCTCAATGCCACAATTTTCTGTCCCCAGATAACCCGAAACTATTAGAGTGCTCATATTTCGAAATGAATATCCAAGCTGATAATCACTTAAGCTTGATTTGAAACCGGAGCCGCTGCAAATGGAATAAAAAGTCAATTCCCGAAAATCCTGCGCCTTCAGCAAGTTTATGTTTGCACTCAGGATTATTAATGCCAGAATTTGAGTAATTGTTTTCATGGTTTGTTAATTTTAATTTTGTATCCCCAAGTATATTTTGAGTCTAATAGCCAGAATTTTCACTTCATAAGCCGTGTATTCAAAAAATTGGTTTGTTCTTTGGTTTGTTACTTCACATTTATCACCACTTTTCCCTTAGCGTGACCCTCGCTTAAATACCTCATGGCATGGATGGTTTTTTCAAGAGAATACAATTCGGTCAAGAATGTTGGCTTACGCGATATGACTTGTCCTCCACATATCAATTTTGCAGCTTACAACCAACTTAAAGGGCCGAAGGAATATAAGGTATATCCAAATTCAGGTCATGGACTCCCAGCTGAGAACTACAATCTGAAAATTGACTGGGTTAAAAAGGAGTTTAAACTTTAATATTTTGCCTTATATTCAGGATGCGTGAAATTGAAATGCCCCTCCCCAACCTCCCGAGTTCGGGACAGGCTCTCCCACAGGTAATGGAGGGGCTTGTCTGGCGTTTGAACAAAGCTTTATGGAATTAAAGATAATATGTTTAAATAGTAAAGTTTAACCTAGTTTTAACTTTGAAAAAGGTATAAAATTCAGAGACAGGAAAGAATTGATATTATTAAACTTCTATAATCAAGTAATATAATAAAATCGATAGACTAGCCCTCCATTCTGGGGGAGAGCCTGTCCCAAACTCGGGAGGTTGGGGTGGGGCAAAGCGAAAAGAATGCCCTTTTTCCAAACGAGCATCAGTAAAACCAGACCCCAATAAAAGAATTATTTGAGAAAATAACAGAAGTTAGTTCCGTGTAATTCCTGTAAATTCGAATTTGTAAGTTTGTTTTTTAAAGTATCTTCAAATAACTAACTTCCTGCGATGAATAAGACAACTTTTTTCTCAATTGCCATTCTCTTAATTCTATTTGGGGGATGCAGAAAAGCTGAACAATGGTTCCCGTTTAATCCTCAAAAGTCAGAAGGAATATCAGCAATTGATCAAAGCCATTGGCTGGATGCCCCGGCTGGCAAAAGTGGATTCCTAACAATGGATGGGGATCATTTCAAATTTGAAAACGGTGCTCCTGCTAAATTCTGGGGAGTGAATATCTGTAGTGAAAAGCCTTATGTTTCTAATGAAGAAGCCATACTCTGGGTCGACAATCTGAAATCCTATGGGATAAATGCCGTCCGTTTTCATAAGTTTACTGAACATGCCCTTACCGGAAATTCTTCGGTGGATTTGGATTCCGCAATGATGAGGAATTTCGACTTTTTTCACAATCAACTTAAAAATGCCGGAATATATTATGGCTGGTCGCCAATCTATGGACACAAACCTTTACCGGGCGATAGCGCAAGACTTATAAATTATTCTGAAGTGATAAATTCCGGTTTAAAAGATCATCTTAAATCCTCAACCATCGGTTTGGTAAATTTCGCCGAAGATTTGCAGGATTTGCAAATGGAATTGATCCTTAATTTACTGAACCGTACAAATTCTGTATCCAGACAAAAATATGCAGACGATCCCGCTCTTCTTTTTGTTGAAATACAAAACGAAGATAACATCTACTTTGCAACGATGCAGCAGACTTTGGAAACCTGTCCAACATACCGTTCAATTCTCGCAAAGCGCTTCACGGACTGGCTTATGCGGAAATACGGCACACAGGAAAAGCTGATTTCTTCATGGGGATCTGAGAATTTTAATTTCGCTCGGGAATTCTCTAAAGACACCGCACAATGGCATCTGCAGAAAAGAAATATCTGCCCGATAGCGAACCACGGGGTTTTCGATTATGAATACAAAAAAGCAGTTGATGCAAACTCAACCATGCCATTGTACCTTCTGGATATGCTATCCTTCCTGAATATTCAGCAGCAGAACTTTTACGATAAAGCTGTTACCATGATCCGCTCCACCGGTTATAAAGGAGCCATAGTTGCATCCTGCTGGCAGGCTGGGAGTGGTGTAAGCCATTTTTACAATTTGTACAACGATTTCAAAACTGGTATTGTCGATCGGCACAATTATTCTGGTGGAGGAACCGGACATAGTCTTAAACCCGGTAAGGTAAATAATGAATCAATGCTAAAAGTCCCGGGTTCCGGATTGCTGAGCACCGGACTTCAGAAAGTTCAGGGTCGTCCTTTCGTTTTTTCAGAATGGATGAGTCTCACACCCAACGAATGGACCGCCGAAGCTGTACCTCTTATTGCCGCCTATGGTATGGGTTTACAAGGATGGGACGGCTCTTTCGCATTTGCTTCGAATAATATCAAGTTTTCCAATACTGTGCAGTCAGGTAATCATGGCGTTTATAACGTGGAATCTCCTTTACATCTTGGACTCTACCCAGCTATTGCCAATATGATTTACCGGAATGATATACAGGAAGGAGACCTTCTTGGCACCAGAAATGTGAATATTGGAGCTCTTGAAAAAGGTGTAATTGGATTTGTAGAAGTATCAGATCAGTCGGGCGATCAGAAGAGTTTCCGCTCTACCATTCCTCAAGAAGTATTGGCAATTGGTAAATTTCCTGTTGCATTCACATCCACATTTATACCCACAAAAAGTCCCGAATTAACTCAATGGCTTGATACAATAAATCACATAATTAAAGCCAGTAACGGACAACTTGAATGGCATTATGGTGAAAAACCATGGTTTAGCATTAATACTCCGGGAACTATTGGTTTCGTGGGATTCCTACCGTCTTCACCGGTAATTATAGGGCCTGTAAATATTACTTCGAAAAATGAATTTGCTGTAATCCTTGTCAGCTGCATGAATCCTGAAGAAACCATTCAAACGGCAAAACAATTGGTGATAACTACTATTGCCAGGGCGAAAAATACAGGTATGGAATACAATGAGAATCATACAGAACTTCTTCAAGTCGGAAATGCACCATTATTGCTTGAACCAGTAAAACTCCATCTTACCATTGCCCGAAAAGGGAACCCTAATGTCACAATTCTTGATCACATGGGATATAAAACAACAAATTACCTAAAACCTAAAGATGAAGAGATGCTTCTGGATGGAGAAAAGACTCATTCGATTTATTACCTTTTGGAATACTAAACTTGCTTTGAAAAACCAATAATCATATTGAAATGAAACCTGAAAAAATATCAATGAAATCAAGGAACACCGGAATTCAAGTCATTTTCTTCCTGCTTTTTTGGAATGTAATTCCCTCATTTACTTATGCGCAAAGTTGTTCAGATGTCTACATCATTGCCAGCTCAAGTGTTTTTAACCCATTAAGCGAAGTGGTTATTTCCTGTAAAACTGAAGGCACTCTTATTGTCACAGATGGTAAAAACAAGGAGTATTTTAAAACAATTGCCGCTCCCCGTGTTTCGTTTATTGCCGGGGGAGCAACGGGAACGCATAAAATATCCTTAATCGACAAGAAAGGCAGACTGGCAGGAGTTGCCATCTTTACTTTGGAAACGAAAACAAGCATTGAAGATGGAGGAAAATATAAAGAGCTTTTTGACATCTTTTACAATGGGATGTTTGGTCCTGATAATCCTGAAATTGGTGAAATTATCCGAAATGGTGTAAGCTACAAATTCTTTGTCCCCTGGGATTTAGACAATAGTAATGTTATGAATGGCTCTCTCTATTTTTCACCAAATGGAAATGGATTAACTGATTTGTTGCGCGAGACACAACGTAAAGACGGAATGATCTGGAGTTTTGTCAGGGATGGCAGTGATTATTACTACTATGAGACAGCATACGATCCTATAAATTTTTTCATGAAAGAAAAAGAGAATTTTTTTGTACGTCAACCTGTCGATAATCATTCAGATTATTGCTATGTAAACATGTTCTATAAACACTGGAAGACAAGCGGAGATAATGAATGGATGAAAAAAACAATTGCGTCAGCAGCCTTGGCACTCGACTATTGCTACACAGATTCTATCCGCTGGTCGAAAAGATTTCAGTTATTAAAACGTCCCTATTGCATCGATTCCTGGGATTTTCAGGTAGATGACGAATACACTCCCGCAGCTCCAATAAGTCCAACAATGGTAGTAGTTCCCGGGAAAACTAAATATGGCATTTTCTTTGGCGATAATACAGGCTACTTTGAAGCGTGTAATCAGCTTGCCGAAATGTATGAATCTATTAATGAAACGAAAAAAGCAACTGTTTACCGGAAACGGGGACAGGAGATTCTGGCAAACCTCACCAAACTAGCCTGGAATGGAAATTTCTTCACTCATTTTATCGACGAAGATCCAAATGTAAAGCGCAATCTGGGAGTTGATGAGAAGTCACAAATAGCCCAAAGTAATATGTATTCCATTAACCGAGGATTACCCCATGAAATGAACGTAGCCATAATAAAAACCTACCAACGTCTAAAAGAAAATCTGCCTGTTGGTTCTCCCGGTGAATGGTATTCCATCTATCCTCCATTTGAAAAGGGATTCAATTCCCACGACGAAAAATGGCAATATATGAACGGTGGTGTTGCGGGTCATGCCATTGGCGAGCTTGCCAGAGGAGCTTATGAAAACGGCTTTGAAGCTTATGGTTCAGATATTCTCAATCGCCTGCTGGATCTGGGCAAGAAATACGGAAACAAAATATGGTTTAGTTATTCGGGTTCGATTGCTCCTCCACCTCCCGCTCCAAAATACCGTACCATTGATCTTTCGAAATGGGCAAATATGGATTTGTGGGATAAAGGAAACGATGCTGCATTCACTTGGATGAATACCGGAAAAGCATCAGGTAACGACATGCGCGGAATACCTGTTGGAAACCAGATATTTCAGGGAATAAACTTCATGATTACAGACCCTGAAAAAAACCAAAGGAAATCAGTAATCGCCGTTTCAACAAAACCCGGTTTTCCAAGTGATATTCAAGTACCAATTAACGATACCGCTGCAGCCATTTACCTCTTGCATTCCTCATCAGATAATATTCCCGGAAACGTATCCGGAGGAATTACTTTTGTATATTCTGATGGTAGCGAAGTATCAAAATATATATTCAAAGGAAAGGATATTACCAACTGGTGGTTTTCGGATTTGAAAAATGTAAGGGCAGGCGTCGCATGGTCTGGTCCAAATCCAAAAAGCACCAAAGTGGGTGTTTGCTGGACAGCTATCGACAATCCAAATCCAAATAAAACAATTAGTAAAATAAGATTTTCCGCAACCCTTGAAGGAGGAATTTATGCGGTCTTAGGGCTAACTCTTGCCGATCGCCCATTTTACATCCCTGTAAAAGGAGAATCGTTCGGAGGGCCAGACAACTGGGCCGCTGCAAACGGAATGGCTGCTTTGATGGAAGGTTTAGCCGGAGTTAAAAATACAAGTCTGGCTTTTGAAAATGTGAAACTTTCTCCAAGGTGGACCTCAGCCGGTGTTGATTCTGTAAGTGTTACAGCAAATCTTCCCTCTTCAAATGGCTACGTTTCCTATAATTACAGGTATAACAAAAAGTTGAATGAAATATCCATTATTGTAACCGGAAGTGGAAACGATGTAAATGCTCATATTTTGTTACCTGAAAATACATTGACTGTGCAATCGATAATGGCAAACAATAAACCCGTTGAATTTACAATTACAAAAATCGAAGATTCCCGGTATGCTGATTTTCATTTATCTTTAAATCAAATTCAAAACATTGTAATTAAAACTGGGATTTAACTTTAAGAAAATCATTTTATATGCATTCTTTAGTGACTTGGTGATTGGCTGGCGAAAACTTAAAATGTCTCAAAACTCTTTTCAATCAATGATTACAGCAAATAAAAAATCCATTTAAAAAAATCAAAACATGAAAACCATTCCTCTTCTTTTTATAGTGTTTTCAACTATATTTTTAACTTCTGGCAGTAAGCAGAAACACAAAGTTTTCAATAGGTTGGTCTGGTCGGATGAGTTTAATATTAATGGCCTACCCGATAGTTCAAAATGGAATTATGAAACTGGATTTGTCAGGAACAACGAAATGCAATACTATACCAAAAACATTGAAAACGCCCGCGTTGAAGATGGAAACCTGGTAATTGAAGCCCGTAGTGAATACAAGGTAATTGGAAACGACACGGTTCGTGTTAGTTCGGCAAGTTTAATAACAGCCGGGAAACAGGATTGGACTTACGGTCGCATTGAAGTGAAAGCAAAAATCCCCGTGTTTCTCGGATCATGGCCTGCAATCTGGATGTTGGGTTCAAATATTAACGAAGTTGACTGGCCTGCTTGCGGTGAAATTGATATGATGGAAAACGTTGGTTTTGAACCTGACTTCATGCATTTTAACATTCATACAAAGGATTACAACCACATGAAGAGAACAAATAAAGGCAGGAAACTAAGCACACCATCACCCCAAAACGATTATCATATCTATGCTCTGGAATGGTTCCCTGAAAAACTCGATTTCTATTTTGACGGAAAGAAAATATTCACTTTCAAGAACGAGGGAAAGGGAAACGATTTCTGGCCATACGATAAACCTCAATATTTAATTTTGAACCTTGCTGTTGGCGGTTCCTGGGGCGGGCAAAAAGGGGTTGACACGAACGCATTGCCTCAAAAGATGGTAGTCGATTATGTAAGAGTTTATCAATAGTTTCGGGTATTCCTATATTCAATATCAGCTTAAGAATAATCTGATAAACGAAAAGTTCAAGGAAGGAATTTGGACAAGGTAAATATGAAATCCCTCCCAAATAATAAAGCTGGCTTAAACTTATTAAAAGAATAATTAGATGAAATCAAAAAACCTCTTTATTGCTATAATCGGTGCAGTAATATTATGCCTGAATCCCGTTATCTTATTTTCACAAACTCTTGAAAAAGAGTCAATTATTGAAGAAAAACTGCTCTACCATCCAATTCATCTAAATTCAACCAACAATACCATTTTACCCTGGTATTCTTCTGACCTGGATGAAAACCTATCCCCTGAAAACTAACAAATGGGGACCTTTTTTTGAG
>Ga0335397_10009939_pt1 | contig 11822 bp, 8 predicted proteins | sample MAT04_FD_205740 | JGI IMG/M metagenome (GOLD analysis project Ga0335397, IMG submission 205740) | Freshwater microbial communities from Lake Fryxell liftoff mats and glacier meltwater in Antarctica - MAT-04 (spades assembly) (version 2) ...
CGGCAACCGAAGTTGTTTCGGCCGCGCCGGACGCAGTTGCACCGATGATTGCCGAGTTCCATCAAGGTCGAAAGCAAGGCAAAGGTCTGAAGACGAAAACCCTTTCCGACAAGCAGCTGTCCCCTCGACAACGCCGCCGCAAATGGTTGCGAAGCATTTTGGAATCCTACGCGAGACTCAAAAAACCGCTGGCCGCGTTGACTCCTTACCAGATCCTGATGCTGTCTCGAGGTCAACGTTCTCAGATCGTCGCCTTGCAATTTCATTACGAGGAAAAACCGTTGGTTCTAGCGTGTCGAGAATCCCTGTCTCCAGGACGTCACCCTTTGCATCATTGGCTCATGGAAGTGGCTGAAGACGGGCTCTACAACCATATTTTGCCGAGGCTACATCAAGACGTCATCAGCATTCTCGAAGAGGATGCCCACACCGATTTAACCGAATCCGCTGTGGTTCATTTGCAAGCGTCGCTCCTGCAACGCCCGGTTCGTGGACACCGAATCTTGATCATCGATTCGATCGGACCGAAGATGGCTGCAATCGCCATCGTCAATGCGACTGGCAAAGTGGTTTTCACCAACGAAATACCTTGCAATAGCAATCGCGCAGACGTGGTCGCTCAGAATGTAGTTTCCCTTGGGCAATGGATTCACGAACATAAGGTAACCCTGCTGGCCATTTCCAACGGCCCTGCTCGCCGTTATTTGATCCATACCGTGTCAGAACTGCTCAAGCAGTCTTCCGAAGGGTCGCTCTACTGGACGATGGTAGATCGCGCCGGCGCCGACGGATACTGTATGTCGCGAGGTTGCTTGGTCGAACTACCCAATATCTCACGCCGTCATCGAGCGGCCGTTTGGTTGGCTCTACGCCTGCAGGATCCTCTCAAGCAAATCCTCAAGGTCGATCCCGTTCGCCTCAGGTTGGGCTCCTACCAGCGAGAGCTTCCGCAACGCGAGCTGGAGTCCGCCCTTCAAGACGCAGTCTCGACGGCCATTACTCTAGCCGGAGTGGATGTGTTTCATGCGGACATGGATGTCCTAAAACGCATTCCCGGTATGACAGCCGACGCAGCCAAAGCCGTCGTCAAGGCTTGCCACGACGATAAGATCACCAATCGTGAAGTCTTGATGGGAGTGCTGCGGGAACATCTCAGCGAAGTTCAGGCTAGACAAGCCATCGGATTTTTGAAGGTTTACGGTAGTACACAAGTTTTGGATGGGACAACCATCCATCCCGACGATTATCGGCTGGCAGAAAGGCTGATTGAGCACGCCAGCCTCGCTCTGCCCACAGACAGGCCGGCGGACTGGCACAAACCCGATTATGCACAATTGGCGGTTGCAACCGCTGCCGCAATCGAGGAACACGCAAAGCAGGAGGTGGAGCAGCCCTTCGGTGAATCGATCGACTCGTCCGATGCTTCGGCGGATCACCTGACCACCGAAGATGCGACAGGAAGCGAATCGGTAGCGGACTCGGGGATTGATATGTCCCCTCCTGATGAAGAGGGTTTGGCGTCCCCCGAGCCCCAAGAACCATCTGCCTCCATCTCTCCTGCGGAAACGGTGTCGTCCGAGTCTCCTGCGGAAACGGTGTCGTCGACGGAGGTTTTGGCGGGTTCCGCGGTGGCGGTAGTCGCGCCTCGAGCCAATGTACCTATGCCGATGATCCCTTCTGGTCCGATGGAACGACCTACGCTTTCCATCGATGTGGAGCGCCTCGCGCGCAGCTGGCAAGTGGGTCGAGAAAAAATGAAGCGAGTGGCAAACTGCTTGCAGTTTGCATTCACAGACAGCCGCGACTTCCAGTATCCGATGCCTTTGTTGAGCAAAGTCCCCAAGATGGACTCTTTGCAGAATGGTACGATGCTACAAGCTTTGGTGATCGGTGTCGCTGATTTCGGAGTGTTCGTTGACTTGGGGCCCGAATGTAGTGGGTTGATCCATATCAGCCGTTTGGCCCCGGATTTCATTGAGGATCCTCACCAGTTCGTTCAGGTGGGAGATTTGGTTCCCGTTTGGGTCTTGAACGTCGACGAGAAAAAGAAACGAGTTTCGCTCACAGCCATTCCCCCGGGAACACCCTCGCGTCGAAACGATGGCCAGCATTCCGGGGATCAGTTCGACGGTGGACGGGACAACCGCAATCAGCGCGGTCCAGGCCCGCAGAACCAAAGTGGTGACAAAAATTCGACCGGCTCTCAGGAAAGACGTCCCCCAGCCAATCGAACGGGACCACCTGCTGGTGCAGGAGGTGACCGAAATCGCGGCCCTTCGAGTGACAACCGATCCGGTGGAGGCAATCGAGGCGACAACCGAGCGGGCGGAAATCGCGGTGGTAGACCTGGCGGACGGGACCAAAACCGAGATCGCAATCGGAGCAACGATCGTTCGGAGGATTCAAGCCCGCGTCGTCAGACCCGAGTCGATCCACCCAAGCCGGTAACGCCGATCACGGACGCGATGCAAACCGGAAAGGAGCCGCTCCGTTCCTTCTCGGACTTGCTTCAGTTCATGAAGAAGGATCGTGACGAACCCGTGGCTGCACCGAAGCTTTCCTCTCCGAAACCCGCGGTGGATGCAGGTTCCGAGGGGATGGCTGCATCGGTTGAGTCGATTCCAGACCAAGTCGAATCCACGGATCGCGGTGACGCATCCGACGCCCCCGCTTGAGAACGTCATGTCAGAATTCGACGATAAATTGAGGCAGGCCGCTGCACGTGGCGCTAGCCGAGCCAACGTTTCGCAATCCGAAGCTGATCGCAAGCGTGCGGAGTTGGAAGAGTTCCGCAGCATGCATAGCAAACTCCGTCTTGAGCTGTCGGAACGGATCGAGTCCGTCACTAAAAAGGTGGCTGACCTTTTCCCTGGTTTTCGGTATCAATCCGTTTTCGGGGAAGCGGGTTGGGGCGGTGCTATTCTACGCGATGATCTAATCATTGAACGCGGGCAGCGGACCAACAGATACAGCCGATTCGAAATGGCGGTTCGGCCCTCCAACGAGTTCAATATCTTGGATCTGCAAGCGAAGGGAACGATCGCGAACAAGGAACTGCTGACCCGCAGCTTCTACCAACCGCTGGGAGAAGTCGACGTCAATAAATTCCGTGAGCTTATCGACGCATGGGCGTTGACCTACGCAGAGCTTTACGCCGCCAATCGTTGACGCCGTAAAGGTTTTGGAAGCCGCTTATGCAGTGCAAGTCACACCCGGCAGGAGTGACCCACCGTGCAAGTCACACCCGGCAGGAGTGACCCACCGTGCAAGTCACACCCGGCAGGAGTGACCCACCGTGGGTCACACCTGCCGGGTGTGACCGCAAAGTGAAAGCAACGTTACACCGTCGTTCCCAAGCTCCAGCTTGGGAACGACGGCTGTTTCATCTTCGTTTCGATTCGTGAAAAGGGAGCTTGCGTGTTGACACTCAGTTAAGGCCGAACCAGCGGCAGAAAACACCTTTTTTTAAAAAATCGACCGTACGCTCTGCGTAGAAGACGCAGCCGACCCAAATGGTGTCACGCCTGTTCGCGGCAAATCCAGAACCACATCCCCTGTACGTCCAACGACTCCTTTCAAAGTCTCCGATTCAAAGTCCACCAACGTTCCGATGGATCACTCGTTGTGAGTCGGCGGAGCAATTCACGATGGTTTGCTGCGGCTGTGTCGATGGGCAATGCGCCCGTGTCGCCGGGTTTGACGAGCTCATCGAAGGTGTCGATTCGATATCCCCCTCCGGCTTTCTTGGGGCCATGGCGCGCAACGCAATTGTCTAACAAGATCGATGCCACTTCGTTCTTGAAGCTCGCTGCGGGGACGTCGGATTCCGAGGCGAGCACCAACGCAAGCCCGCATTGCCAGTGGCTGAGAGCGGTTAATAGCAGGCGGGTCTTGTATATCATGAGATCGAACTCTCAATGCTGGAATAAAAATTCGTCGGTATTGAGCAGTACCCAACAAAGATCTTCGTACCCCGACACGAGGTCACTCGCCGTTTGACAATGATCCATCGAAGACTTGAGCGCCGCGTTCGTCGACGGTCGCGACGATGCAGCCATGTAGAGTTCTCGAACCACTTCCCCACAATCTTAGCCTGCGCTATGCAATTTCCTGAATCGGTTATTCGAATCGCGAACTTTCTCCTGAACGATTGGCCCATTGAATAGTTCGATGGCCATTCCTAAATTTGAATCCTCGTCACGTTCGCAGGCACACACGGTGGCCCTTTCTGGCTGTCCGATGACCTTCAGGAATGCTGACTTCGCAATATCCGGTGCAGGTAACTGGTCGCTTTCACGTCCGATGGCAGCCCTACAAACGATGGACCAAACCAGTCAATTGATTGATCGCATCCAGCAGTTGTTCCGCGCTTAGAATTTGCGGCGACTGGTGCGAAATATATCTCATCTTTCTCGTTCCATTGCGATGCCCGACTACTCGCTTGGTACGACGCACTATTTAGAATCGCTCGCAGCAAGTGCTTGCGATTGAATCCGCTTTCCATGAAATCTTTAGCAAGCGCCTCGAGTAGCGGTTCGTTGGAAGGTGGATTGGAATCACGAAAGTCATCGATTGGATTGACGATGCCTCGCGCGAAGAGTTGGCTCCAAATACGATTGGCTTCGATCTTTGCAAAGTAAGGGTTCTTGACGTCGATAAGCCAGTCGACGAACGCTGGACGTCCATCGTCCTCGCGTATCAGCGTTAACTCATCGAGCACTCGGTCAATGGCCCGTTACGATAATCGGAAATTCCCCTTCCCACTCGGCGAACCGTGACAAGCTCCCGAGTTGCAACCTTGCTCGGATAACGCAACGAGCACTTCTCTCTCAAATGCAATGGGTTGCGTTTTCTCGAAGCTCGTAACCTTGGCAGGAATCGATTGTTTTTTTTCGCCAATATGAACCACGACCTCCGTGTCCTCGGTTGCAACCGGCACAATCGAGTTCCTGTAAACGGAGGCAACGGCAGAATTGGTGGAAACAAGCGTCATTTCCTTAGTCCAATCGCGGGCCTGTCCCGTAACATCATAAAGCCAAATTTCGACGCCAACCTAAGCTCGGGCCTTACCTCTCAGATTTCTTTTGTCCAGACGCGAAACTTGTTATCGAGTGCGATGGACTGCCACACTTCACTCCAGTAGGAATCAAGAAAGATCGAATCCGAAGCCAATGGCTTAATCCAGTGGGTATCGAAGTCATGCGTTACACCAGTGATGAAATCGAGAACGATACACTGGGGTTCTATTTGCAATCAATGTCGTCTTAAAACGACTGCTCAAGCAGGACGCACCTCCCGAACCCCTTCTCCCGAGGACTCGTTGTACCACACATGTCCGGTCAACGTTTTTTGGATCCTGTGCCGAATGCCTTGCAGCCCGGAGGGCAGAACATCTCTGCCGAGGGCATCAGCCCTCGGAAAGGTGGTACTGAATTAACAGCCCGGAGGGCGACACATCGCAATCTGGTAAAGGAGTTGCGGATGAAATGCCAAGACTAGCGGTTACCCCGCAATTTATGTGTCGCCCTCCGGGCTTTCGGTTGGTTTTGTCATGGGTCCGGTGGCTCACGCCACCGGCAGGGATATTTCGCTCTCCGGGCTGCACTATCGCGAGACTTATGTGGAACAACTAGTCCCGAGGAAGAGAAGGGGAGAAGAAATCTCAAAGGGCTGCGCCGGGGTCAGACTTGGTTTGCGGTTTTCAGGCTAAGTTTGGTTTCGAGCAATGTGATGGTTTTATGATATTCCAAGGATTCTTCGGCGCGCCGCTTTGCACGACGCACAAAATTCGACGAGCTGTCAGGATGCTCAGAACCGAATACGGCTGACAGTCACGGCTCACTCTGGCCGTTCAATAGCTCGAACGTTCGAGCCCGTACTTACCGCAATGAGATTATCACCCAAATCGGCAACTATACTCAACACTCTGGAATCCCGTTGAGAAGCGATAGCGCTCGTGAGTGACACTGGGTCGAGCTGGACGACGAGCCCGTCGTCGCACCCCACAATCAAAGAGCGACCATCCCTCGTCCAAGCGATCGAACGTGGTGTACTTGGAAAGCGATGAAACCGAACCAATCGACCAACGTTGGGTTGCCAAAAACGCACCGTTCGATCCACGCTCGCTGATGCCAATAATCGTTCCTGATTTCCCTCGCGAACGGGTTGCAGTGCCAACGCGTGAACCGTCCCCGTATGCTGCCTCAGAACTCTTACTGTTTCTCCGGAACCAGGTTTCCACACGACTATTGTTCCATCTCCACCTGCCGTCGCAACGGACCCGTCCAATACGTAAGTCGCATCGAAAACCGGTCCCGAATGGCTCGTCATGATGATACGCGAAGCCTTTGCGTTCCAACTACAGACTTTGCAAAAGCCGTCCCAACTGGCCGAAACCCATTCTTGTCCGTCAGCTCGCCATGCTACTTTGTAAACAACGTCCTGATGTTCATTCCAAGACTGTTCAAGCTCGAGTTCAGGCCAACTTCGCATTTGTACGACACCGGATGAGCCTGGACTTCCGCCAGCTACCAAGACATGTTTTTCATCGGGCGATACAGAGATGTCATGAATACTGTCGAGTTCACAGTCTTTCAATCGCACTTGCTTGAGTCCTGGCCATTCAAGCACAAGCATTCCTTTCTGCGAACCTGCCATCAACTGTCGCTGTTTCAATGAGAACGCCAATGCCGTTATTGGCGGATCGGCACTACAAATTCGATCGAGTCCCAGCGAGCTGAATAATAACGCCGATATAAAAATCCTTCCGCATTGATGTCCCATCCGTTGATTCACCATCGTCGCGAACCTAAACCATCTCGGAAATGAAACTGCCACCCTGATTGATGCGTATGGGTCTACCGTCCGCGGTCACAAGTTCACTGTCTGGATCGATTCCCAAAAGTCGGTAAATGGTGTTTGCGAGATCGGCTGGCGTAATAGGTCGCTCCAAAGGACTCTCACCGATGCGGTCACTTGCTCCGATGACTTGACCGCCTCGTACACCCCCACCAGCTAATACAACACTAAAGACACGCGGCCAGTGGTCACGTCCGCCACCTGTGTTGAGTTTTGGCGTTCGTCCGAACTCGCCCATAGCGACGACCAATGTCTCGTCAAGCAACTGCCGCTGTTCCAAATCTTCAATTAAGGCCGAGAACGCTTGATCGAACGTCGGTACCAAGCCGACGCCGACCTTAGCGCCGCTGAACCCGTCTCGCAGTGAGAGAATTAGATTTTGGTGCGTATCCCAACCCGTCTGCAACACAGACACCAGCCCTACGCCGCGCTCGACCAAGCGTCGTGCGAGCAAACAACTTTGTCCAAACGTTCGCGAACCATAGCGACCGCGTGTCGCGTCGCTCTCCTCACCAAGATTGAATGCTCGTTTTGCCTCGGGTGTAGAAATTAGCCGAAAGGCCTGTTCAAAAGTTGGGTCCAACGTGACCTTGTCCGCCGACAGGTCCGTATCCAGCGCCTCGATCTGTTGCAAGAATTGACGACGACGGCTCAAGCGGCCGCCGTCGAGTCCTGGATAATAGTCGAGATCACGCACCTGAAAGTTGGGACGCGCTGGGTCCCCACCAATTGAGAACGGCCCGTAGCTTGATCCTAAAAAACCAGCCCCCATACTCGAACGGGTTTCGGGCACTGTGATGTAGTTTGGCAACGGTGATTTTGATTGTCGGTGGTGGGCTACTACCGAACCTATACTCGGATAATTCACCGGCGATCCGGGCTGATAGCCTGTCAGCATGTACTGGTTGGCTATTCCGTGTTCACCTAGAGGTGAAGTGACCGAACGTACAATCGCGAGTTTGTCGGTAATACGGGCGGTCGAGGGAAGAAGTTCTGAAAGTTCGATGCCTGGGACTTTCGTGGCTATCGATTTAAAGGGTCCGCGAACTTCTTCTGGAACGTCTCGCTTTGGATCAAACGTTTCGAGATGACTCGGGCCACCGTCCAACCACAACAGAATGCATGACCGCGCCTTGCCGATTCGAGTTGGCAGGTTTGCGTTTACGGTTTTCGCTAAAAACGACTGCGAACCGAGCCCCATCGAAACCAGACTTCCGATGCGCAGGAAATCGCGGCGCATTGTTTGCTTCGAAGTACATATAAAATAGTCCATTGCGCGTCTCGCTATCGATTTGTCGAAAAATCTTCTGAACTAACAATCGCCCACACAAAATCCTCAAGCCATCGCTTTTGTTCCTCCTCGGCGAGGGCAACCAACTCCATGAGCCACATAACAATCTGCTCTTCATTCGGCTTCTTTGACAGCGCTCGCAAGAAAAAATCCTCGATGATGTTGCGGGCTGCCATGCCGTCGCGAAGGTAACATTGCAGTCGACCATTCTTGTCTGCAATCCGTCGATTTAGCAGCTCGCCGTTGATTGCTTGTAGCTTCGCAGCAAGTCCTTGGTGTTGACTTTGCGATTGGCAAACTTCGATTCGAGAGCAACGGCCCAACGCGTCCAAGTCGGGAGAAGGATGCGTCGGATCGAGCCAAGTGATCGCTCGTTCGCGAGATTCCCCTTTTTCTAGACTGGTCAATTCCAGCACATCGTCGATCGCGTCTAGCAAGACTTCTGGATACAAGGGTTTTGGAAGGGAAGCGACGTACCAAGCCTCAAACTCGTTTTTGGCCGAAGTCCGATTCGGTCGCCGACTGTACGCATCGCTCCTAGCAATCCATCGAATGGTTCGCCTGATGTCATAACCGTTGGCAACAAAGTCGACAGCCAATGCATCTAAAAGCTGGGAATGGGATGGTGGATTTGTTTCGCGAAAGTCGTCGACACCTGCGACTAATCCCCTACCCATCATTGCATCCCAAAGTCGATTTACCGTCGCCTTAGCAAATTGCGGATTGTCCGCATCCAAAATCCAGTTCGTGAATCCCTCTAAAGCAGCTTCTGATTCATCCAGAAAGCGAACACCTGGAATACGCGGTACGGCGGATTCGCCCGTCCGCAAATTGGTAACGGCCCCCTGTGTCTTTAGCGAAACCATCCGGCCACGATCGAATCTTGCAAAGATGGCTGCCAGTCCGTGGTAGTCGTCTTGCGTCCAACGCGCAAAGGGATGGTTGTGACAATTCGCGCACTGAATGCGAGAACCCATTAGCACACTACCAACCAGTTCCGCATGCTGGCGCGCGTCGGCTACCGTACGCGTAAAGTTGGCAGCACCAACCAAGTGGCTGTCGCCCGTGGCGGTAAGCAGTTCCCGAACCATATCATTGTAAGGTGTTCGAGATTCGAGAGACTGTTGTATCCAATTGCTATAGGCGATCGCGGCCTGGGGTTCTTGAGGCGAGCCTCGCAACTGGAACCAACGAGCCAGTCGCAAAGCCCAGAACGAAGAAAACTCTTTGCTTAGCAGCAAATCATCTATCATCCTCTCCCGTTTGTTTAAGCTGGTGGTGGATTGAAATTCTGAAAATTCTTTCGGTGAGGGTAATCTACCCGTCAAATCCAATCTCAATCGACGAAGAAACGTTGCATCGTCGGCTGTCTCGTTCGGCGAAAGATTTAGTTTCCCAAGTTGCATATTGATTTGGGAATCAACAAAACTGTTTGGCGATTCCAACTTTCGTTCAATAGGTAAACGGTTATCGTAGGGGAGCACTATCGAAACAGGAACGATACGATTCCAAAATCGCGCTAGGATCGTATGCTGACCAGGTCGAAGACATCGAACTCGCAACGGCTCTTGAAGGATTTCAACCGATGCGGGATCGTCCGAATGAACGATTGCCCAGGCGGTGACGTCGGTTTCCCCACCATCCGAAAACGTTGCGATTGCGTGAAGCGGCATGGTTTGTCCTGGCGTGGAAAAAGTTGCTTCGGCAGGTTCGATTCTCAACTCGGTGAGCTGCCGTTGTGGTCCTCGCATTGCCCCCTGTTCTAGCCAACGCCGCAGGACTGAAACACTCGACGAATTCTCCTCGAGAACGACGTCTCCGCCATGATCGAGCATCCCAAGTGGCTTTGCCAAAATCAGACTCTTGGAAACATCGACTAGGTTAACGCGTCGTCCTTCGGCAAACGGGACAATCGATGCGTAATCGACTTGTGGGTCACTTCCGAAAAGGGATAGATGAAATCCGCCTCGTCCGGCTGCCGCTCCATGACACGCACCGGCGTTGCAGCCCGCATGCGTGAGTATCGGTACAATTTCCGAATCAAAATCAACGAGCGTATTTGGATCTGCCACAAGCATTGAAGTTAACAGCCACACGGCAAACATCATTTCTTGGAATCCTCGTCCGAACGTGGAGTGGAACTGCCTTTGTCCTTGCTCTCCTTGGCCCACTTTGCAAGGTACGCTTGAGCTTTAGGGGTGCCATAGTCTGTCAACTTACCACCACTCGAAACAGCGGTCGCGATACGGTATATTTCGCGACGTACCGCATCGTCGGCTTCCATTGCTTTTTCGATTTTGTCTGCAACCTGTGTCACTTGTTCGTCAGTCGCTTTTCTCTGAATGAGCGGTCGCACCAGACCGCTTACATCGGGAGCATCGGTTCCTTTGCTATCGACTTGTGACATCCTCATCAGTTCCTTGCCGATCAACTCCTCCTGCGAAGGCATGGTGCCGCCCACCACTTCCGTGATGGACTTAACAATCTTTGGCAGGTCGACTTGCAAACTCGGTTGTACTAATGCGTAGTTCGCTACCACCTTGTCGTCTTTGCTGAGGAGGATGGTAAGGGTCACCAATCGATTCAGTCCATAACTCCCTGGTCCTTCTCGACCCTCCAGCGACACTCCGGTTGGAATGTTTGGTGTAAAAGCATGCTTCATACGTTGGAAATTTTTTTCAGCCTCATTCGCGTCTTCGTCCAACATGATCACGCCGGTTTGAAGTCCATCAACCGACCGTTTTACTGCGTACGCAGTGAGCAAGCGCACCATCGAAACCGATTGGCGGTTGACATCGTGCACGAAGACCAGCAACAAAGGCTTTCCCTTTGCGGTCGTCACGTAGTCCACTTGCTTCCCAACGTCTGGACCGGCAACGCTTCGAACTTCAAACGGAACAAGTGGCTCATTGGATTGCGGACCTGAAAACACCGGTTCTTGCGCTTCGATCGAGGGTATGCACAGCAGGCCACATAAGAGTGCTTTCCAAAGCCCTATTATCCGAAGTCTCTGGTTTACGCCGCACATGAAACTTGCTCCACAAGAACGAATTGTTTGAATTGGATTTCCCCATCCTAGCATTCAGAGTTCATGGATCGGGGCAAGTTCGAATCAAATGGTGGGATAATCAACGGTTTTTTAACTATTCATTTGGATTGCTTTGCCAAGTTGCGCAAACTGAAAGGCAGAACCAGCATCAACCGAACAAAAGGCTTGGTGAGCAGGTTTGTGTTGAAACAATAGACAACGTCGGCGAATTAACCCCTGCGGAAGACTGGCTGCGCCCGATTTCCTCCGCGCTCGGGAAAGTACTCGATGACAAAGAAAATAGCCGCGAGAATGAGCAGAGTGACTAGCTAGTGGCGCGTCAAACTCTAATTTTAGGATTGCGATGTTCGGAACCATCACGCGGAGTGTGATGAGCACGTACTCATCACGCTCCGCGTGATGTCATGAACCTACAAAAAACGTCTTGTCGGTCTTCACGGTAGTGCATTTGTATTAATGCCCAAGGCAAACTCAACCTTTTTTTTCTTGGAAAAACTTTACGATCAAAGCGGAAGCCTCTTTTGGAAATTTATGATCACCCGGGTAAATCAATGTGATGACTGGCGGTCCTTTTCAGAACGATAGATCGTTTCATCTCAACTGGGACGGGGGCGACCGCACAAA
>Ga0335397_10009940_pt1 | contig 11822 bp, 9 predicted proteins | sample MAT04_FD_205740 | JGI IMG/M metagenome (GOLD analysis project Ga0335397, IMG submission 205740) | Freshwater microbial communities from Lake Fryxell liftoff mats and glacier meltwater in Antarctica - MAT-04 (spades assembly) (version 2) ...
GCGGTCGGTTTGGGCGTTCTGCAATTTGCCCGAAAAAGCCCTGGCGGGCGCAATGAGGATCGTGCGCTGGTGCAGGCCAAAGGCACCGAAGGCACGGCAGACCCGGAAGCAACCCAACAAATCCAGCGCATTCCCGGCAATCTTTTGCACGAATACGAAAAACCGGAACAGGATCGGCCTTATAAGGTCGTGATGGAAAATTTTGGCCAGGGTGCTATTTATGAACTGGACTATGGCGAAGGCGTCCGCAAGCCTTTTACCAAAAAGGAACTGTGGTTTACTTTCCGCAAAGACGGTCCGCACGTGCTCACGCTGTTTGCCAAGTACGAAGGCCAGGAAGTCCAACTGGACACCCTTTTCCGGCGCGTATCGCCTCGCCCCAAGGTCGTTCCCATCGCTCCGATCATTGATTATTGAAGAGAAATTCAATTTTTTAACCAAATACTTGCTACGCTTGCTCTTTTGAGTAGTTTTGTCGCTATGGGCAGGTGCCTGGAAGCATATAACCAATCTAAATCTTTAACTTCGGAACAGCATGAAAAAAATCGGAATACTCCACGGCAAAGAATCCTCCTTCCCGGAGGCCTTTGTGGCGCGGGTCAATAGTAAAAACGTAAAAGGCGTGCAGGCCGAACCTACCCTGGTGGATGAATTGATGCAGGGGGAGCCGACACCTTACGCCGTGATGATTGATCGCATCAGCCAGGATGTGCCCTACTACCGGGCCTATTTGAAAAATGCGGCCCTCAACGGCACGGCCGTACTCAACAATCCTTTCTGGTGGAGCGCAGACGAAAAATTCTTCAATAACTGCCTTTCGACCAAAATCGGGGTGCCCGTACCGCGCACGATTTTGTTGCCTTCCAAGGAAATGCCGCCCGATACCAGCGGCCAGAGCTTCCGCAACCTGAAATACCCGCTCGAGTGGGAGCGAATGATCGAATACCTGGGTGGATTCCCGCTATTCATGAAACCCCACTCCGGTGGCGGCTGGAAGAGCGTGTATAAGGTGGAAAACTACGAGGAGTTTTTCCGCGATTACAACGAGACCAATACCCTCGTGATGATGTTGCAGGAGGCCATCGAGTTCGATGCTTATTTCCGGTGCTACTGCCTGGGCGGCAAGTATGTGCGCATCATGGACTACGAACCACGCAATCCCCATCACCTGCGTTATACCGCCGACCATAAAGTATCGAGTGAGCTACGGGCGCAGATGCACGAATTAGTGTTGCGTATCAACCACGCTTTGGGGTACGATTTCAATACGGTTGAGTTCGCCATTCGCGACGGCATTCCTTACGCCATTGATTTTTGCAATCCCGCACCCGATGCCGAACTTACGTCGGTCGGGGAAGAAAATTTCGAGTGGGTGGTAGAAAACGCCGCTAATATGGCCATCGAAAAAGCCCTCAGTCACCGCGAAGGCGGCAATAATTTGACCTGGGGCACCTACGTGCAAGGTTCGGTCAATGGCCTGATGCCCGGCATTCCCGGCGATGCACCGGAAACCAGCACTGTCGAGACGGGCAAAAAGAGTGGCAAGGCGAGCCGGGCCAAGCCATAGTTATAGTGAAAAGAAGTGGATCTGTAAAGGATAGAAACAGAGAATCTTTAAGTGACATACAGCCCATTGGTTCGTCTGAACCAATGGGCTTCTTTATCGGTGATCTTTTAGTTAAAATCGGCTGAACAGGTTCACGCTCAAGCCGGATTTTGGCATTCCTTTCCAAAATCTTTCACCATGAAGACTGCCCGTCCCCCTTAACCTGTACCGGTCCAGCCTACCGTATTCTGGAAATTTCGACCGTTTGCCCAAAAATTTGTACCCTAAAAAGTTTAAAATGCACTTTTTTAAATTTTTTTTTCAAAAATCTTCCTGTGCAATCATTTTTGGCAAGCGATTTGAATATACTCTATACAACGGCACGAAACAACCACAAGCCGCAACAAATAACACCAGCAATAATCGCCTACTTTCAAATCCATAACCGATCCATACAATGAAAAATTCCATCTTAATCCCGGCTCTTACAATTGCGATCTTCTTCTCTTTGAACCTGAACGCACAAACACCTTCTTTCCAGGACTTCCTGGTGCAGTTCCCAACTGCATCGCTGCCTTACTCGCTGGATGCACAAAGCCTGCAAGCAAAAGTAACCGGCACCGCCGCTGCGGAGAAAGCAAAACGCATGGGCTGGGAATACTACGAATTTCTGCCTGAGTTGGAGCGCAGTGCTGAGTTCAGCGGAATGCCAGTGCATCCAGAGCCGGTGGCCAAATTTGAAAACAAAGAATACTACGCGGTGCTATACAACATCGCTCGCGGTTTCAGCAAAGGCACCAAAACTTACAGCATTTCCTTGTTCGACAAACAAGGTGCTTATATCTCCACTCACTTTGTGGCTGGTGTGAACGCCAACGAGATCACTGCGGTGATGATTGACGATCAAATGAAAGCCACGGTAAGCCTGTTCCGCAACGCTGGCACGCCAGTGCAACAAGCCGTGCAGTCTTTCAATCTCTTCACGGAAGGCAATCCTGACCAACTGGAATGGGCAGTGACTCCGGTGCAGGAAGTAGAAACCGTAACTGCTGAAACGATGGTCAGCACCGAAAACTAAACAATAGAAATTAGTGATTCCATAATAAGGCGAGGGCCGCTGCACACAGGTGCAGCGGCCCTCGTTCGTTTTGGAGGGATATTAGGAATTTGCAGTTATTCGCCACTGTGGCCGAAACTCATTACTCCGTAAATTAAGTTTATTTGAGTATTTGAAGATTCGAGTATTTGATCAATTACCTGATGACCAAGTGCTTGATCGAATCCTCAAATACTCGCATCCTCAAGAAATTTATAGCAGGTTGAGTTTCTTATAGTAGTTTATATTTTTGACTTTGCTGCGGCTTCGGCATGCTTGGCGCGGGCTTCCCGAGCTTTGGCCAGGTGCTCTGGACTTATGCCGCGCTTCTGCTTTGGAGCCTCCTCGGCAATTGGTTTTTTTAAGGCGGCGTCAGCACCCTTGGCCAGACGGGCTTCCCGAATCTTCGCTAAATGCTCGGCATTCATGCCACGCAGCGGTGTCTTTTCCTCAGTAGTTGGCTCTGTTGCTGCGACTGCGGTACGCGTAGCCCGGCGGGCTTCACGCATCCTGGTCATGTGTTCAGGATTCTGACCACGCATCTTTGGGGGTTCATCAGTAATTGGCTTTGCGGCTGCGGTACGTGCCAGCCGGGCTTCGCGAAGCTTAGTCAACTGTTCAGGACTTATACTGCGTTTCCTCGGGACTATGTCGGCAGATCGTCTCTCCGCTTCTGATTTCAAAGTCGCTGCGGCTTCGGCACGTTTGGCCAGACGGGCTTCGCGAATCTCAGCCATCCGTTCGGGACGCATACCGCGTCTCTTTGGGGCTATGTCGGCAGATCGTGTCTCCGCTTTTGGCTTCAAAGTCGCTGCGGCTGGGGTACGTTTGGCCAGACGGGCTTCTTGAAGCTTAGCCATCCGTTCGGGACTCATATCGCGTCTCTTTGGGGTCGGGGTGGTGAAAGATTTTTCCGGAATTATTGGCAAGGCATCTAAAGCAGCAAGCATTTCACCAAGTTGGCGTTGCAAGTCCGCGCGGATGCGTTGCCATTGTTCAACCGCCATTTTGTCGGGTTGCTCAAAGTTTTGATGAAAAGCAATATGCTTATTTATCCGTTCAATCGTCTCCAGAGTGTGGAAAATCGGAATGTGGCGACTTTCAATTTGTCCCATTTTCAAAAATTTAATGCTGCGCTTAGTGAAAACACCATAGCGCCGCGTGAAATTTCTTTACTACCCCTTCCGGTTCTTAAGTTCCGTCATAAACCGCACTAACTCATCCATGCTATAAAACAGCACTTCGCGCGGTTTGGAGCCTTCCGCCGGGCCAACAATGCCCAGGCCTTCCATCTGATCCATAATACGCCCTGCCCGATTGTAGCCGAGTTTCATGCGGCGCTGGATCATACTGGTCGAGCCATGTTGGGTTTCCACCACGAGTTTGGCGGCATCTTCGAGCATATCATCCATTTCTGACAAGCGGAATTCTTTGGATTGTCCACCGCCGCCGGTTTCGCCATCGGGATGAAATTCGGGTAAGAAAAACGGCTGGGCGAAGCCCTGTTGATTGGCAATGAATTCGATCACTTTTTCTACTTCGGGTGTATCCACAAAGGCACTTTGCAGCCGGATAATATCGCCGCCCACGGAGAGCAGCATATCGCCGCGCCCGGTGAGTTGCTCTGCGCCACCGGCATCGAGAATGGTCCGCGAGTCCACTTTGGAAGCCACCTTGAAGGCAATCCGCGCCGGGAAGTTGGCTTTGATCACCCCGGTAATAATATTGACCGAAGGCCGCTGCGTAGCAATAATCAGGTGGATGCCTACCGCCCGGGCCAACTGCGCCAGACGACCAATGGGCAATTCTATCTCCTTGCCCGCCGTCATAATAAGATCGGCGAACTCATCAATAATGAGCACGATATACGGCAGGAAACGGTGGCCTTTGTTGGGATTGAGCCGCCGACCCACGAATTTGTCATTGTACTCCGAAATGTTGCGCACCTCCGCTTTTTTCAGCAGATCGTAGCGCGTTTCCATTTCAATAATCAACGAATTGAGCGTATGGACCACCTTGGTGGTGTCCGTCACAATCGGTTCCAACTGGTCGGGCAGGAAGCCCAAAAAGTGATTGTCCAGCCGTGCGTAAGGAAATAACTCCACTTTTTTCGGGTCAATCAGGATCAATTTGACCTGCGACGGGTGCTTTTTATACAGCAGCGACATCAGTACCACGTTGATACCCACCGATTTACCCTGACCCGTAGCCCCGGCAATGAGCAAGTGCGGCATTTTAGTCAAATCGGCCACAAATACCTCATTCTGAATGGTTTTGCCCAAAGCAATCGGCAAATCCATTTTCGCGCGTTTGAAGCGATCATTCATCAGCACCTCCCGCATCCCCACGATCTGGCGATTCTTGTTCGGTACCTCAATACCAATCGTGCCCTTACCGGGAATGGGGGCAATGATCCGAATGCCCAAGGCCGAAAGGCTGAGCGCAATGTCGTCTTCCAGGTTTTTGATCTTGGAAATACGAATGCCTTTGGCCGGTATGATTTCGTACAGCGTCACCGTCGGCCCAATGGTCGCCCGGATTTTCTCAATCTCGATCTTGAAATTGAGCAACGTCTGGATAATCAGATTTTTGTTGGTTTCCAGTTCTTCCCGGTCTATTTCCAACGTCTGATCGGGGTGATCCAGCAGTAGTTGCAGGTGCGGAAACTCATAGTGCGAAAGTTCCAGGGTAGGATCGTAAGGCTCCGAGAGGTTCGGATTATTTTCCTGCACAATGGCCACCGGTGCTTTGTAACCCTCCGCTTCTTCAGGCGTGGAAGATGGCGGCGGCGGCGTGGCAACGATCTCAAAGTCGTCGGAACCGGGCTGCAAGGCCATTGATGGTGCCGGGCGGGGTGCTTCCGGCTTGGGCACCTCGGCGAAAAGTGCGCTGCGCTGACTGAGGTCGAGGGCTAATTGCGGATTGGGGGCCGGCGGTGGCGGTGGAACGGGCCTGTTATTGACCGTTTCCATCATCGGAATTTGCTCGCTATCGGGTACCGGCACATCGGCCCGGATGCGGGGGGCACGCAGGGGTGTCTCGCGCTGGCGTTTGGCGAATTCGCCGGAAAGTAAGTCCTGCCAGGCCATTTTGGTTTCTTCCCACAGTTTCGGCCAGGTAAATTCTTCGAGATTCGGATTGTTTGACCACACAAAAGTAGCTACCAACAGGAAAATCATCAGCACTAAGGTGCCGACGGTACCGATAAAATTCTGGGTATATTCACTGATGGCCTGCCCAAATACGCCACCCCAGGGGAATTCAAATTTCTGGAAAAAAAACGAGGTAACAATGGAAATAATGACCATGTAGATCACCGTGCGTTGCAAAGTGCCGTACATGGAGCCAGCAGGCGTACGGCGTACAAAAGCCAGACCGTATTTGTACAGCAGATAGACAAACCCGAAGGAGGCCACGCCAAAGCCCCAGTAAATAATGCTATCCGACAGGAAAGCACCCAACCGGCCCAGCCAATTGTCCACCTGCACGTCGGCCAGGAACATTTCCCAGGAGAAATGGAAGACCACGTCGTGATCGTTCTGCCAGGTAAAAAGGTAGGAGACGAAAGCAACGAAGCAATAGAAAGAAAGGAACAAACAGAAAATCCCGAAGAGTTTCGAGACCCGTTCGCTGTCAAAATTCAGGCTGAGTTGTCCGCGTTTGCGTTTTGCCATGCCGTGCGGTTTTGGGTGCGTGGTGCTGGGCTTTTGTGCCGTAGATGCGGCGAAGATAGACGGTAAAACGGTTTTAATGGCCAGAAAACGGCGTTAAAAATCCAACTTTTTTATCCACATTTTACTGGCGAATAAAATACACGGCCAACACCAGAAACCCAAAGCCAACCAGGTGATTCCATTTCAAAGTTTAAAGCAAATATATCTGGCTCGGCAATATTTTGGGGCCTATGAATTACCTTTACGGGCTATCTTGCATTTTCTGCTTTTCACTTAAGTAGGCGGGCAAAATTAATCGAGGTTATTTTTTTTTCGTAACTGGCTGATTATCATTGCCTATCCCGATAAAAAACCGGGATGTCGCTTTGCTCTATTTGCCTTCCCGATGAAAACCAGGATGTCACTGCGCTCCATTTGCTTATTTGCTTATTTGCTTATTTACTTATGCGCCTGTTTCCCCTTTTTTTGTTCGCGTTTCTTTTTTTGTGCCACTGCAAAAATAAACCCTCCAACGGCTCCACACCCGAGGAAACGGCCTCTTTACCGGCCAATACCGATCTGCCCGCCGATTTTGTGGCCTTTTACCAACAGTTTCATCAGGATAGTGCCTACCAAATGGCCCACATTGCCTGGCCGCTGCAAGGGGACCGGAGCGAACAAATTGATAGCACGCATTACCAGCCCCAGTCCACCACCTGGATGCCGGATAACTGGCGGATGATGCGTCTTAATTTTAGTCCGAAAGACTATTTCATCGAAACAGAAATGCTGGGTGATATTATGGTCATCGAAAAGATTCGGGCACGTTCGGTCAGTTATGGTCTGGAACGCCGTTTTGCCAAACAACCCAACGGGGAATGGGAATTGATCTTTTATTCGGATGTGCAGGAGCGGGGGAAGTAATTAAGTAAATAAGCAAAATTGCAAAAGGCAGTTAGGCAATGATAATCAGCCAGTTACGACAAAAATAACCTCGATTAATTTTGCCCGCTTACTTATGAATGATTAATTATGAATTATTTGCCGACCGTGATGCTTTTCATGAGGAAGCGTTCATCATAAAAATTTCCTGATAAATACAGGACACAAAACATTATGCCACAATTAGTTGAACTCGTTGTACTGCCGGGCGAACAATGCGATGAACTGCGCCTGCGACAAAAAGCTGCACAGCAAACCGGCCTGCGCCCCGACCAGGTTTCCCATCTTGAAATCCTGAAATCATCGCTGGATGCCCGCTCGCGCCACCCGGTATTCCGGCTGCGGGCGGAGGTGTATGGCCCCGGTGAAATCTTCGTGCCCGAAGCGGCTGTGCTGGCCGGCTTTCATCCCGTAGCACCGAAGGCAAAGCGGGTGCTCATCATTGGCGCGGGGCCAGCCGGGTATTTCGCGGCCCTCGAACTCCTCGAACGCGGCATCCAGCCCATCATCCTCGACCGGGGTAAAGATGCCCAGGCCCGTCGTCGCGACCTGCGGGCCATCCAGCAATTCGGCGAAGTGAATCCCCATTCCAACTATTGCTTCGGCGAAGGCGGCGCAGGCACCTATTCCGATGGCAAATTATACACCCGCTCAGTGAAGCGCGGCAGTATTCGCAAAGCCTTACAACTGTTGGTGGAACACGGCGCGAAGTCCGATATTCTGGTGGAAGCGCATCCGCACATTGGCTCCAATAAGCTGCCGGGGGTGGTCCAAAACCTCCGCGAAACCATCCTGCGCTACGGCGGCGAGGTGCATTTTGGGCAATACGTCACCGATTTTGTGTTAAAAGCAGGCCGTATTGTTGGCGTTACGGCTACCTCCACTGGCGAGCAGGCTGTGCAGACGGAATATTTTGCCGAGGCCGTCATCCTTGCGACCGGCCACTCGGCGCGTGATATTTACCGGCTGCTACACCGGCGCAACATCCGCATTGAAGCCAAACCCTTTGCCCTCGGCGTGCGCGTAGAGCATCCGCAGCCGCTGATTGACGGTATTCAGTATCGGCAAAACGAGCGCGATAAAAATTTGCCCGCCGCGAGTTACAGCCTGGTGGCGCAGGTGCGCGGACGCGGCGTGTTCTCGTTTTGTATGTGTCCGGGGGGACTGGTGGTACCATCGGCTACTGCACCCGGCGAGATCGTGATGAACGGTATGAGTATGAGCCGCCGCGATTCGCCCTTTGCCAATTCCGGTATGGTGACCGCCGTGGAACCAGAGGATTTAGCCCCCTGGGCCAAACACGGGGTATTCGCCGCCATGGAGTTTCAAAGCGAGGTGGAACGGCGCCTGTTTGCGGCGGGCGATGGCAGCCAGAAAGGCCCGGCCCTGCGGCTGACCGATTTCATTAATGGCAAGCTGTCCAAGGACTTGCCGGATTCTTCCTACATCCCCGGTTTGTATCCAGCACCGTTGTTTGAGTTATTGCCCAAATTCATTTATCAGCGGGTGCGCGAGGGCCTGGCGGAGTTTGGCAAACAAATGCGCGGCTTCCATACCGCCGAAGCCAGCGTGGTGGCTACGGAGAGCCGAACCAGTTCGCCAGTGCGCATTCCACGCGATGCGGTCACCTATATGCACCCCGACGTGTCGGGTTTGTTCCCTTGTGCGGAAGGCGCAGGCTATGCGGGCGGCATTCTTTCGGCAGCGATGGACGGGCAAAATGTGGGGGGGGCGGTGGCGGGATGGCTGAAGGGATAATAAAAATGGAGCCGTGTTCCGTTAAGTGTGGCACACCTTTGATAAATAGTTGATCCTCCATGCTCAAATTCAGGTGTGCCACACTTTTTTGAACACTCCCTAAAAATGCCCTGCAGCCAATATGGCCACAGGGCATTTTTAACTTAAAAATCGGTTAACCAGTAATTGTTGTACAGCTACTTATCTTAAAATAAGAAACTGTAAGCAGTTTCTTATTTGATGTTGCCCGTAGCGTAAGCCCCCCTCCTACTCCCCCCGTAATGGGGGAGAGTGCATTGGGCAGGGGCAAAATCAGGACTTTTTTCTGCAAATAAGAAACTGCTGGGTAACTGTAAGCTGGTAAATCAGTCCAACTTAAACCGGATCGGCAATATTATTTCACAATCCACCGGTTGCCCATTTTGCTTGCCCGGTATCCATTTGGGCATAAGTCCGATCACACGTTTAGCTTCATCCGTAAAGTCAGGGCTTAATTTTGACGTACCTGGTTTTTCACTAATAGATCGGACAGAACCATCGGCAGCGACAATGAAGCGCATAATGATCATGCCTTCTTCTTTATTCGTTTTACCTGCTGGTGGATAATGGATATTATTGGCCAACAGCAGCATTAGTGCGTTTTGCCCGCCGGAGTAGGTCGGCAGTTGCTCGCAGATATGATAAACCTGGCGCCCCGTTGATTCTTCTTTATAAGGACTCAAGTCGGTTTGCGTCACAGACATAGACTCCTCGTTAGTATCCGAATCAAAAGTAATCAGGGTATCCGTTTCTACCCAATTATGGGTTTCCAGGTAATGAATGCGTTGGAAATGCGGATCTTTAATAGCCTGGGCAATAGCTGGTGCTTGCCAAAACAATAGCACAAACAGTAAGGTAATGGGAATTAACAGCCCGTATTTCAACGCGTTGGCGGGCGCGGATGCTTTTTTAGTGAGCATAATGAGTCTTTGTTTGAGTGGTGACTGAAAAAAATGATGGACGAGGGCAACCGGCATTCCGGGCTGCGATTGCCGTATTAACAACAGGCCATATTGTTTCAAATTAATGCGGCGCGACGCTTCGGCATCGGCCAGGTATTCGTGTACGTTGCGCAGAGCCCGCCGGTACCAATGTACCAACGGATGAAACCAGAACGCCACGCAGAGCAACTCCATCGCCAACACATCGGCACTGTGCCAGCCGTTGGCGTGGGCGCGTTCGTGGGTCAGCATAGCATCCAATGCACTCTCCTGATCGTCGCTATCTGCTTGAAAATCAAGGGGTACGAAGACCCATTTGAAAAAAGAAAAAGGTACGGATGTCGCCGTGCTGCGCAAAAGCAGACACCCATCGGGCAACACTTCCGCCCCGCCACGCACGGCCATGCGCACTAAGCGAACGATGGCCCAGCCTAAGCGCAGCAGCATAAAGCCGACACCCAGCCAATAAATCAACCATACGTAATCACCAATTAACCATTGTTGGGCCACTGCTTCCGCTTGTTCCAGGCCCACGGTGAAAGTGGGCAAAACGAATAGCCCACTTGCCTCTACCGGCCAGCGGGGCAGCCACGGCACATCCAGCGAGAGCAGGATACCGAGCACTGCGGTGCCGAGCAGATAGGCGCGATTGGCGCGAAAGAAGGTCTCGCCACGCAGTAGTAACAGGTACAACAGCGCGAAAAATCCCCAGCAAAGCGTAAGTTTGAGCAGAAAAAGAAGTGCCATATCAAAAACGATGAACGATAAACGATAACTACCCAGGCTTTTACTAAAATTATATTGTTAAAAGAGCGGCGTTAGTCCATTCACCACCTTTATTTCTTCCCCTTTTCTTCCAATTGCCGCAGCAAATCATCCAGATCGGCCTTACTAAGTTGCTCTTCCTGCGCCAGATGCGATACCAACCGACTGACCGAGCCGTCGAAATAATCGCGGACAACATCGGTGAGCGAGCGTTGGCCATAAGCGGATTTTTCAATCAAGGGGAAATACTCGTGCGTTTTGCCGTAGGCTTTATGCCCCACAAAACCCTTCTTTTCGAGGATACGCACCACGCTCGAAACGGTGCTGTGCGGTGGCTTTGGATCGTCCATTTTTTCGAGCAGGTCGCTCACCGTGCCGCGTTCGATTTCCCAAACGAGGTGCATGACTTCCTCTTCCGCTTTGGTCAGTTTTTGCATAGTACTGAAATGATAAGTAGTTACTGGTTATTAGTTTATTGGTTATTGGTTTACAAAATCCTGATAATCTTGGTTTTGTTACAAAAATATAACCTAAACTAATTCCCCGCACGTACTTAGTCCTACGGACTTTGGTTATACAGTCAGGAAAAATTTCCCAACACGACAAAGGTAAGACGCATTATTCGGCTACGCAACTATTTTTTAAGTTTTATGACGTATTTTTACGTTATAAAATATAAATAATTGATATTCAAATTTTTATATTTGATAAATAAAAACTGCTATGGCAGAATTGGCTGTGACCTACCTTTGCTGCGCTTATATTTTTACGTGAGTTTTTGGGCGACCGCAAGGGTCGTCCCTACTTTTTCACCACCACAAATTCCACCCGCCGATTCTGGGCGCGGCCTTCGTCGGTATCATTGGTGGCCATGGGTTCGCGTTCGCCTTCGCCGTGGTAGCGCAGTCGGTTGGCCGTGATGTTGTTTTCCAGTAAAAAATTTACTACTGATTTGGAGCGGCGGCGCGAGAGGTCGAGGTTATAGCCGTCTTCCCCAAAACTGTCGGTATGGCCGACGATCTCAATCACCATTTGCGGATTTTCGCGCAGGATGGCCAGCAGCTTATTTAGTTCCACGAAAGAGCGGGGCATAAGCTCCTCCT
>Ga0335397_10009946_pt1 | contig 11818 bp, 10 predicted proteins | sample MAT04_FD_205740 | JGI IMG/M metagenome (GOLD analysis project Ga0335397, IMG submission 205740) | Freshwater microbial communities from Lake Fryxell liftoff mats and glacier meltwater in Antarctica - MAT-04 (spades assembly) (version 2) ...
CAGCGAAATGCGTTGCTGAGTATTTCAACTGTCTCCTAGCAAAATTCTACCACGCCGAATCGCTCTGGTGTGTGGAAGTTATTACGGAATGGCGGTGACCAGGCGCTGAGTTCGCGATCCGGACCGGGGACACCTTTCGGACGATCGATCCGGCAGAAGTTGACGCGCCATTCCTCGCCTAGCTTCGGCGTGTGGTCGGTGACGGAAGAAAACGGGATTGCGATTTCCGCCGACCAGCCGCCAGCCGTACGCAAGACAGTGCTTTGAAGGCCATCGCAGTCCCACGCTTTGTCGCTTTTGTAACCGCTGATGCTTTTTCGAAATACCAGATCCAGCACTGTATTAAGCGGGTTCACCTCGATCTCAAAGTAGCCGCCCAGATCGGCGAGGGGATCCAGAAATATCTCCACGGTCTCTTCCTGGTAAAGCGGATCATCCCGTTTCTGAAGTGTCGCCCATGGATTGGCGTCCTCGCATTCAAACAACACTCGCCATTCGGTTTCATTCCATGCGCAGCGAACGGCGGTTTTCTGCTCAGGAGCGCGCCCTGCAATCGCCTCTTGTAAAAAAACCGGCGCGACCTGGCTCCATGGCTGGGAGGCAAAATCAGCCGTCAGTCCGCCAAAGGTGTGGTGCCTGCAAACGAGTCTTGGGACCACGACGCTCAAGTTATTTCTTTTCCGAAAGTAGAGCGTCCAGCTCTTTTTTAAGCACGGCTTTCAACTCGGGATCGAAACCGACGTGCACCGATACGATCTTCCCGTCTTTGCCAATGATCACGGTTTGCGGTATTCCTTCCACTTTATAGAGCGCTGCTACTTTGCTCTCTCGATCCATAGCTACAGGAAACGTGAGCTTTTCTGTTTCGAGAAATTTTTTCACGTCCGCGTCATCCTCCTGTTGATTCACCGCGTAGAAGACGACGCCCTTGTCCTTATACTCCGCAGCAACTCCGCTGATGATCGGAAGCGCCTGCGTGCATGGTCCGCACCAAGTCGCCCAAAAATCCAGAATCACCACATCCTTGTCCTTGTGTGCAGCCAGTTCCAGTTTCCCGCCGTCGAGAAGCTCGATAGAGAAATCCGGTGCAGGCTGTCCTCTGAGAGTCATCGCCGCGCTCGTGTCAGCACCGACTTCTGGGGCAAACTCCTCCACCTTTTTCACACCATCCGGCGGTGTAAACGCAAACTTGTCTGCTGGGATTTCCTCGTTAAGTTTCCAGGCATCAAACTCGATGGCGATTTCCAGTTTTGCCCCCTTAAACTGTGCGCGATCCTCTTCCGGTGTTTGCGCGATGATTCCCTTGAGCGGGCTGTAGATAAACTTCCGCATGACCGGCTTTTCACCCTTCTCGAACCACACATCCCAATCCACCTCCGCCTGTTCAGCCCGAAAATGATGACATTCAATCTCGCCGATTTTTTCAACGCCCACCAACTTGAGGACAGTCACGCCAGCCATGACCCAGTCATGCGGATCTTCCAGGAACAAACCACGCACAGCACCCATCTGTGCCAGCCCAGCCATTGCTGCTTCATCGCTTTCCAGTAGCTCATCTAGCGATGCGGGAGCCTCAGATTCCACATACTGTTTGAGTGGCGAAAGGAACGTCGTGAGAATTTTCCCATCTGAAATCAATGCGGCTCCTTCCGGGCCATTTCCTGTAAGATACATGGCAAACTGATTGGGTCGAACCATGGCAATGGAGGCGGTGATATTCATCTGGCTTTTCTCGCCTGCGGACTCCTGGAGCATCGTCATTTTCAGCTCTGTGGTTGCTGATTTCAGGCCTTTGTAAAAATCCAGCGCGACGCGGATGGTTTTGTCTGCCTCAGGGTCGATGTCGGTCGGGATCGTTGCGTCCAGTGTCTCTTCCGGCTCGGCAGCTTCCTCCGCATTAAGCGCGGGCACGGCCAAAAGTATTCCGAATAAAACAAGCCAGAAGGCAGGGAAATGTTTCATAGCATGGAGTCCAGCAGCAAGCCGGGGTGGTGTCGAGTCGCCTGTTGACCGCCCTTCCGCGGGTTTACTTTACCGCAAAAAACAATCGCCAACAGAAAAGCTTTTGATGACAGAGTTGGAGCAACCTTTTACACGAATCTATCTCATGGCACACATCGGCATTATCGGCGGCAGCGGTCTTTATGAAATGGAAGGGATGACTGACATCCAGCATCACCGGGTGGAAACGCCGTTTGGTTCTCCTTCGGATGAAATTGTGAGCGGCGTGCTTTCCGGAAGACGGGTTTTCTTTCTGCCGCGCCATGCACGCGGACATCGTCTGCTGCCGCATGAGTTGCCGCATCGTGCAAATATCTGGGCGCTCAAGTCGCTTGGCATCTGTTTTGTAATCTGTGTAACGGCTGTCGGCTCGCTCCAAGAGCAATACGCTCCACGGCACATTGTGCTGCCGTCACAGTTCTTCGATCGCACCAGCCAGCTTCATACGTTTTTCGGCGAGGGAATCGTCGCTCATGTTGGATTTGCAGACCCGATTTCCGCCGACCTCCAGCAGCTCTTGCAGACAGAAGCCGCGCGGCTTGGATATGCCGTTCACCGTGGAGGCACGTATGTAAACATGGATGGCCCGCAGTTCAGCACGCGCGCCGAGAGTGAAACCTACCGCAAACTTGGCTTTGATATCATCGGCATGACCAATCTTGCCGAAGTGAAGCTGTGCCGGGAGGCGGAGATCGCAGTTGCCACGCTGGCGATGATTACCGACTACGATTGCTGGAAGATCGAGGAGGAGCCCGTGACCGCCGAAACCGTGATTTCACACCTTCTGGCAAACGCAACGGCGGCGAAATCCATTTTGCCCGGAGTGATCGCCGGGATTCCCGAAAATCCGGAATGGCCTGAGCACCGCATGCTCGACACCGCACTCGTCACCGCTCGCAATCTGTGGCCTGAGGCGACCACGAAAAAACTTCGCCCAATTCTGGAACGTTTCCTTGGTTGAAGCGGGTTTTTGAGCTAGAGCCTTATCAAACGTATTATTCTCATGCTCAATCTCCGCATTGTTTTCGCTTCCATCGTCTGCACGGCTCTCTCGTTTAGCTCCAGTTGCGCCCAGACGACTCCGACTACAGATCCTGTTGGTAACACTGGCAAGCTGCTCCCGGGTGTCAATCATACAGCCCTGCCTGCTCCTGCTCCTGCTCCGTCTGCAAAGGTAACTTACAGCCAAGCTCAGGTGGATGGTCCCTACATTGCGATCACTTTTGATGATGGTCCCAGCGCTGAGCATACTCCGCGTCTGCTCGACATCCTCAAGGCGCGCGGTGCGAAGGCGACCTTTTTTGTGCTTGGACAATGTGTTGCCAATAATCCCGAGATCGCGAAACGCATCGTTAGTGAGGGGCATGAAATCGCGAGCCACTCCTGGAACCACCCGCAGTTAACAAGATTGGGCGAGGATAATGTGCGCGATCAGTTGCAGCGCACGCATGATGTGGTGAAGCAGGTCACTGGAGAGTCGATGACGCTATTTCGTCCGCCTTACGGAGCGTTCACGCAACGTCAGCAACGCTGGGCAAACTCCGTCTGGGGTTACAAGACCATTCTGTGGGATGTCGATCCGCTCGATTGGAAATATCGCAGCGCCTCACACGTCGAAAACGAGATCGTTAAAGGGACACAAAACGGCTCGATCATTCTCGTGCACGACATTCATAAAACCAGCGTGGATGCCATGCCGTCCACGGTTGATGCGCTTCTAAAAAAGGGCTTCAAATTTGTCACCGTCACTGACCTGCTCAAAATGGATAAGCCAGTTCCAAAGGCCCAAAAGCCTGTTACCTCCGCAGTCAATCCAACTGCTGCCGGGGACGCAGCATCCGCGAAGCCGTAGGTTTTACTTTGCGGCTGTCGCCGCCGCTTTATCCACGCGGAGCACACCGCCTGCGGCGATGGTGTTCGTCATTGTCTCGCCTTCTTTCACCAACGTGAATGTTGCCATCACCTGTTTGTGCTGTCCGATCTGGGCGTCGGGCGTGGCTCGGATTGGAAACTGCATCTCCTTGTCGTCCTTGGTGATTTCACGCGGCTCGGAAGTCACTCCCGTCGGAAGATTGCTCAGCGTGATCGTCGCCTTGCCTTCAAACGGCACTTTTTGTTCAAGCTTGAGTGTCATGGTTTCCTCCGTGCCTTGATCTACAAATGAGCGCTGAAATTTTCCGGCGACAAAAACAGCACCCACTTCGATTTCAAACAATGCTGTACTGGTCCATATGGGTCCTTTGCCTGCATCCACCGTTGCCACCACGCTGGTCTTTGATTTCCTCCCTGCCGGCGCGTTCCCGGTGGCGCTGATAGTAATCACCCCTTCGGTTTGCCCTTCCGGAATGACGACAATTCCTGGCGAGCCGATTTCCGTCGGCACATAAAGCAACTGCACATTTACCGCACCTTTAAATTCGCCCCGTCTGGTCACCACCACTTTCAGAGGAAGCGAGCCGTTTTGCAGCACTGGAACTTTGGACTGAATGATTTCAATTTTAGCAGGCGCTTCTTCCGTCACCGCAATCGGAAACGTAGAATCTTCGATCACATAATACGGTCTCTGGTTTCCGTTCTCCATGACTTCAATGCGATGTCTGATTTCCGAACTGGTCTTCGATTCTGGTGGCGGCTCGGCCAGCCGGGGCAGGGCGGTGAATAATCCCTGTGCTACGGCGGCATCAGGCGCAGCTTCAAACACCATCGCGATGGTATCCAGTTCCTTGTCCATGCCGGCAAATGTTGCCGTCACCCCCGCTGGAAGATTGGCGACATCAAAAACCACTGCACCCGCGACATTCACACGTTTGATACGAACCAACGAACCATAGCGATTCCCCTTTGGAACTGACACGTCGCGGCGCGCCTGATTGTTGTTCAACACGGTTTCAGGAAGATAAGCATGCAACTGAGCGCGCGGCGCAGTCATTTCCAGCTGATAAACATAAAGCGGACCGCCGCGCTTGAGCTGATCGCGCACCGACACAAAGTAGTTGCCATCCGCAGGCGCCTTCCAAGTCAGCGCGCTATCTGCCGAGCCGCTGTCATCGTTACTGGCAATTTCGGCTCCGGTTGTATTCGCGATGGCAATGACTGGATCCAACGGTGATTGCGCCCGTCGCGCAATCACTTGCAGATCAAATGTCTCATCCTTCTTTGCAGTAAATTTAAACCAATCGACGTCTTCCTTTTCGCTGATGATTCCATTGTAAGCGACCGGCAGAGGTTGTGGCGAAGGGGTGGCTTTATCCCACTGATTGTTGGGCTCAACTTCCAGGACGTTTGGAAATGCAGACACCCACAGCGTGTTTGCCTGCGGTGCGAGCAATCCGTCTTTCTCCGCAATGGCCGGGTATGTCCGGTCGGATACAGCGGGAAGTGTGAATTTTTGTTCAAATGAACCCGCTGCATCACCGAGCATCTGCACGGTCAGCTCGGCGCCAGCTGGACCACCCAGCGGATAAGCCATGAGCGGACGCGGATGGGTGCCGATATGCAACAGGTAACGGCACGGCCCTTCTCCTCGGGCTTCCCCATTATTGGTGCTTTCGCGGATGACCACGCGATACTTTCCATCTTCTGGAATGATCACGCTCATCGCGGGGTCTTGTTGCGTAAACGAGCTATCATCCAGTTCCATCAAGACCGCTCCATCTGGTTTTAAAATAGAGAGATGGGGATCGTATGCCTGTTGAGTGGAAAGACGGATTCCCACCACCTCTACGGAAAGCCGCTGCCCCTTTTGCATCTCCACTTCAAAATGATCCTGATCCTGTCCCTTTGTCGTTCCATAGAGAGAGGCTCCGATAGGAACTACCTGAGGCTTAATAGGGTCCTCCTTATCCTCCTCAGCTTCCGATAGAAGTGGATATGGCGTGACGTAGAAAACGCGCAGATCGGAGATCCCGGATTTCGCCACCACCCTAAAAAAATATTCACCAATCCGAGCATCAGGCGCGATTTTTAACTTCGCCTTGAACTTACCCGCTTCCATCTCACTAACGCCTAGCACCTCGATCCCCGGTTGTGAGAAAAGCAGATCCCGCGCATCCTCCAGCCTACTCCCGACACAGAGCACCTCGATTTCTGTCCCGCGTTGCCCCCCCGCCGGAACCGCCGCGTGTAAATCAGGGGTGCCGGCCTGCAACGGAATTTCAGACGCAAACATTACGAACAAAGCACACATGAAAGCAGTGCTCTTTTGGTGAGATAGGTGGTTCATAGAAAGAAGAACCGCCTGAATGGAATCAGGCGGCTCCTAGGAAACCCTTACGGCTTCAGTTCTTTTGGATATTATTTCAGAGACTTACGCGCTCAACTTTTTCGCAATAGCCGCAACGTGTGCGCCTTGGAAGCGGGCTTGCGCGAGTTCCTTTGCACTCGGTGTTCTGGAGCCGTCTGCCCCTGCAATGGTCGCTGCGCCCCATGGGGAGCCCCCTTTGACTTCGCTGATGTCTGCAAGCTCCGGACACGTATAGGGCAGACCGACATACACCATACCGTGATGTATCAATGTGGTCACAAAACTGATGATCGTGCTTTCGTTCCCGCCGCCCGTTCCGGTACTGGTGAAGACACTGCCGACCTTGCCGACCAATCCGCCTTTCACCCACAAGCCGCCGGTTTGATCGAGAAAGTTGCGCATCTGTGAGGCCATGTTGCCAAAGCGGGTGGGTGTGCCGAAGATGATCGCATCGTAGTCACCGAGCTCCTTGGGTGATGCAACGGGTGCGGCTTGATCGAGCTTTACTCCATGCAGTTTCGCAGTTTCCTCGGACATGAGTTCCGGCACGCGTTTGATGGTAACTTCCACGCCTTCGACGCTGCGCGCGCCTTCAGCGATTGAGCCAGCGAGGGTTTCGACATGACCGTAGGTGGAGTAATAGAGAACGAGTAGTTTGGGCATAGGATGGGTTGGTTTTTATAGAATGAATCTTCAGGGCAAGTAGCCGCAGTTTTAAGTGTTAAGTTTTAAGATGCGGCAGGTGATGTCGAAGCACTGTATTTACTTAACACTTAAAACTCGGCTACTCATTCTGCGGCTTAGTTTACATCGAAGATCAAGACTTGTGCGGACTTAACGCCTTCAAGCTTGAATGACTGTTCCTCGCTAATGGCAGCGCCATCTCCAGCGGCGAGCGGCTCGCCGTTAAGTGTTATTTCGCCTTCCGCGACTTGTAGCCAGACATGACGCCCGGTCTCCAGCGTGTGTGAGACGCGGTCCCCGGCATCGAGCTTACCAAGCCAGAGATCGACGTCCTGTCGTATGGCGATGGAGTTATTGCGTCCGTCTTTACTGGCAACGAGATGCAACGCTCCGGCAGGCGCATTTTCAAAAGACAACTCGGCGTAGCGTGGTTCCGCGCCTTTCTCATCTGGCACAATCCAAGTCTGGAGCAAATGGACTTCTGCATTGCGAGAGGGATTGAATTCGCTGTGCTGCACGCCGCTGCCTGCGGACATATATTGAAATTCGCCGGGGCGGATGATGCGTCCATTGCCCATGGAGTCTTTGTGCTGAAGCTCCCCGCTGAGCACGTAGGTGATGATCTCCATATCGCGATGCGGGTGCGTATTAAATCCCATACCGGCCGCGACACGGTCGTCGTTCAAAACTCGCAGGGCGCGGAACCCCATCCACTTCGGATCGTAGTAATCCCCGAAGCTGAAGGAGTGGTGTGCATTGAGCCAACCGTGGTCGGCGTGGCCGCGTTCGTTACTTTTGCGTAATGTGATCATGGGTGCATCCTACGCCCGCTGCGGGTGGAAACGGAAATATCATGTTGATTGGATAATCATACCCAAAAGGTATACTCGCCCGTCCAGCACACCTCCGGCGTGTGTGTCTCTTTTGCCTTTTCCCGGGGGTGCTACCCCCGGCTACGGTCCCATAAACCCTCCGGGTTTCAGCCTCATACCAAAAATCCATTCTCCTATTTTCTCACCACTTCCAATCACACCCGGAGTGAGGAGCTATAGGCTTCCTGAATTGCCCGGTTTCATAACCTGTTTAGTCTTTCGTCATGACTGCGTTGATTGATCGTATTACATCCAACCCAAAGCAATGCGGGGGACGTCCATGTGTGCGCGGCATGAGAATTCGCGTGAGTGATGTTTTGGACTTGTTTGCGTGGGGACTCGATGCCGCCCAAATTCTTCAGGAAATGCCCGATCTTGAGTCAGATGACTTAAAAGCCTGCTTGATTTATGCCAGTCGTCGTCTTGATCATCCGTTGCTTGCGGCATGATTATTTGGCTGGATGCTCAACTATCGCCAATGCTGGCGACTTGGTAGTTCTCCGAAAGTTATCTGGCTGACCTGCGGCAATACTTCAAATGCTTCACTGGAACAAATCCTAACCCAGCATTTACCCACAGCATTTACCCACAGCGTTGAGCCTACTTGAGGCTGGGGAGAACCTTGTGGAAATCAGCTCCTTGCAGCCGAATCAAACTTTATAGAGCGTTAATATGGGTCTGTCCTACTATTGTTTCCCCCTCATTTGAGTGAGAGTGTGCTGGCGCGGTTGAGGTGCTTGCTGCCGTTGTAGGTAAGGATCTCGGCCGCCTGAAAGTCTAGAATCTGGATGGATGCTGAGAGCGCATCGCCCAACTCAGGTGCAAGATGGTGCTAAATGAAGTACATTACATTACGTCGGCAACTGCGAACCATGTCGTAGCGACGAGCTCAGGCGGCGTCAGGTGTGTCCTAATGATGCCGTAAAGACTGGGCGTGTTGTGTCCAAATCCCAACGTGACTGCGATGCCATTTACGGTGCAGTTACCGGAAATGAGTTTTTTGTATATGGCAGCCATATGTTTTTGTTTGTGAGTGAGAGCAACGGCTAACCAATTAAGGCGTTGTTGAGTAACATTGGGTGAGATTTGAAAAGTGGAAGTCGTTGGATTGGAAGCGAAGATGAGTTTTCGTTATTTCTCACGACGCACGCGGGCGCCGAGATTGATGCAGCGGGTGATGAGTGCGGTCCATCCGGTCTGATGACTTGCCCCCAGGCCGCGCCCGGTATCGCCATCGAAGTATTCGTGAAACCATACGAGATCGCGCCAGTGCGGATCGTGCGCAAATTTTTCACTCAACACGTCGCCTGCATAACAGGCGCGCTTTCCATTTTCGTCGTGGCGAAAAAGGAGGGTGAGACGGCGTGCGATTTCCGCGCCCACTTCCGCCAGATTCATCCAGATGCCGGAGCCGGTCGGGCACTCGACTTTCACACTATCGCCGTAGAAATGGTGGTAGCGCTCCATGGCTTCCAGCAGAAGATAGTTCAGCGGAAACCAGATCGGCCCGCGCCAGTTGGAGTTCCCGCCCCACATGCCGTCGGTGCTTTCTCCGGATTCGTATTGAACACAGACATGACCGCCCCCTGCCCCCAGCATGCAAAACGCCTGTTCGCGATGCACCTGCGACATGGAGCGAATGCCGTGCTCCGAGAAAAACTCCGTCTCATCGAGCATGCACTTCAATACACGCAGCAGTCTTTCCTTTGATGGAATGGCGAGCAACCGGATTTCCTCGCCGCCGTGCGTGGCGCGCTCCATGTAGCTGACATGTCGCGCTAGATCGGGGCGATTATCCAGAAACCAGCGCATCCTTTTCCGAAAGCCGGGCAGATTTCGGATCACTTCCTGATCCAACACTTCCACCGCAAGCAACGGAATCAGCCCCACCATAGAGCGGACGCGCAACTTTGTGGGAACCCCGTCTCCTGTGCGCAGGCGATCGTAATAAAATCCGTCTTCTTCATCCCATAACCCGGTGCCACCCAGCGTGTTCATGGCATCCGCAATCGCGACAAAGTGCTCAAAGAACTTGCTGGCAATGTCTTCGTAAGCAGGGCGTGTCCTTGCCAGTTCCAGCGCCATCGCAAGCATGGTTGCGCAGTAAAACGCCATCCACGCGGTTCCGTCAGCCTGCTCCAGCGTGTTCCCGCCGGGCAGTGGTTTTGAGCGATCAAACAACCCGATATTATCCATCCCCAAAAAGCCGCCGCCAAAAAGATGCTGACCATGTTCATCTTTGCGGTTCACCCACCAGGTGAAGTTCATCAGCAACTTTTGAAAACATTTTTCCAGAAATAGCGTGTCGCGATGTCCGCGTGTCGCGGTGATTTTATAAACACGCCAGCAGGCCCAAGCGTGCACGGGAGGATTTACATCGGAAAAATTCCACTCGTACGCGGGCAGTGCGCCGTTTGGGTGCATATACCACTCGCGCAGAAAAAGCATGAGCTGGTGCTTGGCAAAGTCGGGATCGATCCGCGCCATCGGGATCATGTGAAACGCCAGATCCCACGCTGCAAACCACGGGTATTCCCATTTGTCCGGCATGGAAATCACATCGTTACAGTAAAGATGCGGCCAGTCGGTGTTTCGTCCCAGTAAACGCCCAACGGGTGGCGGCGGCTGGCCTTTGTCTCCCTGCAGCCAAGTTTTTATATCAAAGCAGTAGAACTGTTTTGACCACAGCAGTCCCGCATACGCCTGACGGATAATCAGCCGCTCATCATCGCTGAGGTTTGGTGCGCATTTCGTAGCGAGATACAACTTGGATTCCGCACGACGATCTTTGAAGATTTTATCGAAGTCCGCGAACGGCTTCGTGCGCTTTTCTGACGCGGGAAGCAGTCGGAATCGCAGAGTGACCTCCGCCCCGCCATGGACATCGAGCGCGTATTGAGCGGCGCATTTCGTGCCAGTCAGCGCTGGATTAATCACGCCGTCGCGTCCGCCTACGACATATTCGTGAAAAGCATCTTTAACATAAGGCTGTGCGTTTTTAGAACCAAACAGACGCGCCGCGTTCGTTTCATTTTCGGTAAAAAGCAAGGTGGTCTTTTCCTCCATCACCCAGCGGAAATCTCCAAGTGTGGGATGGCACGCTTCGATCTCCCCGGGTTTTCTGGACCCCAGCGATGGCCTTCCTGCCGGATCGCCCCAACTCCAGGTGTTGCGAAACCACAGCGTGGGCAGCACATGAAGCTGCGCGCTTTCCGATGAACGGTTAGCAATGGTGATCTGGATGAGGATGTCTTCAGGCGAGGCCTTTGCATACTCGACAGTGATGTCGAAGTAACGGTCGTCGTCGAAAACACCGGTGTCGCCGAGTTCGTATTCCTTTTCCATCGGGCCGCGGCAGTGCCCTTCCTCCACGAGTTGCGCGTAGGGAAATTCCGCCTGCGGATACTTATAGAGTGCGCGGAGATAAGACGAGGTGGGTGTCGCCTCTTCATACCAGTAGCATTCTTTCACATCCTCGCCGTGCGCTGTTTCTCCATTGGCCAGGCCGAAAAGCCGCTCCTTTAAAATCGGATCGCGTCCATTCCAGAAAGCCCACGCAAAACAAAGCCTGCACTGGCGGTCAGTGATTCCCATGATCCCATCCTCGCCCCAGCGATAGGCTCGCGATTTGGACTGATCAAACGTCAGGTAACGCCAGGCGTCCCCATCCTTGGAGTAATCCTCCCGCACCGTGCCCCACTGACGTTCACTCAGATACGGCCCCCAGCGCTTCCAGTTTTCCTCGCGATGCGCATCCGTCGACAGCCGTTGGTGCTCGGGCGTGTGTGCATGGAGCGATTCCGTATGCTCGTCAAAAACCATGAGCGCATGACTTACGCCTCCCTTGGTCTCATTGCAATACGCGTATCAGGCGGCCCTTAATTCTGGGTGTAATTGGAAGTGGTGAGTAAAAGAGCGCGCAGGGGGACTGATTGGCGAAGCCGGGAATTTCCGGGTAGGTGGGCATCTTGCCCGCCGTCATAGACGTCTCGCCTATGACTCCTTATAATGCGGAGCA
>Ga0335397_10009947_pt1 | contig 11818 bp, 8 predicted proteins | sample MAT04_FD_205740 | JGI IMG/M metagenome (GOLD analysis project Ga0335397, IMG submission 205740) | Freshwater microbial communities from Lake Fryxell liftoff mats and glacier meltwater in Antarctica - MAT-04 (spades assembly) (version 2) ...
CCGCCGAAGACGGTCAGCAAACGGAAGAGGAAGTAGAAGAGGAAGTAGAGGTAAAATTCGAAATCCGAATCTCGAAATCGGAAACAAATTCGAATGTCCAAAACTGCAATGCTCAAAACGAGGGGCTTAGAATTTGTTTCGGATTTCAAGTTTCGGGCTTCGAATTTATTGTTCTTTAAGTTTTTCATGAACCCTATTTCGACGCTCTGCTTTTTCTGGTAGCTTCCCTTTTGCATTCTGCATTTTGAATTTTGCATTGCCGTTTCGAGGGGGAGACATGGCTGTTGCTAAGACAGGCGGGCGTCAGCAGGAATTTTCGACCAAGCTGACGCGCATCCGGTCGTATCTGAAGAAGAATAAGCTTGGCGGGCTCGTGCTCAGTTCGCAGGCGCTTTTTGCTTGGGCCACGGCTGGCGGCGATAATCATGTGGCGCTTGGGCATGATCTGGGCGTCGCGCATCTGCTTGTAACGTCTAACAGCGTAACTGTTCTGGCCAACAACATTGAGATCGGGCGCATGCATGCCGAAGAGTTTGGCGGCATTACGACAAAAATCGAGTACGCCACCTGCCCGTGGTACAGCCCGTCGTTGATCGAGCAGGAGATGAAGCGCCGTTTCGCCGGCACGCCCTGGGCGAGCGACTCCGGATTTGCCGATACCGCCCGCGTCGGCGATGACTTCATGCGTCTGACTCATGCTCTGACGGATAACGAAATCGAGCGTTACCGGACGCTCGGCAAAGACTGTTCGCTCGCCATGGAGGAAGCTCTTAAAGACGTGCGGCCGGGCACCACGGAACATCAGGTCGCTGGATTGATCTGCGCGCGATTGTGGGATCATGCGGTGCGGCCGCATGTGATCCTCGTGGCCAGCGACGAGCGCGTCCATAGTTTCCGGCATCCGATTCCGAAAGATAAAAAGATCAGCAAGCATTTGATGGCAGTGCTCTGCGGCAAGCGCGGCGGGCTGATCATTAATTTGACGCGCATGGTCCACTTCGGGCGCGCGCTTCCCGAAGAACTTCGACGCAAGCACACGGCGGCCTGCGCGGTCGACCTTGCCTTCAATGCCGCCACACTTCCGGGCGTAAAAATGAAAGACGTCTTTGCGACGGGACTGGCAGAGTATGCGGCGCAAGGATATCCTGACGAATGGAAGATGCATCATCAAGGCGGGCCGACGGGCTACCAGGGGCGCAGTTTCCTGGGGACGCTGGGTGAAGAACGACCCGTGCTCGACAAACAGGCCTTTGCCTGGAATCCGTCGATCACTGGAACCAAAAGCGAAGACACCATGCTGGTGCAGGGGCGGGAGTTTGAATTCCTCTCCGCTCCGACGCGCAACTGGCCGACACTTACAGTGAAAAGAAATGGCAAGACTTACCGCCGCGCGGACATTATGTTGGTGTAACAGGTAGCGCAGGCTTCCAGCCTGCTGCTCGAAAAAACCGGCAGGCAGGATGCCTGCGCCACGTACGTTGGAGCGCGCGAATGGACATTCGGAAGGTCAAAGACACAGTCATCCTCAAGATGAGCGAGGACGACTTGAACGAGTCGCGCGCGACCTTCGCGGCTGTTGAAGATCTGTTGAAAATCGAGGGTGAGCGCAAGCTCGTGCTCGACCTCAGTGCCATCGACAGCATCTACAGTCTGCAGATTGGAACGCTCGTCACGATCCACGTGCTCTGCTATGAGAATGTAGCCGTGATGACGCTTGCCGGTGCCAATGAAAAAGTGAAAGCATTGCTCAAGATGGTGGGCCTGGACGCACTAATGGAGATGCATCATGGCGTCGATATTGCTCTGAAAAGCCTGGGTCATACGGAAGTGCTGGTCGCCTCAAAGGACTCCAAGGATTCCAAGCGGCGTACCCGTCCGGCCAAACCTGTGGATCCCCGAGTGAGGCGTTGACCGAGTATCGTGCTGAAGAATATGAATTGAATGACAGTCACTCCGAATACTGAATCTGTAGTCAATCCGCCCCAGACGCCGCCTTCGCTCGTGCGGCGCTGGCTGGTGCCGCTGCTGAAATTCAGCTTTGCCGCCGGGCTCATTTATTACGTGCTTTCGCACAATTTGATCGATTTTAAACGCCTGCAGAAACTGCTGGAAACGCCGCGCATGCTGTTTCTTGCCATGGCCGTGGTCTCCACGCAAATGTTCATCGGCGCACAGCGCCTGCGGCTACTGCTGAAGACGCAGGGCGTGCAGCTCGGGTATTTTACTATGCTGCGGCTGACGTATATCGGCGCGGGATTCGACGTCTTTCTGTTCACCTCGGTCGGAGGCGATGCGGTCAAGGCTGTCTATCTGGCGCGGCTGGTTCCAACTGGCCGGCGCATGGAGGCGGTGAGCGTCCTGCTGATGGACCGCTTGATGGGTCTGATCGGGATGCTCAGCGTTACGCTGATCATGGCGCTCTGGCAGCTTGAAGTGCTTTGGAGTGACGCTGATATTCGGCCGTACATTCTGGCGATGATTGGCGTCTCGCTCTTTTTTCTGCTCGGCCTTGCGGGGCTTCTTTCGGAGAACATTCACGCGTGGTTTTCAGGACAAAGCTGGTTTAAGCGCCTTCCCCTGAGCAGTTTTGTTGATCGCTCCTACGGCGCGCTGCAGCAGTTTCGCAACCATCCCAAGGCGCTGCTGAGTGCCTGGGTGCTCTCGTTAATGGTGCACTTCATGGGCGTGCTTACCGGTTACGTGTTAATGCTGGGATTGGAATTAAATGCGCCGATGGGCATGTTTTTTGTCGCGTGGCTGATGGCCAGCTTCATCAATTCGTTTCTACCGCTCGGCGGCATCGGCGGCGGGCAATTTGCATATAACGAAGTGTTCAGACGCATAGTCGGGCTGAGCGGCGGGGCGGACTTGGCGACTGCATTTCAGATTACCGCCGCACTGGCCAAGGCGCCGGGGTTGATCATCTGGCTAATCTCGCGCGAGCATACGCCCGCTGCTCCACCCGCGGAGGAGCACAATGTTTGACCCACGCGTGCTGAATGCACTGGCCTGCCCAGCCTGCTTGAAGAAGTCGGCTAAGGACGCTAAAAAATCCGGGCGGCTCAAGCTTGAGGGTGCGCCAGAGGCCCCGACGGCCTTCAAGTGCATCGATTGCGGGCACGTTTATCCGCTCATCGACGGCATTCCAAATTTTGTAATCAAATAGCCTGCGAGTGTTTGCCGCAGTTCCTTCTCGCGCCGTTCGGGGGAGAAGGTCGACGAGCTTAGCTCGCCTGCCCCTCACCCCCGGCCCCTCTCCCCCTGAACAGCGGGGGCGAGGGGAGAACGACACGTAATTCCGACACTTCTGGATTAAACACTTGACCTCTATGACACATGGCGCAAAATTTCTGCGGGCCAGATTGTCGTTTAAACGCAGCTGATTTTGCGGGGTCATTAATGCCTCAGATCGACGTTCTCTTTCAAACAATGGTCGAGCGGAAAGCCGCGGACTTGATGCTCTCCGTGGGCAGCAAGCCCTGCTTGAAGATCTCGGGCGAAATTACGCCCATGGAGGAGTTCGGCGATGTCACGCCTGACGATGCCGAGGGCGTGCTTTTTGAGATCATGCCCGAACGCAATAAAGAAGAGTTTCTAAAGATCAACGATACGGATTTTGCTTACGAATTGAAAGGTTACGGCCGTTTTCGCTGCAACGTTTTTCGCAACCGCCTGGGGATGGGCGGCGTCTTCCGACTCATTCCTGACAAAATTGTCACGGTTGACGACCTGGCTCTGCCCAAGGCCGTCACCGACCTTTGCTTCTTATCCAAGGGACTGGTGGTGGTCACTGGCCCCACGGGTTCGGGCAAATCCACGACGCTCTGCGCCATGGTGGATTTGATCAACCGGCGGCGCAAAGCGCATCTGATCACGATTGAAGACCCCATCGAATTCGTCCACCCCAATAAGCTCTGCCTGATCAACCAGCGCGAAGTGGGCGTGCACACCACCAGTTTCAAGCGCGCGCTCCGAGCCGCTTTGCGCGAGGCGCCCGATATTGTGCTGGTCGGCGAAATGCGCGATTTGGAGACGATTGAAATCGCCATCGAAACCGCCGAGACGGGACATCTTGTCTTTGGAACTCTGCATACCACGACGGCGGCCAGCACCGTCGACCGCCTGATCGACCAGTTTCCCGGCGAGCGCCAGCAGCAGATCCGTATGATGCTCTCCAGTTCGCTCAAGGGCGTGGTCTCGCAGAATCTGCTTAAGAAAAAGACCGGCGGCCGCATTGCGGCGCTGGAGATTCTAATTATTACCACGGGCATCGCGGCGCTGATCCGCGACGGAAAGACGTATCAGATTCCATCGCAGATGACAATCGGCAAGAAACTGGGCATGCAGACGCTCAACGATTCGTTGATCGATATCGTCAAGAGGGATCTGGTCGCTCCAGAGGAAGCGTATCTCAAGGCCATCGAAAAGGAAGATTTTGTCAAACGCTGCAAGGAAGAATGCAATAAAAACGTCGACCTGAGTGGCATGTCAAATGCGCCGCCGGCGGGGCATTAGTAGCAACTGTTCAGTCCGTGAGAGTGGCGTGGGCGTCGCTGCTCACGCGAAGATTCTGGAGTGCGCTTGTGCGGGCGCAGAGGCCCGCACCACTGAACGGTTTCAGAAAATGTATCGATTTGGGTCTTTACGTGTTGAACGCGACCTGCAGGGAATGAACTGAATGGCAGATGAATCCAACCCCAAGGCGTCGTTTCTCGGTGGAAAGCAGGCTGCGCCCGTGCAGCCCGCTGCGCCTCCGGTACAGGAATCTCCGATTCCAGCCGCGGCTCCCTCGGGAGCGTCTCCCGGCTTTCTAAAAGGCAAGGGCACTCCGGCTGCTGTTGCGGTGGCCGCGCGGGCTCCGGCACCCGTTGTTGCGAATGCTCCTGCGCCCGTGGCGCCAAATCCGGTGGTGACATCACCCGCAGTCGCAAAGCCTGCTGGAAATCGTGCGCTGGCAGAACAGTATCTGAAGCGCGGTCTGGATCATTATGAAAATCAGGAAGCGGATTCGGCGCTGGCCGCCTTCAAGCAGTGCATTCAGGCAGATGTCGCCTTCGGCATGGGCTACAACAATCTGGGAATGGTGCTGATCGATCTGGAGCGCTACGACGAAGCCGTCGACGCGCTCTATGAATCCATCCGCTGCGATTCCAATTACGCCGAAGCGTACAACAATCTGGGATTCGTACTGCGGCGCATGCAGCGGCCTGTGGAAGCGGCGTCGGCGTATTCGCGATCGCTGGCACTGGAGCCTGATGTTGAGGAGTCCGGCCGCATTCGGGGCTGGGTAGAGAGCGTCGCGCGGGACAACGGTCTGGAGAAATTGCCGCCCTTCGAATTGCCTCCCGCACCTGGCCAGGAACCGCAGCCAGAGGCGGTACCTGCGCCTGTTGAAGCGCCCCAGGAAATTCAGAAGGTCAAGAAAATGTCGGCTTGGGAAGCGGCTGCCGGAGATATTGCCACCGCCGCGCCGGTCTCGGCATTAGGCGAGATCGAAGATGCTGCGCCCGCACCGGCGCCAGTGACCGCCGCGCCAGCTTTTGCCAAAGCGCCTGTCGCGCCGCCTTCACCGCCGCCTGCACCTGTTGCGGCTGCTCCGATTGCACCTCGACCTACGCTTCCAAAAATCGGTTCAACCAGACCCGCTGCGCCAGCACCGCCGGCTGCTCCGGCTGCCACCGTCATTGAGCTCGTTGAGCGCGGCATGGATCAGTTCGCTGAAGGAAATCTGTCGGAAGCGTCCAGCATCTTTGAGCAGGCCATCGCGCTGGACCCGGACAATCCAGAGGGCCATATCGGATTGGGCAAGGTCTGGATCCGCCAGGAGCGCATGGATGAGGCGATCCCGGTCCTGCAGAAGGCCGTCGGATTGGACGAGGAGGAGCCCGCAGGCTGGTACGTGCTGGGCTTTGCGCTGCGCGCCATGGAACGCAATGTCGAAGCGGCTCACGCGTACGAAAAGTTTCTCACGCTGATGCCCGAAGCGCGCGATTCGGAAAAAATGTTTCAATGGATCGCGCACGTGACGAGCCTGGCCGGCTTGTCCTCGGGCGTTCATGAAGAGGTGATCGACGACGAGCAGATCGTCACGGACAGCGACAAGAAATATAAGAAGGCGCTGACCAAGTTCCAGGAAGGCGATGCCGACGGATCACTTCGGGATTGCATCAAGATTCTGACTGAAGACCCCGGGCACCTGCGCACGCGCGTGGTGCTGGGGCGCTGTTACCTGCGGCAAAAGGCGTATGATAACGCCGCGGAACAGTTCGACAATGCGCTCAAAATCAGGCCCGATTACCCCGAGGCGCTTTATTTCCTGGGTCAGGCCGCCGAGAAAAAAGGCGACCTGGATCAGGCTGGCAGCAATTATAAACGCTACCGGGAGGTCGCCCCCAACGGTCCGCGCGCGGAACGCCTTCGCGAATGGCTGATGACGCAAGGTCCGCAATCATCGAGTATCGTCACCGGTCAGGTGCAGTGCGAGCTCTGCCTTCGGTTCTTCCCAGGCGTCTCGATTTCGCAGCACGAAGGCAAGGCTACCTGCCACAATTGCATGAAAGTAATGGGCGCTCTGCCCGGCGACGCCACTACCGCCGACGGCGGCCCAGCCCCGATTACGCCTCCGCCGCCGGATTCTCTATCCAGCAAGCCGCGCAAGTCCAAAGGCCTGGTGATGGTGGGGCTGCTCCTGTTGCTGCTGGCAGGTGGCGGCGCTGCGGCCTGGAAAATGAACAAGCTCGATCCCGTGTTGATCAAGCTGGGGCTTTTGAAACCTCCGCCTCCGCCTCCACCGAAGATAATCCCGGTTGTCGAGGTCACTCCGACTGTCGCTGTTTTCGATAAGACCAAGGTCAAGATCGCCAACGAGCCGCTGACGCGCGTCAAGCCTTTTTCGAAATGGACGTACAGTCCGGCGCTTGAGGGCGTTGAAGAGCTGAATAAGCACTACCCCGGCTGGAAGGCGGAAGTCAGCGTCAGCGGGGCGCCCAAGGAAATGCTGGCCGATCCCAAGGTTGATTTTAGCAAAGGCGTGGGCGAAGGCGCTCTGGTCTGGATGCATTCGGCTTCCGATTTTGAAGCGTTGAAAAAAGGCGAGCAGCTCAAGGTCGAGATGCAGATCAAGTTCAGCGGCAAAGGCGCGGATGGCGCTCCGCTCGAATTGCAATTGAGCAAGACGTTTACAATGAACACCTATTTCGGATATGAGATGGGTCCGGAAATCGAAACGGGGATTCCACCCTCGGAGAACGTCGCGGTGGCCTCGGGCGAATTTACGGGCGACAACATTCCCGAAGCCGTGATCGCTTCCGGCGCTTTCCGGCGCGGCGGTCTGCGCATGTATGTGCAGCGCAAGAATAACCCGTTGCCCGCTCCGAGCCTCCTCGACAGCGGCACCCGCTTTTCAGCTTTGAACGTGCAGGATTTCGATGGAAATAAGAGCCATGATTTGCTCGCAGCCGATTGGCGGCGCAGCCGATTAAAGATGTTTTACAACGACGGACAGCTCACCCCGGGCCCGGAAGTCGAAGTGGGACGCGGCCCGTTGGATATCTGCGCAGCCGATCTGGATGGCGATCACAAGATCAAGATTGCAGCCCTTTGCGGAGCAGGCAGTACCTTAAGTCTGACTTCCCTGGAAGATCGCAAATTCGGGCCGGTGGTTGAAGTGCCGCTGGCAGCGTCAGGCCCCTATGGGTTCGTGCTGCCGTGGAAGAATGCCTTCCTGGCCATCACACCGCTCTCGGCTGATGCGCCGCTGCAGCTCGTTCGATTCGAAAAAAGAGCATGGGCCAAGTCCGCGATCACCTCACCGCTCGACGGTGGCGGACTTGTGCGCGCCGTTGCCGTGTTGATGTCGTCCGGCGGAAGTGTGCGCCGGCTGGCACTGCTCATACATGAAAAAAATGCATCGCGGCTTGTCTTGTTCGACGAAAAAGATGGCAAGTTCTCGCCGGCAAGTGCGGCGCTGCAACTGCCTGAAGCCGGCGTGGGCCTCTTGGCTCATGATTTCAATTCCGACGGCGAGCAGGATCTATGCGTCATCATGCAGAATGAGACTGCGTTTTATTTCAGCTCCGGCGCGCGTTTGCTGCCTGGGCCGACTCACAAATCCAGCGTGCGCCTGTTAGGCCCGGCGACGTTATTCGGTTCGGCGGATGCTGTTCGACCCGATATCTTGCTCATCAACGAGGCTCGAAAAGCTCACATTCTGAAATCGGTTGAAGTTGAATTTCCCGAACCGGTCGCACCCGCTCCGACGCCTGCTGTTCCCGGCACCGCGGCACCCGCAGATAAAACTCCCGCTGCACCCGCCGGCGAAAAGCCGCCTGCGGAGCCCGGAGCCCCCAAGCCGCCCGCAACCGAGCCAATCCCACCGGCCCCACCCCAGGCTGGCAACTGATGATAAGGAGATGCGCTATGCTCAGACTCTGCATTCCACTTTTGCTCTGCGCCTCATGCGCACCTTGCCGGGCGGCCGAGGCGCCGTCCTTCGACGTCGATGCCTTGCCTCACACGTCAATCACGCTGCCCAACGGCACCAAGGCCGTGGTGATCCGCTACGCAGACAACAACTGGCGGTTTGTGGAAGTCGATATCCTGAAATCTCTTTTTGAGCACGACGAGGATATCTGTTTCGAAGCCAAGTACGATGCGCCAACCGGCGCAGACAAACTGCGCATCTTCGGAGTGCAGATGCCGCCGGGCCGCGACCCCGTGGTTTACGTGGATCAGAAAATCAAGAAGCAGGCGATCGCCGAGTTCAAGCAGAACGACAATCTCTTTCTCTGCGGGACGCTGCGCCGCGCGCGCGACGGAAAAGGCGTCGAATTTCAAGTCGTGCATGCCAAAAAACTGCTCGACGACGAGAAGCGCTACTTCGCCCGCATTCAAACTCTTGAAAAAGCCGCCGACGGCGAGGCGCTGGTAGACTTGGGGCACCAGATCCAGGCGCAGGTAACCGGAGCTCAAGTTTTTGGAACATTCAAAGCGCTGGAAGGCCTGCGCGACAAGGCCTATGACGGTGGCCTCGTATTAAAGGAGCGCAATGTCAAGGCCGGCGATGCCGACGCGCTTTTTGCAATTGCGGTGCAATGGAAAGAATTGCGTGGCAAACGCCAGAAATTCCGTGATCTCGTGCAGAAGGCGCTGCAGATCGATCCCGATCATCCCAAGGCCGGACGTGTGGCGCAGGACGAACTGGGCATGATCAAATTTCGCGGCCGCTGGATGTACCAGAGCGAGCGCGAAAAGGCGCTCCAGGAAGAGGAACTCGAGAAGCAGCGCAAGACCGATGAAACGCTTGCCATACAGAGCAAGCGCAAGGATGAAGTTCAGGAGGCTGTCAATAAGCGCGCCGACCTGATTAATGGGCTGATGTCCGATTTGCGCTCAGCCGATGCCGCTGGACGGCAACGCGCTCTGGAGAGCATCGGAAAGCGCGTGCAGAGCAGTCCTGATCCGGGATTCGGCGAACAGGCCGTGGACATCCTCGTCAACCTCAACGATGTCGCCGCCATTTCGCCCGGACTCGAACTGGCCGGAAAGAGCGAGCATCCGGAGGTGCGGCAGCGCGTCTTCGAAGCGCTGGCGTGGAGAATCAAGGAGCCCAAGGCTCGCGAAATATTTGTGAGCACCCTCAAGAATGAAAAGGACGGAGCCTCCGCAAAGGCCGCAATTGAAGCCGTTATTGCTGCGGGCGGAAAAACCGTCGCCGCAATCCTGATCGACGGATTGGCTGCGGCGGACAAGCACACCCAGGACGAAGTGATCGAAGGCCTGAAAGGCGTGACCAATCAGCAGCTCAACACCAAAGAAGCCTGGGAAGAATGGTGGAGCAAGAATAAGACAACGCTGAACTGAGACGCTTGGTATTGGTGATCATTAACTAAACAGTTGCCCGCTTTTCTCGCCTTCTCCTCTCAACCCGCCAACCGCAGGATGAGGGGAGAAGGTTTTCTCCTTTTGCATTCTGGTCAATGCATTGAGCTTTTCCTCGCCACGTTAGTTCCTTTTGAAACGCGAAAACTCGACACACGGGATGTCTTTCGCGCGCCATTATGGAGCGAATTGATTCATCAAATCGGGCATTGCAGTTGCGCAGAACTTCACACCTGAAACATCCGTCAAATCCTTCGGAGAACAGTTCATGCCCAAATCCAATCGCGGAACAAATGGTAGCAAGGGACGTGAAATTCTGGTGACGGGCGGCGCGGGATACATCGGAAGTCACGCGGTAAAAGCCCTCGCCAAAGCAGGCTATGATGTTGCCATTCTGGATAATGTCTCCGCCGGACATATCGAAGCGGTGCGCGCGCTGGGCGATTTCAAAGTCCACAGAGTCGATTTGCAGGATAAGCAGGCCGTGCAGAATGTCTTCGAGCAGCACCGCTTCAGCGGAGTGATCCATTTTGCAGGCGCCACGCTGGTCGGCGAATCCGTGCGGCAGCCTGAAAAATACTACATGACCAACGTCTTCGGCGGTATGAACCTGCTCAACGCCTGCCGCGATCACGGCGTGAATCACATTGTTTTTTCATCGACCTGCGCGACTTACGGGATTCCGAAAGACGTACCCATTGGCGAAGACCATCCGCAGAACCCGATCAACCCATATGGCTGTTCAAAGCTCGCCTTTGAACAGATGCTGGAAAGTTACAACGTCGCACACGGCATCACCTATCTGGCACCGCGATACTTCAACGCCGCGGGCGCCGATCCCGACGGCCAGCTCGGAGAAGACCACGATCCCGAGACTCACCTGATTCCCAATGTCTACCGCGCCGCGCTGGGACAGCTCGATCACCTGACCGTCTTTGGCCGCGATTACCCCACCGCCGACGGCACCTGCGTTCGCGATTACATTCATGTCTGCGACCTGGCCCGTGCCCACGTCATCGGATTGGAATACCTGATGGCCGGCGGCAAAAGCGAGCGGGTCAATCTGGGCACCGGCAAAGGATATTCCGTGCTCGACGTGATCAAGGCCTGCGAGGAAGCCTGCGGTCAGAAGATCAAAGTCGTCGACGCACCGCGCCGCGAAGGGGACGCGCCCGCGCTGGTGGCCAAGCCAGAGAAAGCACAGAAGCTGCTCAACTTCACATGCCAGCGCAGCGACATCAAAACAATCTGCGCCGATGCCTGGCGCTGGCATTCAAGCCATCCCCACGGCTACAAATCCAGCGTGCAGGAACTCGCAGCGCACTAACACTGCAACGCCCCTTGCCGTTTCAAAAATGAGTTATCGTGTGCGCCGGAGCAAGCGTTGTAAAAGTGGGTGCCAGGGAGCAAGACGGCCGTATCGTCTTGCTCCTTGCTGATGCGCGCACGATTAATCGTTCGCGCATCAGCAAGGAGTAGTCTGCGTTCTCTCTCTAACCATACTAAAACGTCTGAGCTCTGCGATTTTTCGCAAGAATCTTTTAGAATCTTATAAGTATTTTTGAACACTGTATAAGTAATGATTCAGACAAAGATTGCAGATCGTAATTGACGCATTAAAAATGCGTTTTTTTATTAACTCGCGCAAGTAACACTCTAAGTCCAATGATTACGTCGCCCGCGAGCTGTTTGCGCACGTACAATATGTCCTTTTGAGGTCTATCTGGGTAGATGGGCGGGTGGCATTCCTTTAACACTTCACATCTCGCCGTGCTCCCTTTTTTGGGTGCCACCGATCTGAGGCCGTTATCAGATCGGTGCCTTGCGCGCCGTCATTGTCAAGCAACGTCTAATTCCATGAGTCAACGATCAGCCGCGTCAGCGCGTGACCCTTGCGCGGTATACATGCCGCCCGCCAGGACACTAAAAGCGCGATCGG
>Ga0335397_10009948_pt1 | contig 11816 bp, 5 predicted proteins | sample MAT04_FD_205740 | JGI IMG/M metagenome (GOLD analysis project Ga0335397, IMG submission 205740) | Freshwater microbial communities from Lake Fryxell liftoff mats and glacier meltwater in Antarctica - MAT-04 (spades assembly) (version 2) ...
AAGGAAGCTAAATTCTCAGGATCTGTTTCTGCTAAATGCCGATAATAAATCCATTTTTCAATCCACGCTTTGTTACTCACAGAACTATTGATTTCTGTAGGGAGAAGGAGCAGGTTTCCGATTTGCTCGTAATCATCATTCTCATACAGAGCTGTGTCCCAATCAGCGCCGCCAACTGGAAGTTTAGGTTTTTGAGGTGCTACGTGTTCAATGCTCTTAAAATCTTCAGAAACCCATTTCGTTGGTTCCAAATATGATGACGAACCTGATGTGCCAATTTTCATCAGACCTGGATTAGTTTGATCTGAAATAGTGTCGTGTGATGTGACGAATAGAGCAAACTTGCAAACAGCTTTCGCCTCGTTATATCTCAGATACTGTGTTGCCTTCTTCTTCCATTCTGCTTTCGTTCCTATTTCTTTATCTTGCAGTTCCCCTCTCAAGTATTTCTTGAGTTCTTGAACTGTTAGTTGATAATTTCCTTTTTCCCATGACATTTTTTCGCGAAGTAACTTCCTATATACTTCGTCAAGACCTGCATTCGGTAAAGCAGATCGCCAAAGTGTGAAAAATGCTGCCACTGCCTTGCAAGCAAAAACAAACTCAGTGTCTGCTTGTGGTTGATTGCGTATAACAAGAGAGTAGAAACGACTCAGGATCGTGTTTGCCATTTTGTGTCCAGCATCTTGAAGGTACAAGACACAGAGTGCTGCCTCTTTTCTATGTGGATCTTGCACTTTTTCGGTTTCAGGGATAAAGGACAGCCCGTTGGGTTTAAACTTGCGGACTTTCTCACAATAAGTAGCCAGATCGCCCATCCTGTGAACAAATTCTTCTTTCTCTTCGAGAGATTCAAATTTGTTGTACGTTTCAGTCAACCACTTTCTCTGTTCGCTGAAAAGTGTCGATAGCTTTGTGGCATCGTGTGTCAATGCAAATAGAGTAAGATAATCATTTGTCAGCTTATTCTTGCTAGATGCACTTGATAAAGGAGCCAGCAAATTTTCTACTAAAGTGAAATATTTTTCTAATTTTGATCCTTTAAATTCTTCTCTTTTTTTGCTTTGTGAATTAACAATATTAACAACCAATGGCTTAAAAGTTTCAAGTGCAGTTAGAGGTGTTCCTGTTGCATTGAGTGATTGAAACATATCAAATGCCCAATCTTCTGATACTGGTTCATTTAAGGTAAAACAGCAACGTTGAAGCAGGTAATGACAAAATGCAAACAGTTGAACTAGAGAACATACTCGCTTGTCATTTACAGATAGCGGGTTGGTACGATTATTGACTATTTCTACCAATTCAGGTCGCTCGTAGCTCCATAGTTCTACTTGCTTCATTTTGTTTATTATTTCCCAAGCGGTCGGAAAATTTTTATCATTTGAATTTGAATCATATGCTTTTTCTACATTATTTAACAGTGAGTTCATTCTTTTTAAATTTTTTCCGACTAGGGAGCCTGTCGGAATAGGAGGGAATGTTGATTTGTTTGTTACGGCGCGGATAAAAGATGCCAGAAAAGATGAAACTTCAGACGGATAGTTTTTGTCATCTCCATCAAATGTCCATCCATCAACTGCTCCGCGAATGATAATTGGCTTTCGAGACGGTGAACCACGTCGAAGATCAAATGAAAATAATTCTATAAGAGTTGCTAAATAGTCATCAACTGCTTCCCTCAAACCATCGTACTTGATATCTTTAGGCAATCTTCCACTTATTTCATACAATTGTTGGTAGAGCAGGCAAGCTAGCAAAGCAATTGTTGAAATTCTCTGCTGTCCATCGATTACGTTGTCGATTCTTGTTGGTAGTGCTTTCCTATCTTGTGGATTAATATTGACATTTGGATTAGATTCTTTCACCAGAATGACTGTACCAAGAAAACGTATATTATTTTCATCTGCAAGAAGAGCATCAACCCCACTACTAATATCGGCTATTAACTGATCAATATTTTCTTTCTCCCAGCTATAGGGTCGTTGATACAGAGGAATGTAGTATCCGACTCCAGGTCGCTGAAAGAAATCCGATATCGTTTCGCTTGAAGTGGCAAAAGCCTGTGATATCTCAACGCTCATTTGTACTCCTTATATAAAATTGACAGCGATTATTTTCTAAAGATTAAGATGTTTTGTAAATTTGTCTTTAACTTATACACAAGTTACAAATCACAAGCCAAGCAAGGAGAAACATCATCATCTTCATCCAAAACAGACTCCAATGCTTCAGCTAGCGATCGCGTTGGATCTACTTTTTTTTCTCTAGCTATTGCCTTTTCATGTCTCTCAATAATTTCATTCTTACGTTCAAGGAGTTCTAACAGTGTTTCACCTTCTGTCCAAGTGTAAGTTCTTCCATCTTTATGTTCTTGCTCGTACTTAACAGCCTCATCAAATAGATTTGGATGCTCTTCCGCAAGCTTTATCCATTCATATTTGCGCTGAAAAAAACAGAAAAAACAACCCGACCGACTGCGCCAGCGATAGTAGTCCGGTAGTCCGATTCCGCTATCTTCGAGCAAACGGATAATGTCTCCTTTAAGCATTTCTCGTTCTTTGAAAGGAAATACTGGTTGGATATTAAGCTTCGTAGAAATGTATCCATCACGATTTTCATCAGCTCGAATGCCAATGTAGGTAATAGCTTCATCATCCCCAACAAATTTTTCCAACGGTCGGATCTTCATGAAATTAGTACACCAACGCATTTTAGGTGACGGAAGCACACCACCATAAACCTCCATCCAGTGATCGAACCCCCGTTCTGCTTCGAGATAATGAATCTCTATGCCTAAGCGAACCTTGATTCGCTCCAGGTAGTCGTATGTCTCAGGCAGTTCTTTGTGAGTGTCGCAGAAAAAATATTCCATCTGCGGAATCTCCTTATGGAGCAGCACTGCCAAAGCAGTGCTATCCTTGCCTCCTGATAGACCTAGAATGTGCCTGATTTTTTTCTTGCTCATGCTTTGACTGTTGAGGTTGTTTCGGAATATGAAAAACATTCTAGCATTCAGGCATAGCCTGTTGTTTGCCGGTACTCTCCATCTTGACACTTTTCCCGAATTTGAGCAATGTTGTCCCTATCGGCTAAATCAAAAACCCTTTCAGTCAACCTAGCAATCACAGCTTGCCGCAGTTGAGTGTTATCGGGCAGAATTTCCAGAACTTTTTCCACCAGTTCCTCAATAGTGTCTTCGCACTCGCGGTCAATTCCCACAATTTGATTGATTTCTTGACCGTCAGGCCGGGTGATTGTGATTCTACGCACCTCAAAACCCCCACCTTGAGCATCAACTTCTACCCGCAAAGCTTCCAGGTTCTTGAACCGCCTAGCCAGATCCGAGAGATTGAGCTCAAACCGAGTAACATCATCGTCCGTCCAAGACTCAGCAGGCTTATCCGCCACAATCATGACTAAAGCTTGCAGCCACTTTTCATCTGTCTTCGTTTCATCAGTTGCTGCTAAAGTGAAACTGCTCAGCATTCGTTCGACGCATTGTCCCGCGAGACGGCTCGATCGCACCCGCAAATCTTCCCGCAGCTTGGCTTCATTTGGGCTCACTCCAAAGGCATCGTGCAGTCGCGACTGACACTCACTCAGCAAGCGATCGCACGCTGTCTGAAGTTCGTACAGCGCTTGCACCAGCTTCTTTCGCAGCGTTTTTGCCGTCGTCCCATCATCAGCCTCACCCGTACCGATCGGCGACAACCCACAAGCTTGAGGTAGCGATACAAACAGCAATTCATCTGGTTCCTGCGCTTCCTTTAAAGTTCTCAAAACCGCTTGTGCTTCAAGACTGAGACGCTTAGTTTTGAGCGTGTAGGCGGGAAGCTTTTTCACAAACTGAAATAGAGGCTTTGCTACCGCCAATACCGTCGCATTCCTCAATCCCGCAGGCATCCGGGAATTGGGAGATTTCAAAACATTTTCGAGTTCCTTAAAGACTTGCGATCGCACTCCCGCAATTTCAAAATACTTAACCGCAAAGCGCGAAGGATCTTTAACCAGCAGTTCAAAATGTTCGGCTCCCAAAATCGGGATAAATATGCCATCTTTATAGACAGCCACATCATCAACGCGGTACAGCAAAACAGCCGCTAGGAGCACCGGAATCGCGCCTTGCTTGACTCCATAAGGAGGCGCTGCTAAATGTCGGTAAAGTTTATCTAAACTTTGTTGTTTTTCCTTCGCCTGAAAACAGAACTCCTCGATCGCCTGCCAAACAGTCCACAAATCCGATTCTGGTTGAGGGGGGAAAAATCCCCAATCTTCCTCTTCCTGTCGGTGAATTTTTGTCTCCCCCAGCAAGGAATAATACACCGCCACTTTGGGACTGTACCCTTCCAATCCGAGTTGTTCGCGATCGGAACGTTCTAACATCGCCTCAATCAGTTCCCGCCTCGCCTTAGCGCCTTGATTCGTAAGTTCGCGACGATTGACTAATTCATTCCACAGAATAGGAGTTTTGTGATAAACCCGATCGCAAACTTTCGACAGTTGCGCGTTAAATTCTGTAGCGTGAAGAATGGTTTCGCGTTTTCCCTGAATCCAGCAGGGATTGCGATTTACAGCCATATCGAAGGCTTGGCTCAAACTTTCATCTAGCAAACGTTTGGTATGGAATAGCCGATACTGAACTTCGCGCCTAGCAACGGCATCCGTTTGCAGTTGAGCGGCATTTTTCTGGATTTTTTCAAGTGCGGCAAATTCTAGCGCTTGAATTCGCAGCACGCCCAAATTTGTCGCACACAAAACAATCAACGGTTTGCCATCGGCTGTTTCCGTTGGAGGTTCGATCGGCAGTTTTTCATCCAACCAACAAGCAATCAACCCATCAGCATTATTACTATTGCAACGAAGCTCGGCTAAATTTTCTGAAGCATCAACATACGTGCGCTCAAAATATCTCAATGTCCCTGTTTTATAGCTATGCCGTCCGGCCACCAAAGGTTTAAGCGGGTAAGTTTCAGATAATAGATTAGCCAGAGACGATCGCTCTTGCTCTGTTAACGCCGCCACTTCAGCATCTACATTAAAATCAGACCCTTCCCAAAGCCGCAGTTCATCCCACAAGCGACGGTGGGTAATCGTATTCCGTCTCAACAAGCGATCGATAATATCATCCCATTTCTGCCGCTGCAAATCATCATTCGGTGAATCGCACAATGCCAGCGTTACCAGTTCAGGAGTTGCCTTAACCGCCCCAGTTGTCGTCACCAAATTTAACGTGCCGATGGTTTTCAAAACCCTTCGATAATCCTCATCAAGGTGTCTGGCATCGGCAATTAAATTCTGAATCTCCACCCACCGCTGTAAATTAGGTCTAGACCCAAAACCCATGCTTGCGGCTTCAACAAAATAGTCGTAAACGCGATCCAACTTCAGCGTTGGTGGCATCTGTTCGCCAACGGTTTCTTCTTCCAGAAAATTCTGAAAGGAATAGGGTTCGGAACTCGTGAGAAACGTAAACAGCGATCGATCGTTTTGTCCGTACTTAGCGCATAACATTGGCAACACCAGCGCCGCTAATGGATGCAAGGGATAAACATTCCCTAAATCTTCAGGTTTCAGTTCTTCATATTTAGCGATACTTTCTAGTTTTTCAAACCATTCTTGCGATTGATTAGAAATTACACTTTGAAGATTTCCTGTTTGAGAGCGATCGATCGCCTGACCGATTAACCGGACCATCTGCCCAGCCGACTCAATAAACGGAATATCCTCAAACCGTCCCTGAATCTTCGCCCATTCATTGCGCTGGACAGCAGCTAATCTGTGACCGTACTCTGTAAAAGCCTGGTGCAATATACCCAACAAATAAACTGAATACTTCTCATCTCTAGATATTTCAGTTAACTGTTGCAATAGATATAAATCTTCTGCCCCTGCATTGTAAGCTGCAAATTCTAGATTCTTTCCCAGTTCGTCAATAATTAACAAGACATTTGTTTTGGCCGATCGGGCAACTTCCAAAACTAACTTAGGAATTTTTCGGCTGTCTACTGTTTTTCCACTTTCAATGTCTGTTTCTAAATCTAGCAGTTGACAAGCAATTGCAATTTTTGCCCGCTGGGAGGACGAAGGCCAAAACAATCTTGCGCCTCGTGCCAAAGCACGAACAATTGTATTGCTAATCGGTTCTCGCTGGGCTGTCGCAACGGCCCGAAATAAACCTTGTTCGGGTATCGCTGTTTTCAAATTACAGAACTCAGCACTATCAGCACCCAAAGCATTTTCAGCAATCTCTAAAGCCTGCGATCGCATTGGATTTTTCTCTGGCGCGCACGCGGACACCAAATATTGAGCAAAAGCCGATTTACCCGTACCGTAAACGCTCGTCAAAGTCCAAGCACGGTTAGCTTGAGGGTCTGTAAATCCCGCTAAAATCCGTCTGAGGGCATCCACTGACTTTTCTGTGGGGACATATCCCACCAACGCCTCAATCCGCTCTAAATCTCGCTCTAAATTAATCGATCGAGAATAACGGCGGTTGAGGCTGAAATATTGAGATAGCGGTCGTTTCATTACTTTGTCCCACTGCGTCTGCTACTGAAATACTTGTCTAGGATATCCTGTGCTAGCTCGTTTGCATCCTTTGTAAAGGAAAACTGAATTAATCCAGCCGAGTCCGATAGTTTGATATCATCTGACGATCGCTCTACTTGTTCGATCGCATCGCAGATAGCACTTTCATTCAGCTTGAACGCTAAACCCGGACTGCCGGCCTCGAACGCGAGACTGGAGATAGATATCGTTTTGTGGTTTCCCTTAGACGCAGCAAATTCCAAACAAGCCGCCACAATTATTTCAGCAGGTAGGTTAGCTTTTAAACCGATTTGAAACGCATAGCGTTTAGAGTTTCCTAGTGTCTGGATAATTCCTAATTCTGTAAAAGGACAGTCTATGGAATCCTCGCTTGCACCTATTTTAGAGCCTTGTTCGACATACATCCGCATAATGCAGCTAATATCTTTTTGCAGCGAAGCATCGACTATGCGACTTCCCAGACTATCCCTGTATTTGCAAAGCGCCTCAAGTAAATCTTCTGCTGAAAATTCAACTTGACGAAAAACATGAAACGTAAAATACCAAGCCGCCGCTTCACAAGTTGGTTTGAGCAAGTTCCAATGCAGTAGCCACAGAGAAGCTGGATCTTCTAAAAATTCATCCCATCCCCCATCAGCCAAAAGCTTTTTGCCAAAATCTGAGGGAGCATCATTTTCCAGTATTTTGAAAGCAGAACACCAGTAACGAATTGAGCGAACCATATTCTTGCCAACGCCCAAACGTACAGGTGCATCGTCCCGCAAAAAAATTTCTGAATCTCGTCGGGCCCAATCAAAGCCCTTTTTAAGCCAGCCAAACCGAGGGTGAAATGTCTCGTGGCGGGCGAAGGTGAGATTTACAGAAGTTACTTGACTAATAGTATTTTCTATGATAATGAGTTTTTTCGGCATGAATGGCTGTTTCGGGGCTAAGTAAAGCTATTGTAGAACATAGCGAGCTATGGGTTCCAACAGTCTCCAACTCAAACAGATGTAGACACTCTTCTTTGAGTCCAATAAGTTACACCAGAATTTATTCCCAAGTAACTTTTTCCAAGATTCGCCGCGCTTCATTGCTAAGGTGTCGATCGAGAGCGCCGAAATCATCCTCCCAACAACAATAGAGAACAGGAGGGATCTTTATTCCCTGAAGTTTTGAGCCGATCGCACCCCCGATCGAGCCAGTAGCCCTCTCCTAAGATTCAACCCCACAACCACAACGGTAGCTCGATCGCCAAAGATTAAATTTTTCCGGGGAAAACTTGCCATTTAATGAATAAGACTTTAAGATCCAGCAATGTAAATCAAACTCTCAACAAACAATTCTGCAAGCACTAACCTGAAATGGGTCGCAAGTGCCAGAAAGCAGCAAAAACTACCTTTTTTAACTCTTTCAACAGCAAAGCATTGCCAGAAAAACCCAGGGATCGACGATCGGCATATTGGAACGAATGCTTTGCTCGCAATACTACAAATGTATCAAAACTTGTCTGCAAAAATATAGCACCGACAGATGCCTAGTCCAAACGCTTGCTGCGTAAGGTTTCAGTTAATAATTAGGCTGATTTTATTGTCATTAACTACTTGAGGATTCGATCGCATGGTTTCGATTTCTAAAACTAAATCCGCTCTCCTGCCTTTGTCTGTACCAACCGTAACGGCTGCAACCGAAAGCACTGTGGCTACTGCAACTGGAGTGTGCGTGACGGTTCACGGTCACTTCTACCAGCCGCCCCGAGAAAACCCTTACCTGGACGCGATCGAACGCCAAGCCAGCGCCTCCCCATCCCACGACTGGAACGAACGCATTTATCACGAGTGCTACCGCCCGAACGCCTTTGCCCGTATACTAAATGACCGTGGCGAAGTCACCGGGATTGTCAATAACTACGAGTATCTCAGTTTCAACATCGGCCCAACCTTGATGAGTTGGCTAGAACGCTACGATGCCGAAGTATATCAACGGATTCTGGAAGCCGATCGCAAAAGCTGTCAACGACTCAATGGTCACGGCAACGCGATCGCCCAAGTGTACAATCACATCATCATGCCGCTGGCAAACGATCGAGACAAATACACCCAAATTCGCTGGGGAATCGCAGATTTTCGCGACCGATTCGATCGCAATCCCGAAGGAATTTGGCTCGCAGAAACCGCTGTAGACTACGCCACGTTGGAAGTTTTGGTAGCTGAAGGCATTCGTTTTATTGTCTTAGCCCCCTCCCAAGCCGAACGCTGCCGCCCGCTAATCGGGCAAAACCAAGAAGGCCAAGAAGAAACAGATACCGAATGGCACGAAGTCGGCGGCGGTCAAATCGATCCGACTCGCCCGTACCGCTGCTATTTGAAACCAGAAATGGGGTTGATGGCCGATCACAAACTCTCACCGCTGAGCACTCACAACTTTAGTCGCCAAAACGACAATTCCGCAGCCCCAAATCCCAACACTCCCTACATCGATATCTTTTTCTACGATGGCCCAATCTCGCGGGATATGGGTTTCAATGAGGTTCTCAGCAGCAGCAACCATTTGGCGGGGCGCTTGGGTCAAGCAGTGCGGGGAGACCACCGACAGGCTCAATTAATCTCCGTGGCGACAGACGGCGAAACTTTCGGCCACCACAAACACAGTACGGAAAAATGCCTCGCCTACGCCTTCACAGAAGAGTTTCCCCGCCGTGGTTGGACGGTGACGAATTTTGCTCATTATTTAAGTCAAAATCCGAGCAGTTGGGAAGTTGAACTCAAACCGGTGACGGCTTGGAGTTGCTCTCATGGGGTCGATCGCTGGCAAGATGATTGTGGCTGTGGTGGTGGTGGCGGATGGCATTTGCTATGGCGCAAGCCTTTGCGGGATACTCTGAATTGGCTGCGCGATCGACTAATTCCGATTTATGAGGAAGCGGGACGCAAGCTGTTTCGCGATCCCTGGAAGGCCAGAGATGAATATATTGATGTGATTCGCGATCGATCGATCGCTAATGTTGACAGTTTTCTCGATCGGCATCAAATTCGCGAACTCAACGCCTCCGAACAGATAGACGCATTGCGCCTGCTGGAAATGCAGCGCCACGCTTTGTTAATGTTCACTAGCTGCGGCTGGTTTTTTGAAGAAATCTCTCGCCCCGAAGGCGTGCAAATTTTGCGCTACGCGGCCCGGGCGCTGGAATTGGCGGAGGAAGTTGCCGGCGTGCAACTAGAAAAGGATTTTATCGCTCAACTCGCTCTCGTACCCAGCAACGTTGAATCCTTCAAAACTGGGGCAGAAGTTTACCGCCAACTGGTGACGACGGCTCAAGTCAGTCTCAAAGAAGTCGCCGCCCACTACGCCATTAGTTCTCTGTTTGCCAAGTATCCCCGCGAACAGCGAGTTTATTGCTATCATGCCGAACAGCAAGATTTCCAAATTCAGCGCATGGGTTCGATGACTTTGGCTGTGGGTCAATTGCAGTTAACTTCCGAAATCACCGGGGAAACAGAGCTTTTTGTGTTTGCTGCGTTCCACCTCGGCGGCTGGGACTTCCACTGCTGCATTCAGCCTTTTGGCAGCAGCCGGTCTTACACTATGCTGAAAGAGCGGTTGTTTGGAGTTCTGCAAGAAGCTTCGGCGGCCCACGCGATTCTGGAAATGGTGCGGCTGTTTGGCGATCAGTCTTTTAGCTTGCGGGATTTATTCGCTGAGGAACGCCACCGGATCGTGCAGTTGCTGAGTCAGGAAAATTTGACTCGGTTGGATCAGCTTTATACTCAGGTTTATCGGGAAAATTACGGGGTGATGATGGCTTTCCACCGTGACGAGTTGCCGGTGCCGGTGGAGTTACAGGTGGCTGCTGAGGTGGCTTTGGGACACCGCTGTTTGACGGCGGCGAAGGCCCTGGAACTGGAAATGGGGGACGGGGAGTCGCTGCTGGCTGACATTGAGGCGATCGCCACTGAAGCGGGCCATCTCCGCTGCCGGTTGAAGGTTCCTGAAGTTAAGCAAATTTTGGAACGCCTGGTTTGCCGATCGCTAGATGCGCTGCTGCAAGCAGGATTGGGCGTGGAGGATCGATCGCCTCTTAAGTTAGAAGCTGATATTCTCCACATCGAGCGTTTGATTGCTGTGGGCGATCGGCTGAGTCTGGGTTTGTGTTTGGATAAATCGCAGGAACTGTATTTCAATTCTCTGTACAGTCAAATTGTGCCTCTGTGTTTGGGCTGGCTGCAACGGCAAGATGCCTCGGCGGTGGAAAGTTCGGTGGTTCCTGTTTGCTTGGATATCGCTCCGTCACACGGCGGCTGGGAGTTGTCTTCGATCCGGCAGTTGCTGGAGTTGGGTCAAACTCTGGCGGTTGATGTTGAGTGTTGGTTAAGTCAGTTAAGTCGATCGCCTATCGATTAGCCTGCATCAAATTCCCGGCATTGAGAATTCGCCCGATCGCGGTTTAAATACCGATCGGGCGGTGGGGATCGAATCAGAGTCGATCGGCATTCAGGTTTCCCCGGCATCCAAGTACCGACAGACAACCGCTAACTTTCTTTGAGTGAGGACTTACGCACCCAGACCAAAGAAACCGGGTTTTTTAGCTAATCTGCCGACTACGGCGAAGAATTTTCTCCAAAAACCCGGTTTCTGGCCACCCATACGTAAGTCCTATGAATTTTCGCCCTACTTGTGTGGGAAGATGAAAAGACTGTCCCCAAAACGTACAGGTGTTCTGCACTTGCACGCTTTGTAGAGCTTTGAAGAGAGAACACTAAATTTTAAGCTATGAAAATTGGCGATCGCGTTTGCATTAAAAACTCTGTTGTTGTCTACCACCACCCTCAAAATCGCAGTCAACCATTTGAGATTAAGGGTATGGAAGGAGAAATCGTGGCGATCGTTCACGAATGGCACGGCCGACCTGTCAGTGCTAATTGGCCGGTTCTAGTTCAATTTGACAAAAAATTTCGAGCTCACTTCAAAGAAGATGAAGTCGAAGTCATAGCTTCTGAAGTCTAGCACTCTCAAAACAGTGCCGGATTCCCAAAATAACATCAAATCCGGTGATATAAATGTTGTAGATTTTGTAGTAAGAAATTTAGTTTTTGCGATGGATTTTAGTCGATCGGCAGAACTAAAGTCCTTACTACAAACCATCTTTTTTGTTTAATTATTAATGTTTGTGCCGTGCCCGGTTGAACCAACCGAAGATATTCAAATCTCCCTGCATTTTCTGCAATTCCTGTTGGTGCTGCTTGGCTGTAGCATAATACCACTGGCAATGAAGCTCAAATTCTTGA
>Ga0335397_10009951_pt1 | contig 11814 bp, 10 predicted proteins | sample MAT04_FD_205740 | JGI IMG/M metagenome (GOLD analysis project Ga0335397, IMG submission 205740) | Freshwater microbial communities from Lake Fryxell liftoff mats and glacier meltwater in Antarctica - MAT-04 (spades assembly) (version 2) ...
GTTGTTGCTGCTCTTGCGGCGAAGGCACAAAGCGTGGCCGTCCACTGTGTACATGCTTTTTCGCGCGGCTGTGCAGTTGGCGACAGTTGGCTTCGCTCTTGTCCACGATAGTGGCAATCATCCCATAATCGTAGTCAAAAACCTCGCGCAAGAGAAAAACGGCACGCTCTATTGGCGATAGGGTTTCCAGCAGCAAGAGAAAGGCCATGGCAATCGACTCGTGGCGCGCCAGCAATTCATCGGGCGCGTCTGCGGTCAAGAGCGGTTCGGGCAGCCAGGGGCCAAAATATTCCTCGCGCGTTACCCGCGCCGATTTGAGCTGATCCAGGCAAAGCCGCGTCGTGATCGTGCTCAGAAAGGCTTTGGGCGACTGGATCGCCTCGGCATCGGTTGCAATATAGCGCAGATAGGTTTCCTGCACGGCATCTTCTGCCTCCATAACGCTGCCCAACATGCGATAGGCAATCGAGAAGAGCAGCGGGCGGTGTTGCTCAAAGATTTGTAGTTGGTTGTCCATAGCGCACCTGTTGTGATCTCTGTAGGGCCGGATTGCCGATGGGTTGGGCCGACTGGGGCCAGGCATGAAAGCCCGGCCAGCGCCGTTCTTGGTGGATGCTCCATAGCGTGTAGCGACAGATCAGCTCCTTGATGCGCGCCGCCAACCACCCCGTGATCACCTGTGGCTTGGCGGTATCGTCGGGCTGCACCAACTGCACCAAGCCATTGCGCCGTCCCAGGCTGATACATTGCACCATATAGGCAAAGCGGAAGGCCGCGGGCGCTGGTTTGCCGGTCAACTGCGCGGCGAGATGATCGGCGACATAGGCACCCATGGGCAGGGCCGTCGCACAGGCCATACGCAACCGACTCGCCGCCGCATCACCCGCGGCATAAATCTCTGGATGATTGACCACACGCAACGTTTCATCCACCATTAGCCGACCACCCTGATCAACCGGCAGACCAGATGCACCCGCCAGCTTGGGCACAGAAAACGCCCCCGTCCATAAGCAGCTATCAAAACTCAGCACGCGGCCAGCGCTGGTGTGGGCTGCGTTGGCGGTGAGATGATCGATGCTGATGTTTTCGATGACTTCAATACCCAGCCGGGTAAAGACCTTTTGGATATGGGCCGTGCCTGCCGCGGAAAGTGCCGCGCCCAAGGTGCCGCGCGTCGCCATTGTCACGCACAGATCGGGATAGGTTTCTGCCAACTCGGTGGCAGCTTCGATGCCTGTGAGCCCGCCGCCGATAATCAGCAACTGACCCTTTTGGGCAACCAGGGTACGCGCTTGGGCTTGGAGCTTGCCTGCTACGGTTTCATCGGCCAAGGTATAAGCATGCTCGGTTAGGCCAGGAACGTGCTCGGTCGTGATGGTGCTGCCCAAGGCATAAATCAAATAGTCGTAGGATAGCGTTTCGGTGCCGCTGGTTGTCTGGATACTGAGTTGCTTGGCTGCTGGGGCGATGGCCGTACACCAGCCGTGGACAAAGCGAATTCCCCGCTTGCCCAGCAACTTGGTGAATGGCACTTGGACAGGCGGTTTGCCCGCCGCCAATTCATGGTGGCGGATACGTTCCACAAAATGATCTTGACCATTGACGAGATAGAGCTCGACGGGCTGGCCTTTGGTCTTACCGGCTAGGCGCAGCGCGGCCAGCGTCCCTGCGTAGCCGCCACCGAGGATCACAACTTTGGTGCGTTTTGTCGGTTGTCGCATTTGTCACTTCCTGTTATTGATCGCTTGTATCTAACTTCTCTACGATTGTCTACTGATAGACGAACCATGTAAAAGTCATACAAATAAGCCGCCTAATACACAAGAGCGTAGGTATGACTTTTAAGGGTTTTATCTATTATTAGACGAGCGACTAGCACAGTTTGTGACAAATTGCTTTAACAACCTTCTGCACAGACAACATCGATCAGTGCGCGGATGGCGGCGACTACGGCGTTGGGTTGTTCTTGGGGAATATTATGGCCGCTGTTGTCCACCGAGATGCGCACACTTTGTGTGGAGAGTTGGGTCAATTCGGTGGGCAGCGTTTCCTGCAACAGTTCATTCAGTTGTGTCTGTGTATCCTCTGGCAGACCAGCGACCGAAAGCATGGGCACGCCCGCCACCAGCACGATCAGCGGTGTGTTCCCGAAAGTCTCGATCGCTTGCAGTTGCGCAACGGTGGCTGGAATGTCGATGCCCTCGGCGGTCTGGGCCGGATCCGCGTAGTCAGTTGTGACAAATTGACGCAGACTTTGTAATTGGGTATTATCGGCTGCCGTCGCAGGCGGCAACAGAGCGGCGGCACGGTTCCACCACGCTTCATGTACGGCATCGATCAGCACCAGCCCGATCAACTCATCGGGATAGGTATGCGCAAAGAGGCGCGCGTGTAATCCGCCGAACGAGTGCCCGACCAGAATGTAGGGACCTGTCTCGCCCGCGCTTTGCAGCAGCGTATGTAAATCCTGGACAATGTCCGCACTTGTGCGCGGGGTCGGCGCGGGATCGCTGTGCCCCAATCCCGCCCGATCATAGCTGCACACACGCGCAAACGGCGCAACCGCGGTTTGCACGGTCGCCCACCCCGTATGATCTGCGCCCAAGCCGGCTTCCAGAATGACTGTGGGCTTTTGCGCGCCGGTGCAATGGAGCAAAAGGGCGCGTCCGCCCACGTCGATTTTTTTGCCAAACGCTTCCTCTACCGCCGCCGCTGGTATGGTGCCTACACTGGTTGGCGTTGCCGCGGGTGTAACAACCGATGGGGTCGGTGGTGCGACAATTGGCATACAGCCGCTTATGAGCAAGACCGCGCCGAGCCAAAATGAACTGAATGTGGATGGACGCATACGCTTAGATTGGGTTTGCCTGCAAACGCTGGCGACCACGCCGAAAGACGCGGCCAGCAATCCGATAGTAATCTACCAATTGATCAATCGTGGCGCGCCAGGAACGACCTTGCGCATGTTTCACGCCATTCTCGGCCATTTGGTCGCGCAGTTGCGGATTGGCGCGTAACTTGCCGATCAAGCCTGTGATCTGTTCCAGGCGCGATGGTTCGTAGAAAAAGCCATTCTCGCCGTCAACCACTGTATCGATGACGCCACCCGCTTTGGCCGCAATGACCGGTAGCCGACAGGCCATGGCTTCGAGCGCGACCAAGCCAAAGGTTTCGGTCGTCGAGGGAAAGATAAAGGCATCTGCCGAGCGATAGGCGGCCACCAGATCGGCACCGCGCAGATAGCCAGGGAAAACAGTGGCGGTGCCGCGATAATGTTCGCGCATCTGCTCGTGGCTGGGGCCACCGCCGATAAAGGCCATGCGCACTCCCGGCTCGGCAAAAACATGATCGCGAATCTCTTTTAACCCCTTCTCGGGCGATTGACGACCGACATTGAGCACCAGGAAATCGTTGGGGTGTCCATCGGTGAGGCGGTCGCGCATGGCTTCGTCGCGCGGGCCGGGGCGGAACAGTTCGGTGTCGATGCCACGCTTCCACCAGCGCACGCGGCGAAAGCCATGGCTGCGCAAATCATCGCGAACGGCGCTAGAGGGGCAGAGGTTGACATCGGCCTGATTATGAATTGTGCGCAAATAGCTCCAGACAGCCGGTGCCGCAAACCCCACGCCATAATGGTGCGCGTAGCGCGGCAGATCGGTATGAAACGAGGCGACGGTAGGCACGGCCAGTTTGCGGGCATAGGAGAGGCCAAAGGGCCCAAGCACCACCGGATTTACCATATGGATCAGATCCGGCTGAAATTCATTGATGCGTTCCCAAACAAATTGGCGCGGAATGTTGACGCGCAGCTCGGGATAAAAGGGCAGCGGAATGCCTTCCACGCCCACAATTTCGGCACCGGCATATTCGTTGGGGCCGCCCTTGGGCCCAAAGAGAATCACTTCGTGGCCCTGTTCTTGCAGGCGTTGCAAGGTGAGACACAAGATGCTCACAATGCCATCAATTTTGGGCAGAAATGTTTCGGTAAAAATAGCAATCTTGAGCGGTCTTTCATTCAACACAGAAGTAAGCATGGCCGTGTCCTTAGACTACAATTTGCGTTTGTTTTTTGTTACGTCGTTTCACTACGTTCATTTCGTTGCAGCACTATAAAATGCTCCTGTACATGGTACGTCATAGTGTGAGCTGGACGCAATTCTACGGAGATAGATAATGTTATCATTTTGTTAAAAAGTTGTTCGTCGTTTATTCTTACCATATTCACGCCATATATTTTACACAATACTCTGTCTGTGTACTGTTCAAGATCAAACAATGTCGTTATAAGAAAAATGTTATTCAAGCAATTCGTGAAGGTTGCCTCAAGGGGGAGAAGAAGCGCATTATGACAACAAAGGGCAAAGTGATTGTATTAGGGGGCGATGGTTTTTGTGGATGGCCGACCAGTTTGCGCCTATCCAACGAAGGCTATGATGTCACCATTGTCGATAATCTATCGCGCCGCAAGATTGACGTGGAACTTGGCTGTCAGTCGTTGACGCCAATTGAGACGATTGAAAATCGCTTGACTGCCTGGAAAGCGGTCTCGGGCAAGACAATTAATTTTGTCAATTTGAATGTGGCCGAAGATTACAACGAACTGCGCGACCTGATCGCCACTGTCAAGCCAAAGGCCATGGTCCATTTTGCCGAACAACGGGCCGCGCCCTATTCGATGAAGTCGCCCAAGCACAAGCGCTACACCGTGGACAACAATATCAATGGCACACACAATGTGCTCTGCGCCTTGGTCGATGCTGGCGTGGATGTGCATCTGGTGCATCTGGGTACCATGGGCGTTTATGGCTACGGCACGGCTGGCATGGCCATTCCCGAAGGCTATCTGACGGTCAAGGTTGATATTAAAGGCAACGACCACGACATCGAAATTCCCTACCCGCCCCATCCCGGTAGCATCTACCACATGACCAAAACGTTGGATGCGCTGTTGTTCTATTACTACAATCGCAATGATGGCGTGCGCATTACCGACCTGCACCAAGGCGTGGTCTGGGGGACGAACACCGACGAGACGCTCATGCATCCGGCATTGGTCAATCGCTTTGATTATGAAGGCGACTATGGCACGGTACTCAATCGCTTCCTGGTGCAAGCCGCGATTGGCCATCCGCTGACGATCTACGGTAGCGGCGGGCAGACGCGCGCGTTCATCCACATCCGCAACACAGTTCAATGTGTTTCCTTGGCAATCAGCAATGCGCCAGAGCCGGGCGAAAAGGTCAAAATCTTTAACCAGATGACCGAGACGCACAAAGTGCATCAGTTGGCGGATCTGGTTTCTGGGCTGACCGGCGCCGAGATTCGCTACTATGTGAATCCGCGCACCGAAGCGCTGGAAAACGAACTTGTCGTGCGCAATGACAACTTTATGGCGCTGGGGCTCAACCCTATCAAGTTGGGGGAAGGGTTATTGACAGAAGTGATCGAAGTAGCAACCCGCTACAAAGATCGCTGTAACCTAGACAAAATTATCACCGATTCGCGCTGGCGTAAAGACATTCCTATGGACAAGGTCGGCTCGGACAGTCCGGTGTTGACCCGTACCACGGCGAATGGGCATGTGAAACAGGAACAGGCCGCGAGTTAGTCGCTCCTGCTCATTGCCGTCCTGTAGGGTCTCAAAGACCCTACAGGACGAGAACGGTCGCTTTGCGTTCAACGCGGTTTTTCTTCCAAACACCCTTGGGCCTGCATCAGTCCGCGCAACGCCTCGACGGCGACCTTCATGCCATCTGGGCCGCTAAAGCCACTGCTGTGTCCTGCTACTGCCAAATGGGGCTCCAAGGCCAGAAAGCCTTGATAGCCGGCATCGCGCAAATGAGCGAGCAGCAATTCCACTTGTCCATCACCTTGCCCCGCCGGGCGTACCGAACGATCGGCGGCGCTCGCATCTTTGATATGCACATACCCTGTATACGGCCCCAGCTGATCCCAGCCGCGCTCGGTAATGCGCGTGCCCATGACTTGTACAAAGTTGGCCGGATCCCAGGCAAAGACCAGCGCTGGATTGTTCACTTTTGTCAGCAGGGCATGACAGCGCTCAATTGTATCGCCGACAATGTGACTTTCATTTTCCAGCAATAACTGGACACCCGCGGCCTGGGCCACCTCTGCCAGACGACTCAAACGCTCTACCGTTTCGTCTACATGCTGGTCGTAGTGGTGATTCGTGCTTTTATCGGGTGGATAGAAGGAGAAGATGCGGATGCGCTGCGTGCCGACAATGTGGCCAATCGCAATCGCCCGTTCTAGATTCGCGACTTCCTCTTCAATCGGCGCGCTGAGGGGTGATTTGCCAATTGGGCTGCCAATTGCGCTGACCGCAATGCCATGATTCGCACAGGCCTGCTGAAGCTGTTGTGCTTCTCCATCGCTCAAGGTGAGCACATTTTTGCCCCACGCCCCACGTAATTCCAGATAGCCAATTTGCAACAGTTGCATCACGGCCAATTGATCAACCAACGCGGTGGCAATTTCATCACCAAACGCGCTAATCTTAAAGCTTGCTGTACTCATCGCTTGTTCCTTTGCGTGTAGGTATCAACTATCGTTTCCCCGACTGGAGGTCGGCCAATAAAGCGGCATAACCCGCGCGATCGAGTGGTAGTTCTACTGCACTGCCGGTGTAGCTCGAATAGATGATCGCATTGGCCAATTCGAGCGACATGCGGCCTTCCGCTCCGTCGGCGCGTACTGGTGTGCCATCCAAAATCGCGCGATGGAAATCCTGGTAGACTTCGATATGCTTGCCCAAGCCATGGCCCAACGCCACGGTTTCATCGATGATCGCCGGTGCCGCAAAGCGTTCGGGTGAATGGAGAATATGCTCGCGCAAGGTTGGTTCATAGCGCTGGAAGCGGAGTGTGCCATCCTCGCTGATATTCAGGATGCCGCCCGTGCCAACAATTTCAATGCGCCGCGGACCAGCTTCGGCGGTGCTGAAGAAAATGCTGCCCAGCGCACCATTGGCCCATTCCAGCATGGCCATGGACGTGTCTTCTACTTCAATGCTATGCTGTAGCGTGCGATTCCAAGCGACGACGCGTTGGGGCATCCCGACCAGATGACAAAGCAGATCCAAGCTATGCGGCGCTTGGTTCATCAGGACGCCGCCGCCTTCGCCTTGCCAGGTGCCGCGCCAGCCCGCGCTCTTGTAGTAGGCCACCGTGCGCAGCCACGGCTCAACTTGGGTTACGCGCTGAATGGTGCCCAACTTGCCACGCTGGATCAAGTCGCGGGCGGCTTCGACTTCGGGGCGAAAACGCTGTTGAAAATTGATGGCAAGCAGGCGCTGATTTTGGTGGGCAGCGGCCATCATGGCGTCCGCCTCCTGTACTTGCACCGCCATTGGCTTTTCGACCAATACATGACTGCCGGCATTCAGCGCATCGATCGCAATCGTCGCGTGGAAGGGGTGGGGCGTCAAAATAACGGTGATATCAGGCTTGGTTTCGGCCAAAAGCTGACGATGATCGGTGAAAAAAGGCAAGCCCAATTCGTTAGCACGGGCCTGGCCCGCGGCGGCACTGACATCTGCGCCGCCGACGAGGGCGACGGACGCAAGTTGTTGCAGGGCGGGCAAATGGGCGGTGAAAATCCCTGCACCCACGCCGACAATCGCGTGACGTAGCACGGGTTGGGTAGAGGTTGCCATAGGTTTCTCCAATCGAGTGTGGCTTGGTTGACAGATGATTGACTATGGTAGCAAAAGGTGGTCCTAGGTAGGCTAATGGTACCATGATTGAGCGGAATGGGTGTAATATCCGCGTCGCGCTGCGACAAGGTCGTGTTCGGTATGGTTGCCTATTCTGCGTGCCGATTGGCGCAAGATGGTGTGCCGGAAAATCAAAAGACGATTTCGACGTTCTTTCGGCGTTTGCTTGCTATCTTTACCCGGGTTCATAGACCTTATGCAGAGCGTTTGTAAACCTTATGCAAAGCAAAGACATGACCGACTAGTTACATACGCTCTAGCTTTGAGACCGCATCGTTGACAATACATGCACCGCTGCCAATCTGCTTATCCTATCAATTTAGATAACCCCAAACTGACACATTGAATTTGGTAGAGCAACTTATGAGTAGCCATCTTAATCTTGACAGTCGTTATGCAGAAACTCGACAAAAAATTTTGGAAGAAGCCTATAAAATTGTTGTCGATCAAGGTCTTGATCAATTATCGATGCGCTCGATTGCGGCGGCGGTGAAATCGAGCCCTGCCAATCTTTATGAATATTTTACCAATAAAGATGAAATCGTCTACGAGCTATACACAAAAGTAATGAGTGAGTTGGCGAGTCATCTGTACGCTGTCAATCGGCAATTGCCACAGGCTGACTACCTAGAACAAATTGGTGTTGCCTATTTAGATTTTGTTCAACAACATTCGGTTCTGTTTCGGTTGCATGGTCATTACGACATCGGCCAAGGAGTGGGTCCGCACGGGCTAGTGAGCGTGCCCAAGCAAGAGGAGCTTTATCCGCTAGCGAATCGGACGAAGCAGCTTTTTGATGTATTGCAGAGTGCCATTCAACGCCACTATACGCTCGATCACCAAGCCATAGACTCATCAAAACTGGTGCGGCCAGATCGCATTATCGCGTACTGGTCGATGCTGCATGGGTATGCGATTCTTATGTGGCTTTCTGTGCGGCCAGAGTATACACCAAATAAATGGCGCACGCTGTTTCAGCAATTCTTTAGCGCAACCTAATGGACAACCTATGTAAAAGTCAACCAAATAAGCCCGTTACTACACCGGAAACTATGGATGACTTTTACGGGCTTTATCTAGAAGGGTAGCACTACCGGTTGCGGTTTCTTGATTACCAAGTAAAAAGCGGACGCCGTTCTACATATAGAACGGCGTCCGCTTTTTTGCTTGCCTGCGGGATTGCTTGCCCTGTGCTAACATAATTCTCTTGTCCTAGGGCCTCGCATTCACGTACTTTTAGATTGGTTTTCCATCATTGACAGAAGGAAGCGCTGCCGCGTTTGTTGTCAACCGCGCAGCAGATTTCTATGGTTTTAGAAAATCTGCTGCTGGTATGCTGGATATTGTGTATTTCTATCCCTTTTTCCCATTCAATTGGACAGAAAAGTAGTTGACAAGTAAGAACGCATGTGCTAATCTATGGTTGTTGGTAGAACAAACGTTCTCTATAGCTGAATATGCGCACAGAACTAGGCTCGAATACGTTCCGAATAGAATGTTGCGAGCCTGATAAAATAACAGCCTGGTTTGAGCGTATCGGCGTTGTGGAAACACCACGTCGATCTGCTTGTCCAGGCTTTTTTGATCTTCAACCTGGCCCTGTGCGTGTTGCGAGCGATGTCGGCCAAAATCAGGGGGAAGAGATGGGATACCGTAGACGGACGCTAGAGATGCAAGCAGATATGATCGAAGCGGTCTTGGCCAAGCATAAAGTGACTGGCCGCGTCAACGGCGGCATCGTTACGCCACGCTTCGTCCGGTTTGAATTGACGACCGGGTTGGGCACCAAAGTTAGCAAAGTTGCGGCTTTGGCCGAAGAGATTGCTCTGGCCCTGGGCAAGCGTGAAGCGCGTATCTACCGACAGGATGGCTCGATTAGCGTTGAATTGCCCCGTAACGAAGTGGGTCCTGTGCGCTTGCTGCCACTGTGTAGCCGGTTGACCACGGTGCCCCCGTTTACGGCCGTCTTGGGCCTCGAAGGTAACGGTACCCCTCTATTATTGCGCCTGACCGCGCCGGATGTCACTCATGTGCTCATCGCCGGAACCACGGGCTCGGGCAAAACCGCCCTGGCACGCGCCTTGCTCACCTCGCTGGCCATGCACAATCGGCAAGGTGAACTACAACTTATTCTCATTGACCCCAAAGAACGCGGCTTCAGTCCTCTGGCTGTTTTGCCACATGTGCTCGGGGGAATTGTAGCTGCCCCCGAAGCCGTCATCGAACGATTGCGCTGGCTCATCAGCGAGATGGAACGGCGTGACCAAACCAAAACCAATCGACCAATTCTGGTGGTCGCCATTGATGAACTGGCCGATCTATTGCAGACCGGCGGACGTGAAATTGAGGCGATCCTGACCCGGCTGAGCCAACGCGGGCGTGAGGCGGGGATTCACCTGGTTGCCTGCACCCAGAAGCCCACCTCTGCGCTGATTGGCAGCGCGATTAAGGCGAATTTTCCCATCCGTTTGATTGGCGCGGTGGCCAGCAAGGATGAGGCGCGTTATGCTTCTGGCCTCACCGATAGTGGTGCCGAGAAATTGCAAGGCAAAGGTGACTTCCTCTTGATTTGCAAAGGCGAACAGGTGCGCTTTCAAGCTGCCTGGCTCGGCCCCAAGGATCTAACCCAGATCTGTGATGGCCTACACTCTGGACAACGCACCTCACGCCGTTGGGAAGAGCCGTGTGAGGTTGCTGCCCAACCCGTGGCCCACGCCACATCGCGTCCGCCCACACCAGGGGCAAAAGAAAATGTGGGCAATGGTGTCCGCAGCTTATTGAGCCGACTGACAATGCGTCCTCAGGTATGAGTGCTTCACCGTACGCTAATCGCACAAATTTTAGGGTGTAACGAAAAAGTCTATTACTGACTTCAACAATGATAATGGAGGTATAATGAAGCGGCTATTTTTTCTTTTCCTGCTTGTATTTGTCGCGGTCGGCACCTGGCGGGTCAGCGAACGATTGAGTGCCGATGCACTGGGCATGGCGCTAGGCGTCTTTTTGGGTGTCCTGGCCGGCGTCCCTGTGGCGTTGTTGGTGTTGGCATCGGCGCGGCGACGCGAGGATCGGGGGCAAGAGGAAGCCTATCCTGCTGGACGCCGCTCGCCAGAGATGTTGCCCCATGGCTACTCGATGCCCGTGCAGCAACCCCCGGTGATCGTGCTGGCTGGACACGGCTATCCACAGATGCAAGCACAGCATGAGCAATCACCAACGAATCATCGAATGATGTTGCCCGGTCCGCAAGAACCAGCCCAAGCTATACCCGCCGAGCGTCGCTTTAAGGTGGTGGGAGAAAAAGAGGAGTGGCTTGAGGAATGGTAGCCACATTGCTTACTGATTGGGCGAACCTTCAACTGGAATGTCGCTGACGGCCTGTGGCTCTGCCTGATGGCTGTCAAAGTTAAAGGTTTGCCCATGCTTCAGTACATGCAGTTGCACCCCATGTACACTAATGGGGCTATGCCGCTTGCTCGCTGCGACATCGGTGTAGCTGATCGCATTTCCGTCTACAATGACTACGTTGTTGGCTCCAAAAACCTCGACTGTTGTGTTGGCATTGGCGCGCCGAAGCGTAGTCGCGAGTTGGGTCCCGCCAAGCAAGGCGGCGACATGGGCAGGGGTGGTGGCAACTAGAAGAATGCCTGTTGCCTGGTCGATGGCCGCATGGTAATCCGCATTGTTGGTTGCGCTGCGGTTATGGATTTGAATCTGTTGAATGCTTTCGGCTTCCATCGCTCGGAGTAGCGTTGCATACGCGCCATTCTGGGCCTCTGTGCCAGGGGTTACACAAATGAGAATGCGCGCACCGTAGCCGCCAGCCTCGTTCCAGAAGCGTTGCAAGAGGGGTTGTTGGCGTTCTGGCGCAGTCGTGGTCCACAATGAACGATGGCCCCGCGGGTGTACCCTGCTGGAACGGGTTCTGGCATAGCGGACTATCCTTATCAATAAAACCCGTCAAAGTTGCCTAAATAATGGACAAACCATTTAAAAGTCAACCAAATAAGCCCGGTAATACACGAGAGCGTATCTATGACTTTTAAGGGTTTTATCTATAAGTAGCCTCGCCGGCGAAC
>Ga0335397_10009953_pt1 | contig 11813 bp, 11 predicted proteins | sample MAT04_FD_205740 | JGI IMG/M metagenome (GOLD analysis project Ga0335397, IMG submission 205740) | Freshwater microbial communities from Lake Fryxell liftoff mats and glacier meltwater in Antarctica - MAT-04 (spades assembly) (version 2) ...
GGGATCCGAGGCGTTCGGATGCTATCATCGGCCGCGCATCGGGCTCCAGTGGCACATTGGAGAGGTCGCATAGAGGCCTAGTGCGGCGGTTTGCTAAACCGCTGAGTGGGGTAACCTGCTCCGGGGGTTCGAATCCCCCCCTCTCCGCCAGTCCAGTCCGATCGCATCGCGTGCGCCCGTAGCTCAGCGGATAGAGCGTCAGGTTGCGGACCTGAAGGTCGTGGGTTCGAGTCCCGCCGGGCGCGCCAACATCCGAGTTCAGAACGGCCTCATCGGGCGTCCGGTGAGGCCCGCTTCGTGCCCTCGGACCGGCTCCCGGTCACGATCGTTGGCCCGATGTCTTGTCTGAGGTCAATCCCTGGAAGACGTGACGCTGCAGGACCAGGAACAGCACGAGCGGCGGCAGTATCGCGATGGCCATGCCGGCGAAGGTGAGGCCCTGGTCGGTCGCGTAGACCGTCGAGAAGCGGCTCACCGCGAGCTGCACCGTGAAGGCCTCCGGCCGCTGTATCAGCACGAGGGCGCCGCCGAAGTCGTTCCAGGTGAAGACGGCAACCAGGACCCCCACGGCGAGGATCCCTGGCTTCGCTATCGGGATCACGATCCCCAGCAGGACGCCGATACGTCCGGCTCCGTCGACGCGAGCCGCATCGACCGTGTCCTGGGGGATGGTGCGGAAGTAGGCCGACAGGATCAGCGTCGCCATCGAGATGTAGGACACCACGTTGAACAGCGCCACCCCCGGCAGGTTGTTGATCAGGCCGAGGGTGCGGAAGATCGAGAAGGTCGGCACGATGAGGACGTCGGTCGGGATGATCAGCGGCGCCAGGATGACGATGAACAGCGCGGCCCGAAAGGGTGGTCGCAGCCGAGTGAGTGCGTACGCCCCACAGACCGCCAGCACGAGGACGAGCACCACGGTCATCGCCGTGACATACACCGAGTTCAGGAGCGCAGCCCCGAGCTGACCGCGGGCCCACACCTCCCCGATATTCCCGATCACGGGCGGCCAGGGCACATCCCACGGCGCGCGATAGATGTCAGCGCTCGACCTGACCGCGTTCGTCAGTGTCCATACCACCGGATACAGCCAGACGAGGGCGAGGCCGCAGAGCAGGACGGTGGTCCGTCGCGGGCGGCGCACCCCGATCACAGGCGCACCGCCTCGGCACGACGATCGAGGAACCGGTATTCGACAGCCGTGAGCAGCAGGATCAGGAACAGCAGGATGGTGGCCATCGCCTGCGCATAGCCCACGTCGAGGAACCGGAACGCCGTCACATATACGTCCGTGGCAACGGTCTCCGTGGCGTGTGATGGACCGCCGCCCGTCATCGTCCAGACCATGTCGAAGATCCGCAGGGTCCCGAGCGTGGTCAGCAACACCAGTGCGAAGGTCTGGGGCCACAGCAGCGGCCAGGTGATCCGCCGCAAGCGTTGGACCGTGCCGGCGCCTTCCAGGAGCGCGTACTCGTGGTACTCCCGCGGATGGGCCCGGATGGCAGCGAGATAGACGACCATCGTGAAGCCCGTGAATCGCCAGAGGAAGGCCACCATGATCGCCCAGAGCGCGGTATCCGGATCCGAGAGTGGCGCGAAGGTCTGCGTGTCGAGCCCGAGCGCCGATCCCGCAGTCGCAGCGATCCCGAAGAATGGCGCGTACAGGAACTTCCAGACCACGCCGACCGCTACCGGGGCCAGGATGACCGGCAGGAAGAACGCGACCCGGAAGAACGTCTGTCCACGCCTCGCGTCGGCGACGAGGACGGCAAGGCCCAGCCCGAGCCCAGTCTGGAGCACGACTGCGACGGCCGTGAACAGGATGGTGTTGCCCACGCTCCGATGGAACACCTCGTCACCCAGGAGGGCCCGCATGTAGTGATCGATCCCGACGAAGTTCGTCACGTCGAAGCCCTGCGTGTCATGGAGGCTGAGCACCAGGCCATACAGGAGCGGGTAGGCCAGGAACCCGGCAAGGATCACCAGTGTCGGTACCAGGAAGAGCAGGTCGATGGCGCTCTCGTTGCGACGATGCCGCCGCGATGCGGAGCGGACACGCGGGCCGGTCACGACCGTCCCCGGCCGCTCGGACAGGCACCGGCCCTGAGTCCCGGCCAGCCGTCCCCTGTGGTCACCGTGTGAACCATAGAATGCCGATACCCTCGAACCGCAGCGACTGGTGACATGGACCTCCGTCACCACGGTCGCGGTCGACGGGGAAGGAGCCGGATGGCGCGAGCCGATCCATCGAGCGACAGGAACCCGGCGCGCACGTGCGATCGCCGGAGCGTGCTCAGACTAGCTATCGGGGTCGCCGGTGGTGTGACGTTCGGGCCGCTGCTTGGAGCATGTGCGGCACCCGTCCCCCAGGGCCCCAGTCCGGTCGGATCCTCGACTGACCCCGGCCCGGCGCAGCTATCGGGTCCTGTCACGGTCCTCGTCGAGGGTGGCGATCCGACGACCCAGCCGGCCATGCAGCAGGTCTACGACGACTTCCGGACCCTCCATCCGGCCATCGACTGGGACATCCGCGCTCTCCCCGGTCTTGGACCTGACTGGGACCGCCTCGCGCGCGCCGAGATGGAGTCCGGCGAGCAGGTGGGACTCGTCATGCTTGATGGCTTGTTCGTCCGTGCCTGGATCCGTGATGGCCTGCTGGCGGATCTCGAAGCGGACCCGCGCATGGTCGAGATCCTGGCACGTGTTCCCGAGCGCTTTCACCTGGGCGGCCTCGACGCAGGCACTGCCAGCGCCTTCCCCCTCGCGCTGACTCGCGGCGTTCAGACCACGGGCCTGTACTACAACAAGGCCCTGCTCGACCGGGCGGGTCTCGCACCGCCCGCCACGATCGCCGATCTCACGGCGATGGTGAAACCGCTGGCGGCGCTCGGGGCCGCGCCACTCGTGCACTGTTCCGGCGACGTCCCGTTCAACCCGCTCCTGGTCATGTGGTTCCTGCCGATGACCGCGGGGCGCGCCGGCGACCCGCTGGCCTTCGTGGAGAGCACGGTCAGGGGGGATATCGGATACGACAGCCCTGAATGGATCGAGGCATTCCAGGCCATCGCGGATCTCAGGAGCTCGGGCGTGCTCCTGGAGGGATCCGGTGCCGCGGACTACGCGACGATGCAGCAGCTCCTGCTGCAGGGCCGGGCGGCGATGACCTACAACGGGTCGTGGATGCTGCCGCAGATCATGGGCGGCACGCCGAGTGTCCCCTTCGACCTGCACGTCGCGCCGTTGCCGACGATCGACGGTGCTGCGCGGGCGCACTCACTCCTGGCCTGGACGGGCTTCGCGCTGCCGGCGCAGACATCCGCCAGCCGTGACAGCGTGATCGCATTCCTGGAGTACGCAAGTCGGCCAGATGTCGACCGTGCTGTCGTCGAGGGTATCCAGTCCTATTCGCCGATCGCGGGTTCGAACGTCGCCATCCATCACGCCGTGGCGCGCGAGTTCCTGCCGATGCTCGAGGACGCCATCACGTCCCTCAACTGGCGCTGGGAGCCCGAGATCGACGCCGAGATCGGAAACCAGGTCCAGGCGCTCGTGCGGGGCGCGACGGACCCGATATCGGTCGGCACGGCGATCGAGGCCGTAGCACGGGACCTGCGCGCTTCTGGTCGGAGCTACTACCCGTGATGACCTGCGCGTGACCGACCAGCTGGTCGAGACCAAGTTCTACGTGCCGAGGTTGCGGCGGCCGCCCGTTTCTCGACGCAGGCTCGTCGGGCGCCTCGACCATGGCGCAGGGCCCAAGCTGACCCTCATTTCGGCACCGGCTGGCTTCGGCAAGACCACGCTGCTGGCGGAGTGGGTGGCGCTGTCACCAGTCGCGGACCCGACCGTCGCCTGGCTGTCCCTCGACGAGGCGGACAGTCTGCCCGCATCCTTCTGGGCCTACGTGTTCACCGCTCTGGAGGGTGTCGCGCCGGGGGTCGGTGTCGCTGCACTGGCGCTCCTGCGCGAACAGCAGCCACTACCGATCGAGACCATCCTGGCGACGCTCCTGAATGACCTGAGCGCGCTTCAGCACCCCATCGAGCTTGTCCTCGACGACTACCACACAGTCGATGGACCCGAGATCCAAGCCGGCATGACGTATCTGGTGGAGCACCTTCCCGACCAGCTACGCCTCGTGATCGCCACCCGCGCCGACCCTGGACTGCCCCTGGCCCGCCTCCGCGTGAACGACGAGCTCCTCGAGATCCGAGCTGCCGACCTGCGCTTCACGTCGGACGAGGCAACCGAGTATCTGCACGAGACGATGGGCCTCGACCTGGCGCCACAGGACATCGCCATGCTGGAAGGACGCACCGAGGGCTGGATCGCGGCTCTCCAGCTGGCGGCACTCTCTTTGCAGGGCCGGGATGACATCACCGGCTTCATCAGGGGCTTCGCAGGGGATGACCGATACATCGTCGACTACCTTGTGGAGGAGGTCCTGCAGCGTCAGCCCGACCCCGTGCGGAACTTCCTGCTGCAGACCTCCATCCTTGCCCGCCTGACCGGTCCCTTGACCGACGCAGTCACCGGCCAGAGTGGAGGGCGGACCACGCTCGAGTCCCTCGACCGGGGGAACCTCTTCCTTGTCCCGCTGGACGACCGGCGGCAGTGGTACCGCTACCACCACCTGTTCGCCGATGTCCTCGGCGCGCGCCTGCTCGATGAGCAACCCGGCCAGGTCGCCGAGTTGCACGGACGGGCCGCCGAGTGGTTCGAACAGAACGGCGAGCCAGCCGAGGCCATCCGCCATGCGCTGGTCGCCGGGGACTTCGAGCGGGCAGCTCGGGTCATCGAACGTGCCATTCCGGCGACGAGCCGGGGTCGTCAGGAGGACACCCTCCGTCGGTGGCTCGAGGCATTGCCCCGCGATGTGATCCGGATGCGACCCGTGCTCAGCGACGCCTACGCCGGAACCTTCCTGGTGCGGGGTGAGACCGACGATATCGAGGAATACCTTCAGGACGCGGAACGGTGGCTGGACGCCGTGCAGGCGATGCCAGGCCGGCCATCCGAGATGGTCGTATCGGACGAAGCGGCTTTCCGGGAGCTGCCTGTCGCGGTCGCGATCCATCGCGCCGGACAGGCCAGCCTACTGGGCGACATCGCCGGCACGATGGCACGTGCGCGTCGCGCGCTGGACCTCGTCGGAGAGGATGGCTACCTGGCGCGTGGGGCTGCTGCGGCGCTCCTGGGGATCTCCTGCTGGGCCACCGGCGACTTGGCATCGGCACATCGTCAGTGCCTCGATGCCATGTCGAGCCTGCAACGCGCCGGATACCACTCCGACATGCTCGGTCTCACGCTCAAATTGGCTGACATCGAGATGGCGCAGGGACGACTCGGGGACGCTGTGCGGACCTATGAGCGGGGTCTGCAGGTATCGGTGGCTCACGGGTCGCCGCCCGTGCGTGGCACGGCCGACATGCTCGTGGGCATGAGCTCGGTGTCTCGCGAACGCGGTGACCTCGATGCCGCCCGTCGCCATCTGCGCATGAGCAGGGAGCTGGGCGAACTGAACGGCCTCCCCCAGGACCCGTACCGCTCGCGGGTCGCCATCGCGCTCATCCTGCAGTCCGAGGGTGACCTGAACGGGGCTCTTGAGCTCCTCGGTGAGGCCGAGCGGCTGTACGCGGGTGACTACTCTCCGGACGTCCGCCCTGTGCACGCCACGAAGGCGCGCCTGTGGATCAGCCAGGGAAGGCTGGCGGAGGCGGCGAGCTGGGCGCGGGACCACGGTCTCGCGGCGACCGACGAGCTGTCGTACGTGCGGGAGTTCGAACACATCACGTTCGCGAGACTGCTCCTCGCGGAGGGGGTCCGGCAACGGGCTGGTGGCAGCCTCGCCGAGGTCCTCCGGTTCCTGGACCGGCTCCTGGAGGCTGCTGAGCAAGGAGAGCGAGCGAGCAGCGTCATCGACATCCTCGTCGGCCAGGCGCTCGCCCAGCACGCCGCCGGCGAGACGAGGGCTGCCGTGGACTCGCTCGCTCGCGCGGTCAGCCTGGCGGAGCCGGAGGGCTACGTCCGCATCTTCCTCGACGAGGGACCGCCGATGACGGCACTGCTCAAGCTCGCGACCCTCGAGCCGGGCGCGTCGACCTACGTGCGCCGCCTCCTGGCAGCTGTTGGCAAGGCTCGGCCACAGCCGCCCATCACGCAGACACTCATCGAGCCGCTCAGCGAACGCGAGCTTGACGTCCTCCACCTGTTGGAGAGCGACCTGTCGGGTCCGGCCATCGCCAGCGAACTCGTCGTGTCATTGGCCACCGTGCGGACCCACACGCGCAACATCTACGCCAAGCTCGGCGTGAATAGCCGTATGGCTGCCGTCCGGAGGGCCTCAGAGCTTGGCCTGCTCTCGGGCGCTCGGGACCGACGACCCACCGCGTAGTCCACGTACGCCGGGCGGGACGACGCCCGCAGGACCCGTATCGAGCCTGGATGACGATTCATCACGTCGCTCATCAGATGTGGTGATGCGCACTCATCACGTCCGCTCCCACCTTGGGTCGAGTGACTCAGGTCGGTGTTGCCGGCCGGAGCTCCGGTTGGCAACACGCACGAGGAGCGGCATGACCGAACGACCCACCCCTGCACCGGATCGCGACGGATCCGGCCACTACGAGATCCGGCTCACCGGCCACCTCGACGCGCACTGGGCGAACTGGTTCGACGGATCGACCGTGAGCCACGAGAGCAACGGGGTCACCGTCATCAGCGGATACGTCCCCGATCAGGCGGCCCTCCACGGCCTCCTCCAGCGCGTGCGCGACCTGGGCATGCCGCTCGTGTCGATCAAGCGTCGCGACGACTCCGGGCCGGACGACCAGACGATCCCCCAGGCGCGAGAGCGCTCCAGCACACGAAAGGAAGCCTGAAATGGCGAACAGCAGCCGAACCACCGCAACGAAGCGAGCACCGATGGACGAGATGCGCAAGCACGCGCTCGTGGCGGGCCTCTTCTACCTCATCACCTTCATCTCGATTCCCACGCTGGCCCTCTACGGCACCGTCAAGACCGATCCGGCCTGGATCCTGGGCTCCGGCAGCGCCACCGGCGTGCTCGTGGGTACCGTCCTGGAACTCATCGTCGCGCTCGCCGGCATCGGCACCGCCATCGCGCTCTACCCGGTGGTCAGACGCCAGAACGAGGGCTTCGCGCTCGGCTTCTTCGCTTCCCGCACCATCGAGGCGGCCATGATCTTCACGGGTGTCGTGAGCCTCCTGTCGCTGGTGACCCTGCAGCAGGACCTCGGCGCAGTGGCGGGAGCGGCAGATGCTCCCTCGCTCCTCACGACAGGCGCGTCGCTCACCGCGACCTACAACGGGACGTTCCTGGTGGGGCAGACCCTCATGCCGGTCATCAACGCCCTGCTGCTGGGCACCCTGCTGTACCGATCGGGTCTCGTACCGCGTGCCCTGCCCATGCTGGGTCTCATCGCAGCCCCCGTGCTCCTGGTCTCGGTCCTCGCACAGGTGTTCGGCGTCATCGAGAACGTCTCTGCGGTGTCTGGGCTCGCGGCCCTGCCGATCGCCGTGTGGGAGTTCTCGCTCGGCCTCTACCTCACGTTCAAGGGCTTTAAGGCCTCGGCGCCGATCATGATCGCGGCCGCCGCTGCAGCGGAGCGTGTGCACGAGCACCAGGTCGCAGTCCAGCCGCACACCCCGCTCACCACGCAGCCCGGCGCGGCATGACCCAGCGACAGCCGGGACTTGGGACAGCCGCGCCATCGTCCTGAGTCCTCCGTCGCGCGACGGGAGGCCACAGCGGCCTCCCGTTGCTCGCACCGCTCCCGCGACGCCCCGCTCGCGAGCCAACACCGCGCTCGTGACGAGCCCCACCACCGATGACTCGACAACCAGGCACTCGTCTCAGGAGGACAGCCATGCGACTGCTCCGTGAACTCTCACGGCGGAAGCTGAGGACGACACTCACCATCCTCGGCATCACCATCGGGATCTGGGCACTCGTCGTGTTCAGCTCCCTGGCCAACAAGATCAACAGCTTCATCAGCACCGGCGGCGACCTGTATGCCGGCAAGATCATCGTCACCGATGGCGAGCCCTTCGGCACCTCGCCCATCACCCTGTCTGCTGCAGAGGACATCGCTCGGCTCGATGGCGTGGCCGCCGTCGACCCGCAGGTCCTGGTGCCGTGGGAGGTCGACGGCACTGGCGGCGGCTTCGGCATCCAGAAGCTGGTCGTCGGCAGCGTCCCAGGCGCCGACAAGGGCCTTGGATACCAGCTCGAGCTGGCGACAGGCCGAGCGCTGACTGCACAGGACACCGGCGATGTCGTCGTGCTCGGCTCCGACCTCGCCAGGGAATTCGGCGTCGTCGCCGGGGGGAGGGTCCAGATTCACGGGCGCGCCTTCGGGGTGATCGGCACCTACCTGCCGACCTTGGCGGCCCCCGACACCGATGCGAAGGTACCTCTGGCCACGGCGCAGGAGATGTACCGCCTCCTGCTGCCCCCGCTGTTCGCCGATGCGGTCGTGGCGGCTGACATCGCCAACCAGTTCATCGTCTATCCCGAAGCGGGCCAGGACGCGGACGCGATCGCCGTCACCATCGAGGCGACCGTGGCGAACAGCGTCGCGCTCAGCGGCGCGCAGTTCGACGAGGTGATCGGTGGCCCGACCCTCATCTTCAACGCGATCATCATCGGGGTCGCGCTCATCAGCTTGGTGGTCGGTGGCCTATCGGTCATCAACACGATGGCCATGAGCGTCACCGAGCGGACCCGGGAGATCGGTATCAAGCGCGCGATCGGCGGCTCCCGTCGGCGCATCGTCCGAGAGCTGGTCACGGAGGCTGGGCTGATCGGTCTCATCGGCGGGCTGCTCGGCGTGGCGCTGGGCGCGGTGGTGGTGGTACTCGCGAACGACCTCGGGCGAAGCTCGGGCACCGTGCTCTTCGACCTGACCCCCGGCACAGCCGCCTTCGCCGTCGCCTTCGGCACCATCCTGGGCATGATCGCGGGCATCGTCCCCGCATGGGGCGCCGCCCGGCTCGACCCGGTCGCTGCGCTGCGATACGAGTGATGAAGGAGCGAACGATGAACCTGATCGAGGCGACAGACCTCCGCAAGACATACCGACTGTCCCGACGGTCCAGCATCGAGGCCCTGCTTGGCGTCGACGTCAGCATCAAGGCGGGCGAGATGGTGGCGATCATGGGGCCGTCCGGGTCGGGGAAGAGCACGCTGATGCACCTCCTGGGGCTGCTCCACTCGCCGGACATCGACGGCGGCCCGAAGCCGACGCTCATGATCGATGGGGTCGATGCGACGACCCTGTCGGATCGTGACCGAACGCAGATCCGAGCTCGGTCGATGGGCTTCGTGTTCCAGTCCTTCAACCTGGTGCCGACCCTGACCGCGGCCGAGAATGTGGCACTCGCGGCCGAATACGCGGGGACATCCCGCGGTGCAGCGAGGACAGCGGCCCGCGAGGCACTGGCGTCGGTGGGCCTCGCCGACAGGGCAGGTCACCGCCCGATGGAGCTATCCGGCGGCGAGCAGCAGCGCGTCGCCATCGCCCGCGCCCTGGTGAACGACCCGAAACTGATCCTCGGCGACGAGCCGACGGGCAACCTCGACTCGGCCCGTGCCCGTGAGGTGCTGGGCGTGCTGCGCCGGATCAACCGCGAGCGTGGCCACACGGTGCTACTCGTGACGCACGATCCGGAGGTCGGCGCGGCGTGCGACCGGGTCATCCGGATGCGTGACGGCCGGGTCATCGCTGACGAGGCGATGATGGCCATGACGGCGGTCGCGGCATGATCGCGGAGGGAGCGAGAGCGACTGGCCACGGACTCTACGACGTCGCGATCGTGGGCGGCGGCGCAGCGGGTCTAAGTGCGGCCCTCGTCCTTGGCCGGGCTCGACGACGGGTCGTCGTCGTCGACTCCGGGGCGCCCCGCAATGGTCCCGCGGCCCATATGCAGGGTTTCCTGTCCCGCGATGGGATGCCACCCGAAGAGCTCCTTGCAGCGGGGAGGGCCGAGGTCAACCGCTACTGCGTGGAACTCATCGAGGATCGGGTCGACGGCATCGACGCCGGCTTCCAGGTGCGGTTGGCCGGCGGCCGGATCATCGACGCGCGACGCATCCTGATCGCCACCGGCGTCCGCGACGAGCTACCGGACATCCCCGGCGTTCGGGAGCGATGGGGACGGGACCTGCTGCACTGTCCGTACTGCCACGGCTGGGAGGTCCGCGACCAGCCCATCGGGGTGCTGGGCACGAGACCGGACGCGGTGCAGCACGCGCTACTCGTTCGACAGTGGTCCGAGGACGTGATCCTCTTCGCTCACACCCTGGACCTGAGCCCGGACGAGCTCGAACGACTGGGGGCTCGCGGCGTGCAGGTCGTACAGGGTACGGTCGAGCGGCTGGTCATCGAGGGGGACCGGTTGACGGGTGTGGCGCTGGTCGGCGGCCGAGTGGTGCCACGGGCGGCCGTGTTCATCCGACCCGTGAACGTGCCTCACGGCGATGGCCTGCTGGCAGGGCTCGACTGCGACCTCGATGCGGCCGGCTTCCCCCTCGTCGATGCCACTGGCCGCACCAGCACCCCCGGCGTCTGGGCTGCCGGCAATGTGGTCGATCCACGTCTGCAGGTGATCACCTCGGCCGGAGCCGGTTCGGCCGCTGCGATCGCCATCAATGCCGACCTGGTGCAGGAAGATGTCCGCTGGGCCGTCGACGGCCGTGTCGCCACCCAAGGCTACGATGCGAGCCTGGTCGCCATCGCCGGATGAGCGCGTCCCTTGCCGCCGTGTTGGCCACCATCCTGTTCCTGGTCCTGGCTGGGTTCCAGGCCACGCTGGCGCTTGGGGCACCGCTTGGGGCGCATGTCCTCGGCGGTCGGAAGCTTGGTGTGTTGCCCCCACGGCTGCGGATCGCGAGCGGCGTCGCTGCTGGGATCCTGGTCGTGATGGCGGTGGTCATCCTGGCGCGTGCTGCGGAGCTCGTATCGCCGAACTCCGCCGCAGCCGGCAGGACTCCGCCGCGGCCGGCAGGACTCCGCCGCAGCCGGCAGGACTCCGCCCGTCATCGTGATCCTAGTGACCCCGTCCTCGGCTCCAGTATCGCCCGACGAGAGTCGGGGCATCCTCGACCTGCTGTACGCGCATATCAGCAAGCCCGAGCACAGCAGCAAGCCCGAGCACATCGTCCGCCACACCTGGAGCGAAGGTGACGTGGTCATCTGGGACAACCGCATCACGGCGCTCTACTCGAACTGCGACAACAGCGACTTCCGCCGGATCATGCAGCGGGTCCCTTGGACGGGTGACGTGCCGTCCGGGGTCGCCGGCCCGCGCTCACCAGGGATCGGGGGACCCCGGGCGGTCAACATCCGAGATCATGCAGGGCCCTATCGGGTATCAGATGGGGCCTGATACTTGCTCTCCGCAAGCTTCTCTCTGTCAGGCTGCTGGTCACGCCTGGGCAGGATGCCGGCAGCGCATCCTGCCGCGATTCCTGGACATCTGAGCTCCCTGGCAGCCACTGGCCGCCTCGATCAAGCCTGCGGCGGCTCCCAGGCAGTATCCGCACGCTCCGGCACGGCTGTGCGCGATCGTTCGGACCCGCGAGTGGTCGCTGTGCGGCTCATCTGTCCAGATTCGGGCGCGACCGGTCGCTGTGCGGCTCATCTGTCCAGATTCGGGCGCGACCGGTCGCTGTGCGGCTCATCTGTCCAGATTCGGGCGCGACCGGTCGCGTTCCCTACCACGGAGGTGGCACGCTGGTACCGCCGGTCCCCTTGCACGCTGGTACCGCCGGACCCTTGCATGCCGGCACG
>Ga0335397_10009954_pt1 | contig 11812 bp, 10 predicted proteins | sample MAT04_FD_205740 | JGI IMG/M metagenome (GOLD analysis project Ga0335397, IMG submission 205740) | Freshwater microbial communities from Lake Fryxell liftoff mats and glacier meltwater in Antarctica - MAT-04 (spades assembly) (version 2) ...
GTCGCCTGCGCCACATGCCGCGAGCGCTGCGCTCACAACGAAGATCGAGAAGGCGTGCCGCAGAGCACTACTCCGCTGCTTCCGCGAAGGCGGGAGTCGCGTCGAGCTCGCGCAGCATCTCCGCTGCACTGAGGTTGTCGGCGGACTTTTCGCCGAAATATTTTGCCAGGCCAGCGCTCTCGTAGTGGGGGCGAATCCGGGCCGAGAGCAGCCCAATTTCGCGCAAATTCGGCACCAGGCGACGGAACATCACGTGGCGGAACTGCTCCATGCCGGGACCCGTCGACACCACCTCGCGCCACTGCGCGCGCGAGAGCTTGTGCTCGAACCACTCCTCGTAGATCTCGAAGGCGTAGAAGCGATTGCGCATCAGCAGCGCGACCTCGAACGCCCAGTCTTCGCGCTCGCGTCGCTCGCTGTCGGAGAGCTCGTTGGCGAAGTGTTCGCGCAGCGCGAGCACGCCGTAGTGCACGTGACGCGCCTCGTCCTGAATGACGTTCTTGAGCAGCTCTTTCAGCAGCGGCTCTTTGGTCTGCTGGTAGAGCGAGCCGAACGCGCCAAGCGCCAGCCCCTCGACCATGATCTGCATACCGAGGAATTTCATGTCCCAGCGCGAGTCGCCCATCAGCGCGTCGATGATGACGAACAGGTTGTCGTTGATCTGATAGAGCTTGTTCAGCTTGGTATCGAGATAGCGGTGGAACACCTCGACGTGTCGGCCTTCGTCGACGACCTGAGTCGCGCCGTAATATTTGCCGTCGAAGAACTGCACCGCTTCGGTCACCTGCGCTGCGGCGAAGAGCGCGCCCTGCTCGCCGTGCAGGAACTGCGAGAGCATCCAAGCGGCCGTATCCGCCGCCATGCGCGCGTTCTCTTTGGCGTCCAGCGCCACGCCGAACTCGGCGAGCTTCTTCGTGTTGAAGAGGTTGGGATCGACCAGCGACTTCGCCGGATCGAGCGGATCGACGGAGATGTGCCAAGGCAGGTTCTCGCCGTCCCATTGGCCCTGCTTCGCACGACGATAGAGATCCGCCATCTCCGGATTATCGTGCGGATAGGTCCAGTCGAAGTGGACGCTGTGTGAGGCCGGCATCTTCGTGGGCGTGCCCTGCTTGCCGCGGCGCAGCACCAGGCCGCGCACGCCGGACGGGCCGAGCGACGCGAGCACGCGCGGATCGCGCATCTCGGTGAGCACCTCGAGCGCTTCTCCGTACATCTCGACGGAGGCGCGGACCTTGGTCGGCAGGAGTCGAAGTAGCGTTTCTTTCAGCATGGTCAGGCCTCTCGTTGCGCCGCGTTAGCGGAGCGTCTGGAAGAAGTGGCGCACGCGCATCGCGTGATATCGGGTGAGGAACGTGTGAACGAGCGGCAGCGCGCGCTCCAGCATCTCGCCGACACGCTCTGGCGGGAGGCCGTGGACACGCGAAGTGACCAACATGACCTCTTGGGTGAACAGCGAGCCAATCGCCTCTTCGTAGATGGCGAGATCATCGACGACGAAGCCGAGCTCTTCGGTGAGACCGGCGGCGCGCAGCTCGCCCCACACCTCGAGCAGCCACGCCTGATCACCGGCCATCACCACGCGCCCATCGACCTCGCGGGTGGCGACGAAGCCCAGCTCGACGGCGCGATCGAGATCGTCTTTCGACACCCCCGTGCGCGCGAGCAGCTCGAGTACGTCGACGACCTGCTCGCCGGGGGTACGGCCCTCTTCGCGAGCGAGCGTGTGCTCGAGCCGGTCGCGCACGCCGAGCAGCATCACCCGCTGTGACGGAGTGAACGCCTCTTCTTGGCCATCGAGCAGCGCCTTGATCGCCTTGAGCGGCAAGAAGCGCTCGTGCTGCAGCTGCCGCACGAGCTGCAGGCGCTCGACGTGTTGCGGTGTGTAATAGGCCATGTTGCGGCCGGTCTTCACGCCCGGCGGAACGAGGCCTTGCTGAATGTAGAAGTGGATGACCTGACGCGGCAGCCCAGTGAGCTCGCACAGATCTTTCATCCGATAAGGATGTGCGTCCGCCGGCGGTCGCTCGCTGAACGGCAAGACTCGCGCAGCCGTGCTCATGAGCCGTCCTCGACAGAGAGCGTGCACGCGCTGGTCGGGCGTCCGACGCAGGTGAGCACGTAGCCTCTGGCCCGCTCTTCGCGCGTGAGGCAGTTGGGTGTCTCGACGTCGACGGAGCCTGCGAGGACCTTCACTTTGCAGGCGCCACAGCCGCCGACGGCGCACGAGAACGGCAGCGGCGCGTCGGCCTTCTGCGCGGCATCGAGGATCGTCTGGCCGCGGGTGGTGCGCAGCGCGTAGTCCCGCGCGCCGATGCGCAGCGTGAGCTCTTGGGGCGGCAGCTCCGCGCGATTGCCGCTCGGATGTTCGGGGCTGGTGAAGCGCTCGAGATGGATTTGCTCGCTCGCCACGCCTTGCGCATCGAGCTCGGCGCAGACCGCTTCCATCATGGGTGTCGGCCCGCAGACGAAGATCGCGCGCTCGGCCGCGTCGGCACCAATCGACTCGAGGGTGCGCGCCACCGCCGCGCGATCGAGCCGACCCGCCTCGTAGACTGCCGCGCTCGGCTCGCGCGGCGGCGTGTCGTGCGGCTGGCGCGGCAGCGGCTGCTCGAGCGTGTGGCGAACGACGAAGCGCGCGCCGTGTGCCTCGCGCAGCGCGTCGAGCGCAGCCGCGAAGATGATGTCGGCGTGCCCGCGGTTGCCGTACGTGAGCGTCACCCGTGACTCCGGCTCGGCGCGCAGAGTGGTGCGTGCGATCGACAGACACGGCGTGATGCCGCTGCCGCCAGCGAAGAGCAGCAGATGTCGCGGGCGCGGCGACGCGCGCTCTGGCACGACGAAGCTGCCCTGAGGCCCGAGCGCGAGCAGCGACATCCCTTCACGCGCATTGGCGTGCAGCCACGTCGAGGCGCGCCCGCCGTTGATGCGCTTCACCGTGATCGAGGCGCCTGGCCCGTCGAGTGGCGACGACGAGAGCGAATACGAGCGCCGCAGCGTGTCGCCGCCGACGTCGAGCAAGAAAGTGAGAAACTGCCCAGCGTCGAATTGAAGCGGAGCGCCGCTGATGTCCTCGAGGTGCAGCGTCAGCGCGTCTGGCGTCTCTTGCACAAGGCGCGTGAGCCGCAGCGTGCGCGCGTCGAGAGGCACCACGACCGCCGGTCGCGCCGTCGTCGATTCGGCGCGTCGGCGCGGGTCGCGGGTGACGAGCGGGGACGGATGGTCGCCGCGCATCGTCGTGCGCAGCATCGCCAGGTCGTGCCGCGCTTGCGCCAGCGCGTCGCGCAATCGGCGTAGCGCGTGGCCGGGAGAGACGAGATCGATGGGCTGCACGAGGACGGTTATGCGCGAGCGCAGTGTCTGGTGTCAAGTGCCACTAGACACTTTGTGGAGCGCGAATGCTGCGGCGACGGCATGCGGCGGCGATGCGGCGGAGATCGCCAGCTCTCCTGCTACTGTCGATGGATGAAGCTCAGCGCCTCGCTCGTGGTGGCCGCCGCAGTGCTCTCCGCGCTCGCTGCGCCGGCCTCCGCACAAGACGTTCCGCCTCCGGCGCCGCAGCAGCTGACCGTGCCGCCCGGCTATTCCGAGGCGCCGGAACCCGTGCCGCAGCCGCAGCCGTATGCCCAACCCTATGCACAGCAGCCTTATGCGCAGCAGCCTTATGTGCAGCAGCCTTACGCTCAGCCAACGTACGCCCCGGACTACGAGCGGCCGCCAGCCGTGCAGCTCGCTCAGCCTGCGCCGACGCGACACGGCTTCACGCTCGAGCTCGGCCTCGGCATCGCGTGGATGCGTGCGCCGGCGAGCGATTTCTCGGAGCTCGGATTGCACGGCCTCGCGATCTCGCTCGGCGGCTTCATCTCGCCCTCGCTCGCCATCGAGGCGCGGATCACCGGCGCGACGATCCTCAGCAGCAGCGCCGACTCGATCACGTTCACGAACTTGCTCGTCAACGTGCAGTACTGGGCCAACGACTGGCTGACCATCGGCGGCGGGATCGGCGCGGGCGTCGGCAGTGGCGCGTCGCCAGTCACCGACTTTGGCTTCGCGCTCAACGCGCGCATCGGCGCGGCTTTCGTGCGCTGGCGCAGGGGGCTGATGCGCGTCGCGCTCGAGTTCGTGCCCACGTGGATCAACGGAGAGCTGATCACGATGACGGCGCTGGCGCTCGAATATCAGTATTACTGACGCGCCGCAGCGCTCGTGACCGCCGCGCGCTGCGCACAGCGAGTCCAACGACCCGCGCTCACGGATACGCGACGATCGCATCGTCGGCGGCGACGAACGGCGAGCGCACGACGCGGCTCACGCGGCACGCATCTGGCCGCCCATCGACGCGCGCGATCAGCAGCCGACTGCTGCGCAGCGAGCCGGTGCCCGCAGGTGCGACCGCGCGCTCGACCGACTCGCTCACATCCGCCGCGCCGGCAGGCAGCGCGCACACCTCGACGAGCCCGGCGATCGCACCGCCCGAGAGCACGACGGCGTGCACCAACACCTCACGCGCGCTGCGGCTGCGCGCGCTCACGCCATCCGCCGTGAGTTGCAGCTCGACGCTGCGCGCATCGGCGTCGATCGCGATGGCGCCGGACACCGCGTGACGCGCGTCGAGAAAGCGCGCGAGCTGCGTCGCATAAGCGCGCCGCTGGCGGATCTGCCAGTCCGTGGTCAGCGCGGTCTGGCGATGGGTGTCGGCGAGCGCCTGCAGCTCGAGCGTCACCGCCTCGTCGTAGGCGCGCGGCGTCGTACGGCCCATGCGATAGGCGACCGTCGCGCGGGTGTCGAGGATGTCGCTGCGTAGCTCCGGCGGCGCGACGCGCACGGCGCGATCGGCGAGCGCGCGCACGGCAGGCCAGGCGCTCGCGGGCGTGTCGCGGCTGATCGCCAGCGTCCACGCGATCGCGTTGAGCGCCTCGACGTCGCCCACCCCTTCGATGGGTCGCGTCTGCATCACGCGCGCGAGCGTGAGCAGATCGCGCGATGCCGCGCGGCTCGATGCGCCGTGTGCGACGGCGATGCCAACCGCGATCGCAAACGCGCCAGCCGAGACGATCGCGAGCAGCTGCGCGACACGCGCGCTCGTGCGCGTCGGCTCGCGCAGGCCGCGATCGACGAGCCAGGTCGCGAGGAAACCGACGACGAAGCCACCCGCGTGGCCAGTGCCGTCGATGACCGGCACCACGAGCGGCAGGCTGAAATTCAGCGTGAGGATCACGATCCACCAGGTGCGCGACTGACGAAAGCCCGCTGGCAACACCGCGCGATGACGCAGATGGATCACCGCGAGCGCGCCGAGCAGCCCGAATAGCCCAGTCGAGATGCCCACCGAGAAGATGCCGCGCGCGGCGAGCGCCGAGGCGAGCGCGCCGCCGACACACGAGATCAGCAGCACGAAGGTGAAGCGCGCGGCGCCGAGCCAGCGCTCGAGCAAGCCGCCGAGCGAGAGCAGCGCGAACCCATTCATGATCAGGTGGAGGAAGCCGCCGTGCAGCAGATTCGCGGTGAACAGCCGCCAGATCGCGCCCTCACGGACCAGCGCCGGTGAGCTCGCGCCGAGCTGCAGCAGCCCGAGCGCGCCTGCATCACCGAGCGCTCCCGTACGCAGCTCGATCGCGAACACGATCGCTATCACCACCAACATCGTCAGTGTGACCCGCGCGCGGCGCTCCATCAGCGCGTCGGCGTGGCGACGTCGTGCGGCGATCGCGTCGAGCTGCGCGCGGCCTCCCGGCCGCACGACGATGCGCTCGCGAATCGCGCGGGGAACGACGCCACCCGCCGTGCCATCGCGGAAGCGCGCGAGCGGCAACACGCGCAGCCCGCGCAGCGTGTCGACGAGCAGCAAGCCGCTGCGGCCGTCGCCGCGCACCTCGATGTCGCGGATCTCTTCGTACGGAACCGTCACCGTGCGCCGCGACGTGATGGTGCGCGGCAGCACCAGCGCAGACGGGCCGAGCTCGAGCGCGAGATCCCCGCGCGGTCGCGTGACGAGCCGCAGCACGGCCAAGCCGAGCACGAGCAGCGCGCCGCCGACGACGATGTAGAGCGTCTCGCCGGGCACGGTCAGCGCTTCGACACTGCGCGCGTCGGCGACCAGCACGACGGTGAGCGCCGCGAGCATCATCGAGATCGTGCGCACCGGTCCTTCGAAATACGCCGGCCGCGCGATCGCATAGCGCACGGATACGGGGCGCGGTTCGTTCTGCGTCGTCTCGGCGAGCATCATCAGGGGCCGCAATGTTGGGGAAGAACGGCGCCGCGTCGAGGGCCAGGCAAGATCGCGCATCGTCGACGACGAACGTCTTCGCGCACGATCGCGCGTCATCGACGACGATTGCACGCTGCGCGATCGCCAACGGCGCGCATGATGTCCACGCATCCTACAAAGGGGGCCGATCCATGGGCGACAAGAATCCGAAGCAGAAGACCCGTCAGGACGCACAGAAGCAGACGGACAAGAACGCCAAGGCCGCCAAGACCAAGGCGAATGCGCCTGCGGCATCTTCGAGCACGGGCGCGAAGAAGAAGTGAGGTCCGGTGCGCGGCGCCGCAGCAGTGCGGCGTCGCGGTTCCGGTGCGCGTGGTTGCGCTGCGCGCGGCGACTCCGCCTCATTCGTTGCGCTCCCGCGCCGGGAACCTCCCCCCTCAAGAGTCATCACTTCTTTTTGAGCCTCATTCGTTGCGCTCCCGCGCCGGGAACCTCCCCCAGCCCCTCGTTCGAGGGGGGCTTTCCGATGGCGTCGATCTGAGTCGCGTGCACTCAAAGAGCGGCGATGTGAGGCACCCCCAACCCCCTTGGAAAGGGGGCTTTCGGACGGTTGCTGCGAGGCGGGGGCGGCCGGGATCGCGCTCACCCACGCCACCGGCGTCGTCCGAAACCCCAGCTCTTACCCGACCCAGACAACCCGCAGGACTTCGATCACCGCACTACTTGCGATGTGCAGCCAACTACACAAAGCCGCTCGACCATCTTCCCCCACCCCCTTGGAAAAGGGGCTTTCGGAAGGGCGCGGGGACTCGAGAAGGGGCAACCAACTCGTGGATCACGATGATCGAACGTGGTGATAGCAAAGGCTTTTTGCGTTGACGCTGAGCCGATGTTCAGTATAAATCGGAGTCGTGGCTGACGCGCTCCGCAAGCTGATCTCGGTGCTGCCCTCCGCGCGAGAGGCTTCGTCTGGAGCAGGCGCGGCGAGTGCGCTTCGATCGACTGAGCGCGAGACGACTGAACGCGAGACGAACGAGCACGAGACGAACGAGCGCGAAGTGGCGCTTCCGGAGCAGTCGTTTTCTGCGCTTTTGCCGTCGGGACGGCTGGTGGAGATCGTCGGTGCTGAGGGGCTCGCGGCGCGCACCACGACTGCGCTCGCGGTGATCGCGCGTGCGCAGGCTGCGGGTGAGCCGGCGGCTTGGGTGCAGCTCGAAGATGGCGGGCTCTTTCCGCCGGACGTCGCGGAGTCGGGCGTCGATCTCGACGCGCTCATCGTCGTTCACGTGCCCATCGCTGCCGGGGCGGTGGGGCTCGCGCGCGCGGCAGAGCTGCTGCTGCGCTCGAATGGCTTCGGCGTCGTGGTCGTCGATCTCACCGCGGGCGTGCCGCCTGGCGATGCCTGGCCAGGGCGTCTCGCCGGGCTCGCGCGTCAACACGATATGCGGCTCGTCGTGCTGACGGATAAAGGCGCACGACGTGGCAGCGTCGGGCCGCTCGTGGCGGTGCGCGTCGAGGCTGCGCGACGCCGCGTCGGTGCGGGTCGCTGGGATGTCGATGCGCACGTGCTGCGCAACAAGAGCGGCACACCGCTCGAGTCACTGCCGCTCAACCGTCGCGGACCGCGAGGTGCATCGTGAGCCGAGACTACGGTGCGATCGATTACGGCCTTCATCCGCGCACGATCGCCAAGCGTCGTGATGCGGCGCTCGCCATGCAACCGACGCCCAGTGCGCCCCGAGTGCAAATGACGCCCAGTGCGCCCGCCGGCGAAGAAGACGACGCTGCGCCGCTCGTGTCAGCGCAGCTCGCGCACGCCATCGCGTGTCTGGAGATCCCCGCGCTGCCGCTGCAGCTCGCGCTGCGCGCCAATCCCGACTGGCGACATCACCCAGCGATCGTCATCGCGTCGGACAAGCCGACGGCGCTCGTGCTGCACGCCAACGCCGCGGCGCGCGCCGTCGCGATCTTGCCCGGCATGCGCTACGCGGCCGCGCGCGCGCTCACCACCGAGCTACGCGCGAGCATCCTCGACGAAGCCGAGCTCGCCGCAGAAAAGGACGAGCTCGCCCGCGCGCTCGCGCTGTTCACGCCGAACGTCGAGCCCGCGGGGCGCTCCGTCGATGGGCGCTTCTTCCTCGATCCATCCGGGCTCGAGCGGCTCTTCGGCGCGACGCGCTCGTGGGCGGAGAGCGTGCATCGCTATCTCACGGGACGCGGCTTCACCAGCACGCTGGTGGTCGGCTATCACCGCTTTCGCACCGAGGCGCTCGCGCTCGCATCGCGCAAATATCGGGTCTTCGTGCTGCGCTCGCCGGAAGACGAGCGTGACCGCGCGCTCGCCGTGCCGCTCGATCGCCTCGACCTCTCGGAGAAGCTGCGCGACGCGCTGGTGCGGCTCTCGGTGCACACCGTCGGCGAGCTGCTGCGCCTGCCCGGTGACGCGCTGCGCACGCGCTTCGGCAAAGACGCGCAGGCGCTGCACACCGCTGCATCCGCGGGCGCGCCGCTGCCAGTGCAGGGCCTCGTCTTCAGCGAGCCGGTGCAGACGACGGTCGAGATCGAGCCCGCCGACGACGACACCACGCGGCTGCTGTTCGCGCTGCGCGGCGCGCTGCTCACGCTGGCAGAGCGGCTCGTGCCGCGTGGTGAGGCGGTGGCGCGGCTGTCGATCGTGCTCTCGGTCGAGCGCGGTGAGAGCGCGACGATGGCGCTCGAGCCAGCGCAGCCGACACGCGATGTCGCGCTGCTCATCGATCTGGTGCGCTTGCGCTTCGGCGCGCTGGTGTTGCCCTCGCGCTGCACGCAGCTCGCTCTCGTCGTGTTCGGCGTGCGCAATCCGACCGAGCAGCTCGCGCTCTTTCCCCGGAAAGAGCAGCGCGACGCCAAGGCCGCAGCGCGCGCGATGGCCCGGGTCCGCGCTGCCTTTGGCCCGCAGAGCGTGACGCGCGCGCGCCTGCGCCCGGCCCATCTGCCTGAAGCGAGCTTTCTCTGGGAGCCGGCAACAGAGCTCGTGCCGCCGCGCCAACTGCCGCTGCCCGGCCTCGTCGGCACACCGGTGCTCGGCACACCTGCAACAGGCACCCAAGCGCTCGACGCAACGGCAGACGGCGTCGACGATCCGCGCCGCAGCGAGGGCCTGCCGCGCATCGTACGCATCCTCTTGCCAAAGCCGCTGCCGCTCCCCGATCCGCCGAGCCTCGCGGACGATCCATGGCCCACACACGGCCCACAAGGCCCGGTCGTGCGCCTCTCTGGGCCCTTTCGCGTGAGCGGCGGCTGGTGGGGAACACGCACCGCCACCGCCGTCGAGCGCGACTATTACTGGGCGGAGACGCGCCGCGGCGATCTGCTCTGGGTCTTCTACGATCGCCCACGCCGCCGCTGGTTCCTCCAAGGCCGCGCAGACTGACGCCGAAGGCTGGTTCCTCCAAGGCCGCGCCGACTGACGCCGAAGGCTGGTTCCTCCAAGGCCGCGCAGACTGACCATCGCAAATCGAGACTCTGCGCCGCCCCCTCTCAAGGACGACGCCGCAGCAGCCGATTGGTCACGCGATGCGCTCCTCGTGCGCTCTGCTCCCTACGCTCGCGCTGCTCGCCTCCGGCCTGGTGCTGGCGGCGACGGCGCGCGCGGACGACGCAGACGACTCACCCTCGCCGTGGCACTTCGACGTCGACGTCGGCTACGGGCGCAGCGATGTGCGCTTCGTCGTCCCCGCCTCGTACGCCGGCGCCTGCGACGCGGTGACGGCCGCGCCCGCGGGCACTCCATCCGAGGCGCTTCCCTCGGCGCCCGCCGCGTGCGCGCTGCCGACGACGAGCGTCGACGTGATGCGCGGCACGCTCGGCATCGGCCACGGCGGACTCACGCTCGAGGCCTCGCTGGTCATCGACCGCAGCGTCTTCGATGGCAGCGGCGGCGGCAGCGAGCCGTACCTCGCGTGGTCCGCTGGCGTACGCCTCGACAGCTCGTGGACGAGCGCCTTCGCGCTGTCGTTTCGCTTCGCCTACGTGAGGCGCGAGAGCACCGGCATCGCAGGCGAAGGCGGCCGCGCGGGCATCGGCCTATTGCTGCGGCCGGCGCCGTGGCTCGTGCTCTACGCCGAGGCCTCGATCGACGCGACGACCGTGCCCGCTTGGATGAACGACGGCGGCGCGCTGTTCTCGTACACCAGCTGGCTCGGCGGCGGCCTGCGCTTCGAGCTCGGACACTGACATGCTGCGATCTACGACATTGGTCGCGCCTGCAGCTCAGCGCACCATGATCATGCCCTCGTTGCCCTGCAGCTCACCGCCGTTGTCGCAGTCGGTGTAGTTCACCGAGAACGCGCCGGCGCGCATGCCGTAGAGATCGAGCCCGGGCGCGTCGCGGAAGAAGAAGTGATCCGTCGCGCTCGTATGGCCGATGTAAGCGAGCATTGCCGGTCCGCCGGGCGGCGGTGAACACGTGCGGCCGATGGGCGTCACGTCGGTAGTCAGATAGGCACTCGTCGCGTACAGCGTGACGAAGTCCACAGGCACCGTGAGTTGATAGGCGCGATCACCCCAGTTCTTGCCGCTGCCGCGCTTGCCAATGAGCACCTCGGTGAACGCGAGTGAGCTGCCGAGTCCGAGCGAATAGGGCTGAGTGTCGTCGTCCACCGAGCCGCGCGCCGTCGTCCAGCCAAACGGCTCATCCATGTTCCCTGCGGTGCGGCCGACCAGCGTCCAGCCACCGCCGGAGATCGACATGTCGCAATAGACGTTCACCGGCGCGCTCACCTCCTCGGCGCGGATCTCGTAGAGGCCACTCGCGAGCGGCGCGACTCGATTGTCGTCGCGCAGCGCGAGACACGAAGGGTAATGGCTGCACGCGTCGCGCACTGGGTCGCAGCGGAAGCCCGCGCACTCGAGCGGATCGCAGGTGGGTGCACCGAGATCGATGCCGAGATCCGCGCCGAGATCGCTGCGGCCAAAGTCTTGCGACGCGCCATCGAGCTCCACCCGCGCGTCCACACCGCCGTCGGCACGCGGAACACCTCCGTCGCCGATGCCGAGCCCGCTGCGCTCGACGGCGCAACCAGCGGGGAGAACGAGCAAGGCGCTCAGCAGAAGGAAGAAGCAGTGGCGCATCACCGCGATGATACGCGCGGCAGCGCGTCGCGTTGACAGCTGGCCTTCTGTTCAGTACCGATCGGATCCCCGCGCCGAGCGTGAAGCTGGGCATCGGACCACGCGGAGGTCTGTGCATGTCGTCGTCGTACGTACCGCTCTGGGTCAAGTCCTGCTTCAGCTTTCTCGAGGGCGCGAGCCATCCCGAAGAGCTCGTCGAGGCCGCACACAAGCTCGGTCTCCCGGCGATCGCGCTCGGCGATCGCGATGGCGTCTATGGGATCGTGCGCGCCCACGTGAAGGCGCAGGAGCTCGGCCAGCGGCTGCTCGTCGGGACAGAGCTCAGCGTCGTCACGGACACTGCGCTCGACGACGACGACGCCGTGCCCGAGCACGTGGTGCTGCTCGCCGGCTCGCGCGAGGCGTACGCCGCGATGTGCAAGCTGGTCTCGCGCGCGCGGCTGCGCTGCGAGAAAGGGCGCGCGCGCGCCACGCCGGAAGAGCTGTGTC
>Ga0335397_10009956_pt1 | contig 11812 bp, 18 predicted proteins | sample MAT04_FD_205740 | JGI IMG/M metagenome (GOLD analysis project Ga0335397, IMG submission 205740) | Freshwater microbial communities from Lake Fryxell liftoff mats and glacier meltwater in Antarctica - MAT-04 (spades assembly) (version 2) ...
CGGGTGGGCGAGGTTCGAGAGTGTCATGCGACCGCGAGTGTGTTCGTCAGCCGATTGAGTGGACGTGTTCGATGAATGCGGTGACCATTGGGAGGAAGCCGGGCGCGAGTTGCGATGTGCGCTCGACCCCGTCAATCGGGTCGGCGGTGAAGAGGCCGTGGTTCGCGCCGGGAAATACGGCGAGGCCGTTGGGATCGCCTGGGAGGCGAGGGAGATGCGTGATGAATGCTTCGACGCTCGCTGTGACTGGCACGAGCGTGTCGGCCGCTCCGAACAGGGCGAGGACGGGGCACGCGATATGGGGAAGGATCGGCACGGGGTCGAATGCGAGAACTCGCGCAAGGTATCGCAGCGCCTCAGGTTGATCGAAGAACTCGAGGGCGATCGGAGACCAAGGACGGCTGGCCCGGAGCCGTTGCTCGTCGATGATCTGGTCGAGCGATTCGCCCGCGAGCAGCCTCCGGGTGCGTTCGTCGATCCAGATGAGTGCTTCGTCGACATCGCTCGGCGGCAGCTTCGACGATCGAAGCGCGACCTCGATGCGGTGACGGTCCTGTTCGTGAACCGATACACCGGGACCCGACATCGAAACGATGAAGTCGACGCTGGAGGAATCTGAGGTGGCGGCGAGCATCGCCACCCAGGCGCCTTGGCTCACACCGAAGAGTCCGATCGGGCCGGCAACCTCGGGCTGCGCGCGCAAGACTCGGATCGCGGAGAGTGTCTCAACGCATCGGTCGTCGAGGTCCTGGTCCATCCAGTTGCCTGGTGAGCCGCCGCTGCCCGGTTTGTCGTGTGTGAGCACCACGGCTCCGCAATCGGCGATGCGTTCGGGCCACCCACCCCAGTCGTCGTAGGCGCCGTCGCCGGATCCGTCTACCAAGACGATGCCTGGAAGGGGGCCGGGCAGATCCGGGACCCACACTCCGGCGCGGAGAGCGCCGAGGGCGGTCGGTATCGCGCATTCACGGACCAGTTCAGTCGTCATGATCTCTCGCTTTCGTTGTCGGGCCGATGACGTGTAGTCGAGGTGTCTTCTTGCGCGTGCGGGTCGGGCACGTCGAGCGGTGTCGCACCGAACACCATGCGGATGATGCGAGCGTCCGCTGGCACGCTGTCCTGCTTCGCGATGCGGTCCACGAATGGTTCGAGAATCTCGCGTAGGCGCGACGCGACATCGTCGAGTTCGGCGATGGTCATCGGCAAGGATGCTCCGCCGAAGAAGGCTGCATCGACCCATGCCGGGTCTGCTCGCTGCCTCGCAGCGATCCATTGGATGCGGCGGTCGGCTTCGTGTTGCACGAGGACGCGATCGAGTTGTGCGGTTGCGGGATCATCGGGCGACGCCGTCCAAGACTGCTCGAGGTCGACGAGCCGCCACGGACGTTCTCGACCATCTCCCACCAGCTCGGAACGGCGCACGAACCCGTACCGCTCGAGTTGGCGCAGGTGGAACGAGCAGGTCGCTTGACTGAGCCCGAGGCGCCGACCGCACTCAGCCGCAGTGGCTGGCTGGATGGCGACGAGCAGGCCCAGCAGATCGAGTCGAACAGGGTGGGCCATTGCACGAATGGCTTGCGGATCCGTCACCCTCACAGTTGCCAAAGATATCTTTGGCAACTGTAGAAGTCAACTGCATGCCCCGTCCCATCGCCTCCGTCCTTCGATCTGCGACTTCGCCAATGCCAAGGCGACGGTCGACGAACCGTTCGAGTCGATCTGCGAGTACGCCGTGGATCTCGGTGGACCGGGGGATCGAACTTCGTTACCTTCTGCGGTGCTGGAACGTCACGCAGGGCAAGTTCGGGTTGGGTTCGGTGATCGAGGAGTCGAGAACATGGCAGAAGCAGATGCGCAGTGGTCGTGGGGTCTTGGGCGGTGACCGGCGACACGGCCCTCGTCGAACGGTTCGAGGAGCAACGCTCGAGGCTGCGTCGGCTTGCCTACGGCATGCTGAGCAACCATTCTGATGCCGACGAGGCAGTCCAGGAAACATGGATTCGCCTCGACGCCGCGGACGCGTCGGGTATCGACAACTTGGGCGGGTGGCTCACGACGGTGACTGGCCGTATCTCGCTGGACATGATCCGCTCGCGCAGTCGCCGTGCCGGGATCGTCGCCGATTCCGAAGATGCCGCCCAATCGGTCGACGCCGTCGGGGGCCCAGAGGCTGAGGCGGTCATGGCCGATTCCGTGAGCCGCGCGTTGCTCGTGGTGCTCGAGACGTTGACCCCCGCCGAGCGGCTCGCGTTCGTGCTACACGATCTGTTCGCCGTGCCCTTCGACGACATCGCCGGGGTCCTCGAGCGATCTCCCGCCGCCACCAAGATGCTCGCCAGCCGGGCTCGCCACAAGGTTCGAGGTGGACCGGTCTCGGAGCCACATTCCAGTCGCGAACATGAAGCGATCGTGGTCGCGTTCTTGGACGCCGCTCGCACCGGCAATCTCATGGGCCTCGTGGCAATTCTGCATCCAGATGTCGTCATGCACAGCGACCAACGCGCCATCGAAATGGGCTCGCCCGGCACCGTTGGCGGTGCGGAGAACGTGGCTGCGGTGTTCTCGGGACGAGCCCTCGGCGCAGAAGCGGCGTTTATCGACACGGTGGCGGGCATGGTGTGGATCGTCGCCGATCAGGCCAAGGTCGGCTGGGAATTCACGATCGACAACGGTCAGATCGTCCGCATCGACATGGTCGCCGACAACGAAGCCCTCGCCGACGCGGAGATTCAACGGCTGTCGTGAACGCCCCTATCGCGCCCCTACGGGTGATCGGATACGTCGAATCCAGGCTGGTCGATCCAATGAAGGCTCCTCGTCAACCCGATGAGCTCGGCGCGCCAACTGCGGTGCTTCGCATCGAGGCCGACTACGTGTCGGCGCTCGCCGGCCTCAACGTGGGCGACGAGATCGTCGTGGTCACCTGGCTTCACCTCGCCGACCGCGACACGGTGACCGTTCATCCTCGCAACGACAATCGACGCGCACGCATCGGCGTGTTCGCGACCCGGTCAGCCGACCGTCCAAACCCGATCGGGCTTCACCGCACGACGATCACAGACATCGCCCCCCCGATCATTACGATCGCGAACTTCGAAGCCGTCGACGGCACCCCGATCCTCGACATCAAACCGGTCCTCGGCCCGCCGTCGTGGCGCTGAGGGTGCCTCTGGGACTTGCCTTGAGGGGCAGCCGTTGTCGGCAGAAATGGTGAGCAAAGTGCCTGCGGCAAGCGACGTCATGGCGGCCGGGCTGACGAACGCACCGTCGGCGTTACCTCTGTGCTGTTTCGTTCGTCATATACGCAGAAGCCGCCATTGTTGCCGCGGTCGAGAACACAGACGCGAGGAGCAGAAATGACCGAGAACGCCGTCATCGACAGAAGAACCGTTACGCCGATCAGACGCAATGTTGCGCTGGGCGCGTTGTGGGGCGCGGTTGCGGCGCTCGTTGTCAACATCGCCATGTGGCTCGTCGGGCACGCCGGGGAACCGGTTCGGGTGGTCACCGGTTGGGCACCCGATGGCGCCGATCTCACCGTCGGCGAGGTCGTCGCCACCACCGTGGTCGCGGTGGGACTCGGCGGTGTGCTGCTGGGGTGGATGCAACGCCGCTTCGACCGATTCCGGGCGTGGGCGATCATCGTCGCGATGGTCGCGGTCTCGTCGACGCTGCCGCTGTGGCGCCTCGATGTCGACACCAACTCCAAGGTCACGCTGAGCTGCATGCATCTCGCGACCGGCGCCTGCGCGATCGCCGCCCAGTTCGCCGCGCGACGTGCTGCGTCGGCGGGAGGGTCGACGTGATGGTGTGGTCGACCTTCTCCTCGAGCGAGCCCGAACTCGCGCAGTTCGTCGTCGACCGGCTCCGCAACCCGCCCGCCTATCTGGCGACCATTCGTCGCGGCGGGCGCCCGCGAGTGCCTCCCGTGACCCCGATCGTCACCGATGACTCGCTCTTCGTGTTCATGGAAGCAACCTCGCCGAAGCTCGCCGACCTCATTGCCAGACGCCACTTCGCACTCCACACACGTGTCGACGACACCGCCGGCACCGGTGGCGAGGCGTTACTCACCGGGACCGCCGAGAGCGCCACCGACCTGGCACTTCGATCGCACGTCGCTGACCGGGCGCCGTACGACCCACCAGACCGATACGAACTCGTGGAGCTGTTGCCCACGGAGGTCAAGGTCAGCGGATACAGCGACATCGCCCTGCCCTCACCCCAGTCATGGACACTGATCTCCGACGAAAGGATTTCGCAGTGCTGAGCGTGAATGCTTACCCAGCCGACTACGTCACCGCCTCCCGGGCACGCTTCGCCTCCCTGCTCAACGCGTACCGGCATCTCGCCGACGGACCGTCATCCACCGATCCAAGAGCCGGCATCGCCGACTTCGAACCCCACTTCATCAGATCGGTTATCGTGTCACTTGACGCCTCGTTCGTGCATCGCGTCCGAGCCCAAGAAGGCAAAGACGGCAACCCACTCAACGAGATCCGCATGCTGGCCGGCTCCATCCTCACCAACGACGGCGTCCTCGCCCCGAACACCACGATCAAGTACGTCGCCGAGCACTCCGTGGCCGGAACAGAGATTGGACAGCCGATCAACCCGACCATCGACACCGTGGAGGCGCTCATCGTCGCCGTCCACGACGAGATCCAGACCCGGTACTCCAAGTGATCACCGCCGCAGTTGGCGCGACGCAGATGTTGGAAGCGAGCAGACGATGATCCTGCGGCTCGTCCCTTTCACCGTAATCGGCGTCACCGTCGGACGCTTGTCCGCCGATCTCGGATATGAATCGGCGTTGCGGTCGTCGCAGCACGGATCGCATGTCCGAGTCGAGCGGCAGCGCCAATCATCGATGCCGTCACCGGATCCGGCACCGGCCCGGCACGGGCCCGGCTCGCGCCGAAATCACCAGCGTCGAACACTGACGCGTCTACCTCAAAGGTCCGCCACCCGAGCCCGGCTCGTTGGCGATCACGATCGGATCGTCCACAAGACAGTCGAACTGGCACGGTGATCGCGATGGGACAAGAATTCAACGACCAAGACCTGAGCGACGCCGTCTTCTGGGGAGTTGACCTCAGCAGATCCCATTTCCGCGACGTCAACTTCGCCAACACCACCATGAAGAACGTGTGGATGATCAACGTCGATCTCGACGGCATCGTCGATCGTCTCGTCGTCAACGGCGTCGATGTCACCGACTATGTCAATGCTCGCGACCCCTGGCAGCCCCTGCGCGGCATGCTTCGGCCGACCGACCGCGCGGGCCTACTCGCTGCCTGGACCGAACTCGAACGGGTCTGGGCCTCCCTCATCGAACGAGCGGGCCAACTCACCGACGCACAGCGACGCCAGTCGGTCGACGGTGAATGGTCGATCATGCAGACACTTCGACACCTCGTGTTGGTGATGGACAAGTGGGTCACCGTTCCGCTCAACAACGGCTCGTTGCATCCCATCGGCATTCCGAACACGGACTCGGCCGACCACCCCTGGCCCGGTCTCGATCCCGATGCCGATCCATCCTTCGCCGAAACCCTCGCCGTACGAGCCGAACGTGCCGCCCAGTTCGGCGAGTTCCTCCGGGCTATCGCTACCACCGACGACATCGCCTGCGAAGTCGAGGTTCCCGACAACGGCATCGCCACCGTCATCGAATGCATCTACACTGTTTTCGAAGAAGAATTAGAACACCACCGATGCGCCCAACGCGACCTCACGCAACTCGAAAGCCATCGTTGATGAATCCTCCGACGACCGCATCGCGTACGAACCGCTCGCGGCCGAAACAGCGGCCTCGATGACGGAGGCGAGGGATAGCGCAAAACGTCGGATCAACCGCTCCGTCGGAAATGTCTTGCGCGGAGCGTTGTAGCGTCAGTGAGATGGGGGTGTCGAGCGAGATGGAACGGGGTGTTCCGCATCCTCGGCTGCGCTCGTTCATCCCCGAGTACACCGGTTACCGCACGTCCGGTCTGCCGCCGGGGGTGCACGTTGGATTGCCGTCGCAGTGGTTGACGCTGATCGTCGCCTTCGACGCCGGTGTCGACGTCACCGCGCCAACAGGAGAGCGCGACACCTACTGGGCGATGCTGGCCGGCCTGCACGCTCGACCCGCGATTGTCCGACACGACGGCAGCACACACGGGATCCTGATCCCGTTGACGCCCGCAGGAGCGAGCGCGTTGTTCTCCACGCCTGCGAGTCAACTGGCCTCGGTGATCGCACCTCTCGATGCGGTGTTGCCTGGTGGTGCAACAGAGCTGGTCGATCGACTGGCGTCGGCGGCGTCGTGGAGGGCTCGGTGGGCGGTTCTCGATGACTTGCTGCTGCGTCAACTGCACACCGATGTCGAATCGGACCTGCTGATGGGGCATGCTTGGTGCAGCATCGTCGGCTCTCACGGCTCGATCCCGATCGGGGACATCGCGTCAGAGGTCGGATTGAACCGCCAGCACTTCTCCCGTCGGTTCACCCAGAAGTACGGATTGTCGCCGAAGGTGATGTCGAGAGTGGTCCGTTTCGAACGAGCTCACCGAATGATCCGGTTGCCGACGCATCCGTCGTTGGCGAACGTGGCGGCAGCATGTGGTTACGCCGACCAAGCGCACATGACCCGCGACTTCAACGAGTTCACCGGAAGCTCCCCGACGGTGTGGATTCGCGACGAATTGCTCCCTTCCGTTCAAGACGACCGATCACCGAGTCGGCCAAGATCGACCAGATGAACGACACCTCACAGATCAGGTCTCTCGCAGCGGTCCCGAATCTGCGCTACCAGAACCTCTCCGCCGCAATCGAGTTCCTCGCGGAAGCCTTCGGGCTCGAAGCAACGTTTACTGCAACCGGCGGGCCCGGCCAAGTAGTGCACGCCCAGCTCCGAGCAGGCACCACCCTGATCTACCTCAGCCCCGACGTCGCCGACGACCGCTACGGGATGCGCAGCCCACTCGCCCTCAATGGCACGAACCAATGCCTCTGCCTCGTCATCGACGGCGACGTTGACGAACACGCCACGCACGCGAAGCAAGCCGGTGCCGAACTCATCAACCCTCCCCACGACACCGACTACGGCGGGCGCGAATACAGTTGCCGTGACCCGGAAGGCCACGTGTGGTCGATCAGCACCTATGCCGGCGAACCCGCAGGCGTTGTCGTCTGACAACCAAATCACTCATGACTATGACCGGCTTGAACCCGCTCGATAATCTCTCTCATCGCCAGTCCCTTCACCAGCACACAAGCTTCAAGATCCTCGAGTTGCCGGCGCCGACATGCGAACTCCGGACAGGGAGATATGGCTCACGTCCGTCTGGCGCGGTGCTCGACCGAAGTGACCTCGCCGAAGGAAAGCGTCGAGGACAGTGACGAGTACGTCTACGAGTTGACCACGCACTGCGGTCAGAGCGAGGCGAGCGGGCCCGGTCATCGTCGATCGGCCGAGCAATTGGCTCGACGCACCCGAGCCGAGCTTCGCCTCGTGCTCGAATCGGGTCCATCGATGGTGATCATCTCGTGTTGAACGAGCTTCACGTCATACGATCAGTCGATCCACACGAATGAGGGAGATCGTGAGCGACTACCTGGTCAAACCACTCGGTCGTGAGACGTGGGATGCGTTCGCGGCGCTCGTCGAGCGACACAACGGCGTATGGGGCGGCTGCTGGTGCACCTTCTTCCACCCGACCAGTCCCGACACCGCGGAGGGCAACCGCCGCATCAAGCAGGGGCTGGTCAACGAAGGAGCAGCGCACGCCGCCCTGGTGTTCGACGGTGATCGGGCCGTCGCCTGGTGCCAATACGGACCACCGGACGAACTGCCGAACGTCCAGCACAACAAGCAGTACCTGGCTGAACTCGACATCGTGCCGGACTACCGAATCACCTGCTTTTTCGTGGACCGTGACTACCGTCGTCACGGCACGGCCCGCGTCGCTCTCGACGGAGCCCTGCAACTGATCGCGCAGGCCGGTGGTGGGGTGGTGGAGTCGTACCCGCAGGACACCGAGGGCAAGAAGACGTCGGCGTCGTTCCTCTACAACGCCACGCGGAGCATGTTCGAGCAGGCGGGCTTCACCTACATCCGGAGCAAGGGCAAGAACCATTCCGTGATGCGTAAGACGGTCCGTGCGAAGAGGACGCGAGCAAAGCGATGACTACGAGCGCTGCGACCGAATCCGAGAGAGGGTTTCATCGATGGACATGCTGATGGGCGAAACGATCGCCGAAGCCGACCTGACCGACTGGCGCAAGCTGGCGCAGGGACTGCACGCCCGCTACGTGGTCGACGACTTTGGCACCGGCGCACGGTTCGTCGTCGCGGTGGGTGAGGCGGGCGACGGGGTCGGCCACCACCCGATCGTGTCGATCGGCCCTGGGTACGTCGACCTGAAGCTCGTCAGCGACGACGCTATCTACCGCGACGACGAGGGCACCGAACACGTCGTCGAGTGGGTGACTCAGCAGGATGTCGATCTCGCGTGGCGGATCACCGAGATCGCCGCCGATCACGAGCTCGACGCCGATCCGGCCTCGGTCAGCATGATCGAGCTCGGCCTCGACACGGCGGACTCCGGGACCATCGCCCGGTGTGGGCAGCGCTGCTGACGGGGAACTTGGGGGCCCAGGGTCGCAAGTCGCCCAGCGACGAGATCCGCGATGCTGCGGGACGGGTTCCGAACCTGTGGTTTGGGGACGCTGACGGTGATCGCCGACCGGGACGGCAACAAGGGTGTCGTTTGCGTCGACGCGTCCGCAGCAAAGAAGGATTGAACTGCCAACTCGGCGCTGGCAGCATCGTCGCTACCGCCTGATGGACGAGCCCTCCACTCGGTCACGACGACCGCCCGGAAATGTTCACTGCCCACGCCGTCCCAAGTAGCGCATCACCGGCTTCAGACAGGGAACCTCGAAAACTCTCCGGTCGAGTGATTCGTGAGGTGGCGGCCATCCGATAATGCCGTTGCGCTTTTGCTTGGCCGGTGCGTCGTGCACGGCTCCGAGTGCAGTCGGTTCCCGTGTCTGGAGCGTTCCAGGTCGTTACCACCATGAGTCGAACGCTCTGGTGCTGATGGCGGTGGGGGTGGTGTCATGTGGGAACCAGGCGAGTTCGCGGGTGCCGCCGACGGCGGCTGAGCGGCAGTCGACTCCGTCGAGGTCGGCGTCGTGGACGTCGCGCCCGATGGGTTGGCAGATGTCGTGGGTGATGACGGTGCCGGACTGGTCGACGGGGTAGGTGGTTGGCAGGCCCAGAGCGGCGAGTCCTGCGTCGGTGAAGGCGTCCGCGGCGCGGCCTGCGGGAATGTTGACGTCGATGAGTAGCGGGGCGGTTGACGGGTCGAGGTCTTCAGGGCCGTAGGGTTTGCCGTCAAAGAGCCGTGCGACGTTCGCGTGGGCGGTCTGTTCGTCGTGGTTGAGGTAAAGACAAGCCACTCCAGCGGGGTTCCAGCGTTGCCCCGAGCCGGCTGCTGCGTAGGAGGCATCGAGCGGGTTGGACCAATCAGGATCAGCGACGCGAAAGAAGCGTCCGGAGATCTCGACGACTTCGACGTTCACGCCACGCGGGAGAAGTCGAAGCTCTGGCGGACGTCTGCAAGCAACCAGTCGTGGTCGTCGGCTGCGATCAGCTCGAGCATGGAGCGGTCGGCGTATGCGGCGGCTCGACGGCGTGCGACGACGGGCGGCATTCCGTCGCGCAACCGGTATCGGAGAATGTCGGCGATCTCAGCGATCACACCGATCTTGACGACCCGGTCACTTGGTGGGCCGGTGAGCAACCATTTGTCGACGGCTTGACGTTTGACACCCATCACTTCGGCGATGTCGGTGCTGTTCATGCCCAGAATCGTCATCGCTCGTCGCAGCGGAGCAGCGCATTGTTGTTCGAGTTCGATCGCAGCGATCGAACTCAAGAACCAGCAGAAACGTTGTTCGTCGATGTCGATCCGTGCGCGCCCGCACCGCTGAGGCAGTCCCGCTGCGACCACACGAAGTCGGTCGACCAAGACCGTAACGATGCCTCGCCCGTCAGGTGTCGGCGCAACCCACGGCAACTCGACTCGGTCTTGGCGGAGCAGTTCATAGACCACCGACGCTGGCGGCAACACAGCAGCGTTTTGTGCTGGCAGCGACGTGAGGGCGTGTGCTGCAGCATCGACGAACAAGACGTAGCGGCGGATCGCCATTCGATCTCCGCCCGCGGTGATCTTGGGGACGAGTCGATCAAGTGCCGCGGCAATGTCGGGGATGACCTCGACTGCGATATCGCAGGCTTTGTCGAACTCGACGTCGAAGAGCTCCTCGATAGTCCTCATAGAACCCAGACTAGTGCAACTCCTGCGCAACCGCTACCGGTTGCCGCGCCACCAGCATGACCGAGTCCGCACCGGTTGGGGGCCGGTGGCGGACTTGGCTGCCTCGTTGGCAAAGGGGATCAGGTTTGTTCGCGTTCGGCGATGACCGTTCCGTCCTGAGCGCGGGCAGCAAGGTTGCTGATGTCGACACCTGCGTCGGGTGCGATGGTGACCGACTCGAGGAAGTATCCGTCAGGTTGTGGCAGGACCTTGATCTGTGTCTGGTCGTTGAGCGTGATCACGGCATCGGCGGCACCTGCCGGGACCCAGCCGGTCAGGTTCAGGTACGTGGCTTGTCCGTCAATCGTGGTGCTGGAAGCGTTGGCCCATGGCTGCCCTGCGGTCGTTTTCGCTCCGCCTGGTTCGGGGCCGCAGCTGACGGCCTCGTGGCTGTTCTGGCCGGTGGCGTCGATGACGGTCAGCAGCGAAGCATCACCTTGCGGGGAGTTGATGACGGAAAACTCGACGCGATTGTCACGGCTGTCTGTTCCGGATGCGACAAGGCGGGCCTCGTCCATGTTGAGGTTGCAGTCGTTCGTGACGAAGCTGGTGGTATCGGAACTGAAGACGCCGCTCGCAGCAACAACGCCGGCTCCGAGCAGAACCCCAGCGGCGGTGACGCCGACGAGGATGGGTCGGTATCGGCGACGTGTCCCGGCGTGCAGCGGTGAAGTGGGAGCGGTGGTGATGGAGTCCAGCGGGGGTGGTGTGCTAAGGACGGTGTCGGCGTAGCTGTTGAGCCCGTTACGGATGTCGGTGTCGGTGATGTTCATGGCTGTAGTTCCTTTCTGAGGGTGCGCAAACCGCGCGAGAGCAGGGATTTCACGGTTCCGGGTCGGCAGCCGAGGATGACGGCGATCTCGGTTTCGGGGAGGTCCTCGTAGAAGCGCAGCACGATCGCGGCGCGTTGGCGAGGGGTGACGGCCTTGAGAGCGTCGCGCATAGCGACGCCCTCGTCGGCGGACTGCGGCGCAGTTGCCGTTGGTGCGTGACGTCGTTCGACGCCTTGGCGACGGACCCAGTCACGCGAGCGGTTGATGACGGCGGTTCGCAGCCAGGTGCGAGGATGATGGACTGTGTTCCAGTTGCGGTGGAGCTGTTCGAATGCGTCCTGGGCGATTTCCTCGCCCAAAGCAACCGACCCTGTGGTCAGGGTGGCGAGCTTGACCATTGGTTCCCAGCGCTCCGCGAACAACGCTTCGAATGTCTTTCGCAGAGTGGAATCAGCCCGGCCGGATGCAGCCGCGTCGTCTCGCGCATGGTCCGGTGGGCGAGCTCGCCCCCGGGAGAGGGTGTGCTCGTCCGGGGGCGGCGGCGAGGGGACAGAAAACCCTGTCGGCCTCGTGTCGAAGCCGGTCCCGGGAGCCCGGGGACCATTTCAACGAACTAGCGGGAGCGGTGCCGCCACGTGGACGGTCGGCCGTGCTGGCCAACTTCGCCGC
>Ga0335397_10009957_pt1 | contig 11810 bp, 8 predicted proteins | sample MAT04_FD_205740 | JGI IMG/M metagenome (GOLD analysis project Ga0335397, IMG submission 205740) | Freshwater microbial communities from Lake Fryxell liftoff mats and glacier meltwater in Antarctica - MAT-04 (spades assembly) (version 2) ...
CCGGCGTGACACGACTCGCAGGGGGTCGCGGTGTGCTGGCCGGTGAGCGGCCAGAACTGTGAGTGATTGAACGTCGCCGGGGTCCACGCCGTGGTCGACGTGTGGCAGGTCTCACACGTCTTCGGGAAGCCGGCCGCGGCGTGCGCGGGGCTGGTCGTCGCTTGGTACTCCGGCAGGTGACAGCCCTGGCAGGTGCGTGGCGTTCCGGCATAGACCCCGCCGACGTGACACGACTCGCACGTCGTCGTCGCGTGATGTCCGGTGAGCGGCCAGAAGGCATTGTGGTTGAACGTCGCCGGGGTCCACGCCGTGGTCGACGTGTGACACGTCTCGCAAGTCGTCGGGAAGCCGGCCGCGGCGTGCGCGGGGCTCGTCGTCGCGTGGTACTCCGGTAAGTGACAGCCCTCGCAGGTGCGCGGCGTGCCTGCGAAGACGCCACCGACGTGACAGGTCTCGCAGGTCGCGGTCGCGTGCTTGCCGCTGAGCGGCCAGAAGGCGTTGTGGTTGAAGGTCGCCGGGGTCCAGGCCGTGGTCGACGTGTGGCATGTCTCGCAGGTCGTCGGGAACCCGGCCGCAGCGTGCGGCGGATTATTGGTCGCCTGATACTCGGGTCGATGGCAGGCCACACAGGCCCGCGGCGTACCGGCGAAGACTCCGCCGATATGGCACGACTCACACGTCGCGGCGGCGTGCTTGCCGGCGAGTGGCCAGAAGGCGTTGTGGTTGAACGTGCTCGGAGTCCACGCGCTCGCGCTGTGACACGTCTCGCAAGTGCGCGGGAAGCCTGCCGCGACGTGCGAGGGCGCGGTCGTCGCTTGATAGGCGGACAGGTGGCAGCCGTCGCAGGTGCGCGCCGTGCCTGCGTAGACGTTGTTCACGTGACACGACTCGCAGGGCGCCGTCGCGTGGCGTCCCGCGAGCAGCCACACGCTGTTGTGGTTGAATGAGGACGGGGTCCAGGCCGCCGCCGTGTGGCACGTCTCGCACGAGGTCGAGAAGCCGGCCGCGGCATGCGGAGGCGCATCGGTCCCAAGGAAGTCGTTGTAGTGGCAGCCTTCACAGGTGCGCGGCGTGCCGGCGAAGACGCCGCCGACATGACACGACTCACAGGTGGTAGTCGCGTGTTTGCCGGCCAGCGGCCAGAAGCGCGCATGGTCGAAGGCGGCGGGCGTCCAGGCCGCCGTAGTGTGGCAGCTCTCGCACGTTCGTGGATAGCCGTTGACCGCATGGGGAGGCTCGCGCGTCGCTTGATAGTCGGCGAGGTGACAGCCATCGCAGGCCTTCGTCGTGCCCGCGAAGACGTTGCCAACGTGGCACGACTCACAGGTCGCGGTGCGGTGCGCGCCAGTCAGCGGCCAGAAGCGGGCGTGGTCGAACGCGGCCGGAGTCCAGCCCGTGGCGGTATGGCAGGTCTCGCACGAGGTCGAAAAGCCGGCCGCCTGGTGCGGTGGCGTGCGCGTCGCGAGGAAGTCGTCGTGGTGACAGCCGTCGCAATTGCGGGTCGTCCCGGCGAAGACATCACCCGCGTGACACGCGACGCAGGTCGTGCTCGCGTGCTTGCCAGCGAGTGGCCACGAGCGCGCGTGGTCGAACGACGATGGCGCCCAACCCGCGGTGCTGTGACAGGTCTCGCACGCCTTGGGATAGCCTGCCGCGGCGTGCGCGGGCCGAGTGCTCGCCTGGTAGTCGGCGAGGTGGCAGCTCTCGCAGACCTTCGGCGTGCCTGCGAAGACACCACCAGCGTGACATCCGTCGCAGGCCGCCGCCGCGTGTTTTCCCGTGAGTGGCCAGAAGCGACCATGATCGAACGCCGCCGGTGCCCAGGCCGCAGCGCTGTGGCAGGTCTCGCAAGTCTTTGGATAGCCGGCCGCAGCATGGTCTGGCGCGGTCGTCGTTTGGTAGTCGGCGAGGTGGCAGCCCTCGCACGTCCGTGGCGTGCCGGCGAAGACGCCGCCGGCGTGACACGACTCGCAGGTTGCGGTCGCGTGACGGCCTTGCAGCGGCCAGAACTGGTCGTGCGCCGTGAAGCCGGCCGGGCTCCAGCCGCTGGCCGTGTGACAGCCGCCACACGCGGTCGGGAACTGCAGCGCTGCGTGGTTCGGGTCAGTGGTCGTCTGGTAGTCGGCCAGGTGGCAGCCTTCGCAGGTGCGCTCGGTGCCGGCATAGGTGCCGCCCGCGTGACACGACTCACAGGCGACCGCTTGATGTTTGCCCGCGAGCGGCCAGTAGGTGTCGTGATCGAAGGTCGACGGCGCCCAGGCGAACGCGTCGTGGCAGGTCTCACACGTCTTCGGGAAGCCGGCGGCGGCGTGCGGTGGATCCTGCGTCGCCTGGTAGTCGGGCAGGTGGCAGCCGTTGCAGGTGCGGGCGGTGCCGGCAAAGACCGAGTTGGCGTGGCACGACTCGCAAGCCGCCGCCTCGTGCTTGCCCTCGAGCGGCCAGAACTGATCGTGGGCGGCGAAGCCGGCTGGGGACCAGCCAGCCGCGGTGTGGCAGCCGCCACATTCGGTCGGGAGGTTGGCTGCGACGTGGTCCGGGTTGCGGGTGGCCTGGAAGTCGACCATGTGGCAGCCCTCGCACGCGCGCGGCGTGCCGGCGAACTGGCCGTCGACGTGGCACGACTCGCAGGCGACATCTTTGTGCTGTCCCTCGATTGGCCAGAACTGATCGTGCGCCGTGAAGCCGGCCGGCTTCCAGTCCGCGGCGGTGTGGCAGCCTCCGCAGGCGGTCGAGAGCCCGAGGGCCGCGTGGTCGGGATCGGTCGTCGCCGTGTAGTCCGCCATGTGGCAGCCCTCGCAGGCGCGCGGTGTGCCCGTGAAGACCGAGTTCGCGTGACACGACTCGCAGGCGACAGCGAGGTGCTTGCCTTCGATTGGCCAGAACTGGTCGTGCGCGTTGAAGTCGGCAGGCCGCCAGCCGGCCTCCGTGTGACAGGCGCCACAAGCCGTCGGGATCGCCAAGGCCTCGTGGTCGGGCTGGGTCGTCGCGGCGTAGTTCGCCATGTGGCAGCCCTCGCACGCGCGCGCTGTGCCGGTGAAGACGCCATCAATATGACAGGCGGTGCAGGCCACCGCCGTGTGCTTGGCGACGAGCGGCCAGTACTGATCGTGGACCGTGAAGCTGGCTGGGCGCCAGGCCGCGACGGAGTGGCACGACTCGCACGCGGTCGACAGGCCCAGGGCCACGTGGTTCGGCTGGGTCGACGCCTGAAAGGCCGCGAGGTGGCAGCCTTCGCAGCTGCGCGGCGTGTTCGCATAAACCCCGCCCGCGTGACATGACTCACAGGCGACTGTCGCGTGAGCCCCGACCAGCGGCCATAAGGCGTCGTGGTCGAACGAGGCTGGGTGCCAGGCGGCGGTCGTGTGGCAGGTCTCGCAGGTGGTGCCGAATCCGCGCGCGACGTGGTCCGGGTTGGTGGTCGCGGTGAAGTCGGCCTGATGGCAGCCGACACACTCGCGCGGGGTCGCGTTGAAGTGACCGTCGGCATGGCAGGACTCGCACGAGGCGGTCTGGTGCGCGCCCGTGAGTGGCCAGAAGCCGTGGTCGCCGACTGCGGCAGGGCGCCAGGCATCAGTCGTGTGGCAGGTCTCGCACGCTTGCGAGAACCCCGCGGTGACGTGGTTTGGGTCGGTCAGGGAGAGGTAGAGATCACCATGGCAGCTGAAGCATGAGGTGCCTTGGATGGCGGGCGCAGTATGGTCGGGCACACGTCCACAGCCAGGCAGTGAAAGTGCCACCACGATAAACCAAAGCGAAGTCAGGATCCCCCGATCCATATGCCCACCCCAGCGCGCCAAAGGAGCGCGCATGTCATCGCAGTAAAGCTAGCGGCCGTGGCCACGCGAGTCACCGACTGTTTTGCTTTTCGGCGCCTCCCAGTGTGCATGGCCGGCGAGTCCCACGGCATCTGGCGTCAATGCTCGGCTGCCGCTGCTGTCGATAATTGACATCACATTTGAGGATGCTCATTGTGCAAAATCTCTCTTGTCATATTGCCGCACTCAGCCGCGCACGGGATCGCACGCACGAGCGACCCCAACGGGGTGGCGGTCGACCGAGAGGACCTGGAGCGCGTGCACGAGGCCGCGGCCAAGATGCCGCTCGTGCTGCTCCCCTGCTGGCGAGTGACCCGGACATCGACTTGCCGGCGACGCTCGGCGGCGCGCTCGATGTTGACGGGGCTGAGGCGCGGGCTTTCCGGCTCGAGCTTGCGGCCCTGCGCGAGCGGGCCGAGGCGATGCGGCCCACGACGATGTCGTCCCGCCAGCCAACCTCGTCGTGACCTGGCCCGACGCTGACGACCCGACAGCCGCTGCGGAGATGGACCGCCAGCTTCGCAGCCTTGCGGCGACCTTGGCAATGCGCGACATCGAGCTCGGCGAGCTCCCAGGTGCCATCGTCGACCACGAGGCATGGCGCGCGTTCGGCTGTGCGTCGTTCGACCCCTACTGCCGCGAACGCATCGGCCTCGCGCCAAGCAGCGTGGCGACTTGCGTCGCGCTCACCCGACGCTTCGGGAACGTGCCCGAGGCAAGATCGCTTATGCCGATGTCTACCTACGCGACCGCTGGCACGGCACTTCCCCGGTTTGTCGCAGCAGGAATGTGACCCCCCGCCACGTTCGCTTTCGTAGCAACGGAGGCGGCGAAGAACGAACCAACCTGATATCGCTGTGCGAGCGCTGCCACCTCGAGCTCGTGCACGGCGACAAGCTGCGTGTCTTCGGCCACGCCCCGCACGGGCTGACGTGGCAGGCCAAGGGCTGGGCCAGCGGGCGTGCGCTTGCGGCAAGTGCCCCCTCATCTTGAATCACACCCAGCGTCACGCCATTCTACACGCGCGCGCTCACCGTAAACGAGGAGACCACCAGCACCGCGGTAGTCCGCGTGCATCACCGACTGGGCCACGGCGCGCTAACTCCCGTCGGCTAGGACGACCACCAATCAATTGCCATTGCCGCAAGCATTTCCATCAACAAGCCTCGGCCGCCGCGCGGGTCGTTCTCGCGTGGATTCGCCATTCGGAACTTTCAGCAGACGCTCCTTCGGCATGCACACAGCCTCGGACCGGAGTGCTGAGTCGCTCCGTCCTTTTCTCTTCGATGAAGCGCGCTCCATCTTTGCGAGCGCGCGTCGGTGCCTACACGTCGCCGTCCCTCGGACGGAGCGACGATGACCCACGAGCCCGAACTCGAATACCCTAGCGCGCACGACGCGCGGGCGCCCCAGGACACGTATCGGATCCTGTTTCTCGACAACCCGGCACAGGTCGAGCGGCTGAAGGAGGTCTGTAAGGACGACGGCTACGTGGTGGTTGGGGCGGAGACGCTGCTCACGGCGATGGCCTTTCTCGAGGGCAAGGACCACGTTGACGTCATCGTTTGCGCCGCGCACCTCGAGAGCGAGTCGATGTTCGATTTCCTCCAGCGCGTCCGCGCCCACGCGCTCCATGCGAAGACAATGTTCCTGATCCTCTCGCTGGAGGCGAGCGCGACGGGCTCGCGGCTCGACCGTTCAGTCGCGCGCGCGGGGATAGCACTCGGCGCCAACGCCTATGCGATCATGCCGACCTTCGACGCAGCGGCGCTGCTCGCGCACATTCGCGAGCTGCGGCCGGCGATCCCCATGCTGCAGCAGCGCGGCTGAAGAGTTTCGGTAGAGGGACCGGGGCTACTTCGGGTCCAGCGGGTGGTTTGCGATGGTCGCCCTTCGGCTACGAAGTCCCGAGTGTCGCGAGGACGGCCCGCTCGAGCGCGCACGGTCTCGTCGTCGCAGGGTAGATCGTCGGGGAACCTGGAGGCCGTGAAGCAACTCACCGACACACACTTCGCTCTGGTCAGGTCTCTGTGGGGCGTTGCCAGGTCGCGGCACTAGCTCGGCATCGCCAACCGTGCAATCCCTGGAGCTAAAGGGTCTGTCGCCGAGCGCGAGACAATCTGGAGTTGGCCAATGATGCCGTTCGATCTGCTCTTTCCCGACGCCGCAAGGCGAGAAACACGTGTCGTGGAATCGCTCGGTGACGGCGAGCTGCCGCGCGGTATATACTTTTGTTCCGCGAGTTCTACTGCGACGAACCCAAGTGTAATTGCCGCCGGGTTCTGATCCAGGTCTCCTCGGCCGAGCGCAATCGCGTAGTCGCGACGATCAGCTACGGGTTAGTGCCGTCGAAAAGTGCCTACCATGACGAACCGCAGATGTTTCTCGATCCCATGAACCCGCAGAGTAGCGCTTCAGCGGCACTCATGAACGTCTTCCAAGCGATGATCGCCAGCGACGACGACTATCGCGGTCGCCTTGTTGGCCACTACGAGATGTGGAAGAGCGTGGTCGACGATCCAACCCATCCAAACCACGCAAAGGTTCGAAGCGCGGCCCACGACGACCCGACGTTCCGTCCAGCGTTTTCGCGCCCAGCGTCATCGCTTCGTCGCACAGAGCCGAAGGTTGGACCAAACGATCCGTGTCCATGTGGCAGCGGCAAGAAGTTCAAACGATGTTGCCGACCTTGATGCGAAACCGCCACGCACTGAATCGGTGACGAGCCGCGATCGCACAATGGGCATCAGCTTCGTCATCGCGTTCGTTTCGCTCGTCGCGCTCGAAGATGAATCTTCAGCAAGGAACTCGATGGGGCGCTCGGGTGGGCGTCAGCGCTTGCCCTTGGCCTTGTTCCAGGCTGCCTCAGCATCGGCCTTCTTGCCGTCGGCCTTGGCGTCGTGGTCATTCTTCGACTTCAGGTACGCGTCATTCATCTGTGGCCCGACGCTCGCCGCGGTCGTCGCGAGCCCGCTCTCGGCCGACTTCACCGCGCTCGCGCCCTGGGCCCCGGCACCCGCCGCGACGTCTTTGCCGGTGCTGGTGGTGCTCGCATCTGGCCGATGACGTCGCTCACCTCACGGGCATCGCCGAGCGCCTGCTTGTTGGGTGCGACGACGAGTTCGTATGGCATCGTGCGCGGGCGCCAGGACAACGCCCACCGGAGAGAGCCCGCGGTGTTGCTGATGTCGCACCGCGCCGGCTCGGTCCGCTATGAGTCCAACCGCGCCACGTTCACGGCGCGACGCGGCGACCTGATCGTGACCGATCTCACCCGTCCGCTGAAGAGTGTCATCGAGCCGGGTGGGCTCGTGAGCGCATCCGTGGTCCTGCCCTATGGTTCGCTCGTCGACGCGCTCGAGGGCGATGACTTCCCCGCCAACATCAACCTCGGCAGTCGCGGCGTCGCGGCGCTCATCACTGCGTATATCGACGGGCTCGAGGCCCTTCCGAGCGAGCAGCTCGCGGCGACCGGCAACGTCTTCGCCGGGCACCTGCGCGACCTCCTCGCGGTCGCATTGCGCGTCCCGGCCAACAGTGAGCGTCTTCAACCCGCGCTCGGCGCCGCCCGCACCGAAGCCATCAAGCAGCTCGTCGCGGCGCGGCTCTCCGACCCGGAGCTGACGCCGGTGGATGTCGCCGCGCACCTCGGGATCTCGGTGCGCTCACTGCACCTCCACTTCGAGAAGTCCTTCGGCAAGACCTTCTCCGACTACCTGATTTCGTGGCGACTCGTCCGTTGCCACGAAGCGCTCGTCGACCCACAGGCCGGCGTGGCACGATCGCGGAGATCGCCCTGCGCTTCGGGTTCAACAGCTTCTCGCACTTCAGCCGCCGCTTTCGGCAGGCCTACGGGCTCTCCCCGCGCGAGCTGCGCGCCGCTTCGTCGCGCTCACGCTGAGGGGTGCGGCGTGACGACACTCGCGTAGCTCGCCTCGATGCGCACCGCGACGTCCTTCCAGTCGACCTTCGCGAGGTCGAGGCGCACGCCCACCCAACCGCGTGGCCCGAGGTACGGCGGCACGAAGTAGCGGTCGGGTTGGCTCGCCGCGAGCGCGGCATTCTCGCCCGCAGGCACACGCACCCAGGCGCCGATGATCCCGTCGCCATGATGGTTGTCGAGGAAGTAGGCGAACGGCTTGCCCTTCACGCGAAAGGTGGCGCTCCACTTCTCGCGCTCGGTCGATGCACCCGCGAGCTTCTCGCACAGCGCCGCAAGCCGCTCGTAGACCTTGGCTGACAGCGCCGGATCGGTCTTCGGACGCGCTGCCATCACTGGCGGAGGCTTGGGTGCCTGGCTCTGCACCGACTTTGGCGCCACGGATGCCCAGCCCTCTTCGACGATGAAGACCAGCGCGTCCCAGTCCATCTCCGGGTGGTTCAAGCGCACGCCGACCCAGCCCTTCACGCCGACATACGGCGGCACGAAGTAGCGGTCCGGATCCTCGTCGACCAGCGCGCGTTGACGCTCGAAGTCGGCCTTGCACCAGGCCGCCATGCGACCATCACCATGGTGGTCGTCCGCGAACGTCACGAACATCTTGCCGCGCACATGGAACGATGGCGCCCCGTGCGAGATTTTCTCTTCGGTGCCAGCAAAGCCGAAGCACACCGCCCGCAGCCGCTCGAGCGCGGCATCCGACGAGATGGTCGCCAGCAGCGGCAACCGAAGGCGATACGGTGGCGCCACCTTCTTCAGGTGCCCTTGCCGCCCTGCACCGCGATCGACGGACCGCCGGCCTCGAGCAGCTGGGTCTTGCGGATCCGCTGCTTGTCGCGTGAGAAGCTCGGCAGCGGGTGCACACCCGTGTCCATGCGAATCGCATCGCACGGGCAGGCCTCTTCGCAGAAGCCGCAGTAGACACAGACCAACAAATCGATTTCGAAGGACACGGGGAACTTCTCGACCGAGCCGTCGCCGCGGTCACCCGCGACGATGTGGATGCACTTGGCCGGGCACGCGGTCGAACACAGCATGCACGCCACGCAGCGGACCGAGTCGTCCTCGCGCTTCATCAGGCGATGACGCCCACGGAAGCGATCGGGATACTTGCGGCGGACCTCGGGGTACTGGACCGTCGCGATGTCCTTCTTCGTGAACATGTTCTTGAAGAGCTGGCGCGTAGTGACCTTCAGCCCGCGCAGGACCTCGGGCAGATAGATGCGCTCACCAAAGCTCAGCTCGCGACGCTTGACCGGAACGGTTGCCATATCAGTGCTCCAGCTCAGCGAAGGAGGTACATCACCAGCGCGGTGATGGCGAGGTTGCCGATGGCCAGCGGCAGCATGTAGACCCAGCCCAGACGCATCAACTGGTCATAGCGGAAGCGGGGGAAGGTCCAGCGGATCTGCTGGAAGATGAACACCATCAAGGTGGTCTTCAGCACCATCGCCAGCACCTGCAGGACGGTCAGCCAACCATACGCCACCGTACCGTCGACATTGAGCGGCGCATCGACCCAGGGGATCTGCCAGCCACCGAGAAAGAGGCACGCAGCCAGCGCCGACATGACGATGATGCCGATGAACTCGCCGAGCGCGAACATCGCGAAGCGCATGGCGGAGAACTCGGTGACGTAGCCGGCCGCGAGGACCGCCTCGTCTTCCGGCAGGTCGAACGGCGCGCGCTTGGTCTCCGCGACGGCAGCTGCAATGAACAAGACGAAGCCGAGCGGCTGCACGACGATACCCCACTTCGGCAGCCAGCCACCGATGAGCTCGCCCTGCGCCCAGATGATGTCGTTGAGCTTCAAGCTCCCGAAGATCATGAAGATGCCGACGAGGTTCAGGCCGATGGTGACCTCGTAGCTGATCATCTGCGCCGCGGTCCGCAGGCCACCGAGCATGGAGAAGCCCGAGTTCGACGCCCACGCGCCCAGCACCGCGCCGTAGACCGACAGCGATGAGATCGCCAACACCCACAAGATGCCGACGTCGAGGTCGGCAATCTGGAACCAGTGCTCACCCTCGGTACCCGGCACCGGGCCAGGACCGAACGGAATAACCATCCACACCATCAGGGCCGCGAAGAACGGCAGGGCCGGTGAGATGCGATGAATCCACTTGTTGGCGCGCGGCGGCTCGAAGTCCTCCTTGAGGAACACCTTCACGGCGTCCGCCAGGATTTGGCCGATAAACGCCGACAGCGGGAACTTCTTGCCGAACAGGAAGGCGCGGTTGGGACCGACGCGGTTCTGCATGAGGGCCGACTGCTTGCGCTCGAGCAGCGTCAACAGCGTCGCGAGCACCATCACGTAGCCGAGCACAATGGCCGCGAACTTCACGACTCCCCAGAGCAGCGCTTCTCCGAAGCTCATGCTGTCACCTCCCTGCCCAAGGCGGAGCTCGTGGCGGGCACCGCCGGCAATCCTGCGCCGAGCCGCACGCCGTGCTCACCCAACGAATCGAGGCCCATGCCCGCGAAGCCCGGAACTTCCGACGCGAGCGCCCGGAAGATCGCCTGCGGCGTCCCCAGGTCGAGCGGCAGGCCGAGCGCCTGGCCGAGCTTGAGCCCGTACCAGCCTTCGCTCTTGCACGTCGCGGCCGCGGTCTGGGCGCGGCGGATACGCTGCACCTGACCCTCGAAGTTGGTGAAGCTGCCGTCCTTCTCCCAGTGGATGCGGCCCGGCAGGAAGATGGTCGCGAGGTCCCAGAACGCGTTCTTGAACGCGCCGATAACGATCCGGTTGGGCACGCTCGCGAGTGCCTGGAGCGTGTCCTCGCCGACCTCGTGGTTGTCGCCGAGCACGACCACGGTCGTGACACCAGCGGCCTTGAAGCTCGCCAGCGGCTGGGCCGTGATGCCCTTGGCGGCGAGGATGGTCATCAGGCCGACGCGGTTGGGGTTCTTGTCGGCGCGCAGCAGAATCGCGTCCTCAAAGCCCGGGCCACGACCACCACGATAGACCTGCGCGCCGTGCAGCGGACCGCCGGCCTCGAGCAGCTTCGCGTAGACGAACGCGTCCTCGTTGGTCAGCCACGGGGTGAGCACCACCGCGATGCCCGAACGGGCACCGCTCAGCGCGCGTGCGGCCGCGTCGAGCGCCTTCTGGGTCGCGGTCGCAAAGCGCCGTGGCGTTTGACCATTTGGCTCGATGAGGGTCGGGCCTTCCATGCGGCCTTCGAGGTAGTTGCGGTACGCCAGGCGTCCCGCGTCGCTCATCCAGTACTTGTTGACGAGCGGGTTGTGGGCCGGCTTGACGCGCCGCACGACGTTCTCGAACGTGTCGACGCGCACGTTGCAGCCGCGGCTGCACTCGGGGCACACGCTGCGCTCGCTCTGCAGCATCCACACGCGCGTCTTGAAGCGGAAGTCGCGGCTCGTCAGCGCGCCGACCGGGCAGATGTCGACGGTGTTGCCCGCGTACGGGTTGTCGAGCTGCTTGCCGGGAAAGGTCGTAATTTCCGAGTGTTCGCCGCGGTTCACGACGTCGAGCTGCGACTCTTTCGCGACCTCGTCGCAAAAGCGCACGCAGCGCGTGCAGAGGATGCAGCGCTCGGCATCGAGGATCACGTCCGGCCCGAGGACCTTGGCCTTCGACTTGTGCTGCTTGCGATGGAACAGGCGGCTCGGCTGGGCCGAGTACCTGAAGTAGTGGTCCTGCAGGACGCACTCACCGGCCTGGTCGCAGATCGGGCAGTCCACCGGATGGTTTAGCAGGATGAACTCCAGGACCGCCTTGCGCGTGCGCTTGATGCGCTCGGACGCGGTCTGGACCTCCATGCCGTCCATCACCGTCGCGTGACACGCGGGCACGGGCTTGGGCGACTTGTTCGAGTCGACGAGGCACATGCGGCAGTTCGCCGCGACCGTCAGACCCGGGTGATAGCAAAACGTCGGGACCTCGATACCGAGAGTCTCCGCCGCTTGCAGGATAGTCGTTCCGGGGTCGACCGTGACCTCGCGACCGTCAATTTTGAGCGTCGGCATGCTTCAAATCCATCGCGAAATTTCTGTTTGCTCTCGCCTCGCCACGGCTTCGCCTGCTCGGCGAA
>Ga0335397_10009959_pt1 | contig 11809 bp, 12 predicted proteins | sample MAT04_FD_205740 | JGI IMG/M metagenome (GOLD analysis project Ga0335397, IMG submission 205740) | Freshwater microbial communities from Lake Fryxell liftoff mats and glacier meltwater in Antarctica - MAT-04 (spades assembly) (version 2) ...
TGAAGGTGCGCCACAGCGCGGTGCGGTGCAGGTACTTGGCGTGCCCCTCGTCGAAGCCGTTCTCGGCATACAGTCGGTAGTCGCCGTTGCGGTTCTCGATGCGGCCACCGACCGCCATTGGTGGCGCGTCGACCAGTTCCTCGGGGAGTTGGTCGTCGATCGCATGCGGCTCACGGTCGCCGATGAAGATCCACACCAGCCCGATTCGTTCCTCCACGGCGTAGGTCTTGACCGCGACCTTGCCGCACATCGGCGAGTCCGGGCCGTCGGTGATCACAGCTACGAGTTCTCCGTCGTCGAGGTCGAACGTCCAGCCGTGGTAGGGACAGCTGACGGTGCCGGGGAACTCTTCGATGCCCTCCGACAACGCAACGCCACGGTGTGGGCACCGGTCGTGCAGTGCGCGAGCGCGACCCTCAGCATTTCGCATGACCATGATCTTCTCGCCGCACAGCTCGATCTGCTGTGGCTCCTTCGTCACCTGCGACGACCACTGCACCGGGTACCAGTAGTTGCGCAGACCCAAGTCGGCGCCATCGTAAACCGGCCACGCCGACCAGTCGGCCTTGCCCGTGTGGTACTTCGATTGGCCGTCCGCCCTGACCCTCGTGCGCAGTCGTTCCGGTACGTCGACGATGGTTTGCTCTGCTGACATTTCGTTCCCCTCGATCGGACCCGGTGCCCATCGTCGCGTGCGTTCCATCGGTCGGACCAGCGGATCGGTCCACACAGTGGACCGTCGCACCTTGTCGGACCACAGTGCGAGCACGTGCGGCGTTGAGCAACTAGCTTGTCAATGTGTTCATCGCCTGTCTCGTCGTGTCGGTCGTCCTGGTTCTCGCATCTTTCGGATCCGCAATGGGCAAGTTGCAAGGCATACCTCAGATGCGCGAGCTCCTTCGAAGTGTCGGTGCGCAGGACCATGCTCGACTGCTCGGATCGTTGCAACTCGCAGGAGCCGTCGGTGTGCTCGTCGGGCTCGCCTCCGCTCCGATCGGTATCGCTGCGTCGGCAGGGTTGCTGCTGTACTACGCGGGGGCTATGGCTGCACACCTGCGAGCCGGCCACGCATTGCGCCAGGCGCTCTTCCCTCTGCCGCTCGTGCTGTTGTCGGCAGCGGCGCTCTGGTTACGCATCGCCACGATCTGATCGACCGATCCCCAAGACAATCGCTCACCGGCTCGTGCGAGGCCGTACGTTGGTCTACGGTGGGGCGGTTTGATGACGGTCGTCACCCCGGCGACACACGAGAGGAGAAGTGATGATCACAGTGTTCTCGAAGTTCCAGCTGCGACCGGAACTCACACAGGAGATGGCCTTGGACGAGATCCAGGAGACGATCGGGTGGTACAAGGGTCGCGAGGGCTGCATCCGCAAGTACATCTGCCTCAACTGGGAAGAGCGCTACGGCTACGGGGTGTACCTGTGGGAAAATCGAGAACTGGCCGAGGCGTTCTATGCGATGGCCACCGCCGAGATCGAACGCCAAACAGGCGCTCGCCCCGAAATCCTGTACTTCGAAACCCCGGTCATCGTCGACAATTCAACGGGCGAGGTGTTCATCGACGGCGAGCTCGTCGACCAATAGCCAAAGAACTTTTGCAATCCTTCGGGGCTCGCTGATTCAGGACTTTGACAGAGGTCCCTTCCGAAGCACGCCGCCGCCTGACGGAGGCTCACCCCAGTCGGCTTCGAGCGCCGAATGGAGCTGAGCGACAGTTTCAGCGCCGATACGACGGGCGAGTTCGGTCTCGAGCCGGGCACTGATGATCGCCGCGTCGCGACCCAACAGGTGAGCTCGGGGGGCCAACCGGACGATCGTCGCCCGACCGTCGGCGGGATCGACATCGATTGCGATCAGGTCGTGATCACCGAGCTTGCGCAACAGCTCCTGCATCGACTGTCGGGTGATGCCGAGGCGGCGGGCCAACTCAGCCGGTCGCGTTCCGTCGTCGTCGATGCTGACGAACAGGAGCGACTGCGACCTGTTGAGGAATGGCCACCCTTTCGCCTCCATGGCGGCGCTCAGACCCTCGTTGAACCAGTCGGCTGCGGCGAGCAGTCGTGCCGGCAGAGACGGGCCGCGTCGATGTGCGGCCATCGGCCCGACCGAGGCCGTTTCGTCGACACGGTCGGTCATCGGGGACACCCACCAACGGAGCCGACCTGTCGATGCATGACTTCTGGTGACGCCCGACACGTAATCATGATATCGTCAGGCTACCTGACAACCGGGTCAGGCTGGGAACTCCGCTTCAGCGGCGCCGCGCCGGCTCAACGGCGGGAGAAGGAATGAACTGCCATGGTCCCAAGATTCTCACGCCATTGGGTGACAGGCGTCGCCCTGCTCATCGTTCTCGGGCTCACGGCAGCCTGCTCCACTCGCGACGACAGTGCCGCACCGCAGACCGTCCCCGCTATCAGCGAGGCAACAGTTGCCACCACCTCACCGACGACCGAACCCCCATCTACCGACACTCCATCGACTGACGCCGCATCGACGACCACACTGGTCACCAACGAGGCCGGCGACTTCGGCACGTTGACCGGTGTGTGCGGGCCCGGCGACGCCAGCGGGGCCACCGCCCGGGGGGTCACCGACGACTCGGTCACTGTTGGTACCGGCGCCGATGTCGAGAACCCGTTCTTGCCCGGACTCGGCATCGGGTTCTTCGCCGCAGCAGAAGCGTTCGCCGCCTGGTGCAATGCGGCCGGAGGCATCAACGGGCGTGAGATCGTCGTCAACGAGCACGACGGCGGGCTGTTCAACGCCGGCGCTGCGGTCGTCGCCTCGTGCGAGACCGACTTCATGATGGTCGGCAACGGATTCGCCCAGGACGACCAGACCGTCGACCCCCGCCTCGAGTGCGGGCTCGGCCAGATTCCGGCGTACCAGACGAGTGTCGTCGCCAGCCAGTCCGGTCTCCAAGTGCAGCCGCTGCCGTCGCCGATCGACCAGTGGTTCGTCGGCGGATACCGCGCGGTCGGCGAGAAGTACCCCGGCGTGCTCGACGCCGTTGGCGTCCTCGGCTCGGCCGTCCCGACGCAGGAGCGCAACAACGTCGGCGCAAAGGCGGGCACTGAGGCGATCGGCGGCACGGTCGTCGACGTCCAGCGAGTACCCCCCGGCTCCGTCGACAACTGGCGGCCCTACGCCGAAGCCCAAAAAGCCGCGGGTGTTCAGATGCTGATCCCCGGCGCCGCGGCGATCGGGTCGATGACGCCCTACGGGCAGGCGATGAACAACGCCGGGTTCGCTCCGACGGCGATGATTCTCGACAGCACGGCCTACAAGCCGGTCAACTATGAGGCGACCGCCGAAGCCGATCTCGCGCCGTTCTACCTCGCCCTACAGTTCTGGCCAGAGGTCCTCGCCGATCAGAGCCCTGCGGCGACACAGGCGATCGAGATCCTTCAGGCGACCGGGTCCGAGGCAAGCTACGACTTCGAGTACGTCCAGGGCCTCAACGCATGGCTGCTCTTCGCCGTCGCAGCGACGGCCTGTGGATCAGATCTCAATGTCGAGTGTGTGCTCGAGCAAGCCGGTTCGCAAGAGGGATGGACAGCGGGTGGGCTCGTGCCGCCGAAGGACCTGTCGGCCACCAAGCTGACGATGAACGAATGCTTTCTCATCGTCAGAGCGACACCCGATGGCTGGGTCTACGAGGAAGAGATGACCAAGCCGAACACTGAAGCGTTCAACTGTTCGCCTGACAACGTCGCCACCGTTGCCGGCGTCGGCTGACCACATGCAGCAGTTCCTGATCTTCACCGCTGCGGGTCTGAGCTCAGCGGGGATCTACGCGATCTCTGCGAGCGGTCTGACCCTGAAATACACGACAACTGGCGTGTTCGACTGGGCGCACGGTGGCATGGGAATGCTTGCTGCATTCGCCTTCTGGCAGTTTCGGTTCGAATGGGGTTGGCCGGCGCCGATCGCCTTCGCCGTCGTCATGTTCGTGATCGCACCGCTGTGCGGCATCGCCTTGCAGCGCCTCGTGATGGGTCCGCTGCAAGGTACGTCGGAGGCGACCAGGCTCGTCGTCACACTGGCGCTGGCCCTGCTGCTCATCGGCGTGGTGCAGTCGACGTGGGATCCGAGCACACCCCGCTCGGCTCGCCCACTCTTCAGCGGGGACGTCATCGAGGTTGGTGGCATTCGAGTCTCGTACAACGATCTGATCGTGCTCGGTTTCGCCGTGTTGGTCGCCGTCGGCCTGCGCGTGATCATGTACCGCACCCGGCGCGGCATCGCGATGCGTGCCACCGTGGACGACTCCACGCTTGCGGCGCTCAACGGCGCTGCACCCGACCGGGCCGCCACGACGGCGTGGATTCTCGGAACGATGCTCGCCGCGCTCGCCGGTGTACTGGTCGCCCCGACGTTGAGCCTGTCCGCAGTTGCGCTGACGTTGTTGATCATCAACGGGTACGCGGCTGCCGTGATCGGCAGGCTGCGCAGCGTTCCCTGGACGTTTGCGGGCGCGATCATCCTCGGGCTCTCGGTCAGCTATGCGATCGGATACCTGCCCCGCATCGAATCCGGTGCCCAGTACCTGCGTGGCGTCGCCAGCGCTGTCCCCGCGCTCGTGTTGTTCGTTGCGTTACTACTGATGCCCCGCCCCCGCCTCCGGCTCCACGCGACCACCCGGTTCCGCGAGGTGTCCACCCCGCCCACTTGGCGTGGCACCGCACTTCTTTCGGTCGGCGTGCTCGCTCTCGCCGTGCTGCTCGTCACCACGCTGTCGCGGTCGGATCTGTTCGCATCGACGGGCGCATGGGGCCTCGCCATTGTCGGGCTCTCGTTGATCCCCGTCGTCGGCTACAGCGGTCGGCTGTCCCTCTGCCAACTGACGCTCGCGGGTGTCGGTGCCATCGTCGTTTCACATGTCGGCAGCAGCCCGCTCTCGCTCCTGCTCGCCGGGGGCGTCGCCGGCGGGGTTGGCATGCTCGTCGCGCTGCCAGCCCTGCGACTGTCGGGCATTTATCTTGCGCTCGCAACGGCAGCGTTCGCAATCATCATGGACAATTGGATCTTCGCACTCCCCAAGTTCACTGTCTTCGGAAACGACTTCGCCATCTGGTCGACGGGGTCGCTGAACTTCACCCGATTCGCTGTCGGGAGCTGGAACGTCAATGGAACGACCGCGTATTTCATGTTTGGTGCCGTCGTTTTCGTCGTCGTTGCCGCGATCGTCACCGCGATCCGCCGCTCGACGTTCGGGCTCCGGCTCCTGGCACTCAACGATTCCGAGGCGGCCTACGCCACGCTCGGCATGAACCGACAAGCTGCAGTACTCGCCGTGTTCGGGATCTCGGCGGCAATGGCCGGGGTCGGAGGTGGCATCTTCGGAGCGGCGGTGCAATCGACTGCGGCGAACCGCTTCGACTTCTTCACCGGGCTCACGCTGCTACTCGTGATGGTCGTGTTCGGTCTCCGCCATCCGGTGAGTGCCGTGGTGGCCGGCTTCTACCTCGGCAGTCCGCTCTTCTCGAACCTGTTCCCCGGCACCGCTCCGATCCCCGTGTTGCTGATCGGGATCGCCGGCGTCACCTTGGGCCGCAATCCTCGAGGGCTCGTGCCGAGGTTCATGGACCTCTTCGCCGTCATCGGGCGACGCACCCCCATCGCCGCCGGCCTGGTAGTGAGCGCTGCGTTTACCTGGGTCCTCGTGCTCACCAGCACCCTCTCGGGTGGGCAGTGGTTCTGGATCTCCGTCGGCCTCGTCGTCGTCGCCGTCGTCCTGGCCGCTGCCGACGAACGCTTCGACGCCACTCGCACCGAGGGCACCGTGCGCCCGTGGCAAGCCGCACTGCGCACCGAGCGGCTCGTGGTGGGGTTCGGCTTGACGAGCGTTGCCGTAGTCGGGGTCCTCACCGCGACCGGCGTCGTCGATCCAGGTCCCGGTCTCACAGTCGCCGCCGCCATGATTGTCGCCACGCTCGGCATCGTCTCCTCGGAGTCGCACGAGCGCGCCATCGGCATGCCCGGAGATCTGTTTGAGGCATCGGACGCGCCTGCCAACGACTGCGACACATTCAGCGCCCCGCTCGAAGCCCTCGGCTGGCTGATGCCATTCACCCTCGACGACGTGACGGCCCTCGATCGCGAACTCGCGCTCCCGCTGATCGGCGGCCAGCGTGGCACTTGAGGTCACCGACGTGAGGGTGCGTTTCGGCGGGATGGTCGCCCTCCTCGACGTGTCACTTCGCGCACCGGGCGGCGCCGTGACCGGGCTGATCGGCCCGAACGGCGCAGGAAAGACCACGCTTTTCAACGTCATCACCGGGCTCCAGCGACCGACCACCGGCACCGTCCGACTCGACGGCATCGACATCACGACATTGCCACCGTTCCGCCGGGCCCGACTGGGCTTGACGCGAACGTTTCAGCGTCTGGAGTTGTTCGGAACGCTGACCGTGCGCGAAAACCTTGTCGTTGCGTCGTCAGGAACTGTTCGACCGGCGCCATCGGTCGACGAGATCCTCGCTCGCCTCCAGCTCACAGACGTCGCCGAACAGCGCGCCAACGAGCTACCGACCGGCCTCGGCCGCCTCGTCGAGCTCGGACGCTGCCTCGCCGTCGCGCCCAAGGTGCTCCTCCTCGACGAGCCCGCGTCCGGCCAGACCGAGAGCGAGACCCACGTCTTCGCCGGCGTCCTCGAGGAACTCGCTGCGGATGGGCTGGCAGTTCTCCTCGTCGAACACGACATCGACCTCGTGACGAGGGTGTGTTCGACCGTGGTCGTTCTTGATACGGGCACAGTGCTGGCGACCGGGACACCCGACGAGATCAGCAACAACCCTGCGGTTCGCGACGCGTATCTCGGTGCCGAGGTGGCGGTGTGAGCGCCTTTCCATCCACCGACGACGCCATCGTCGCCTCGGCGCCGGCGATCGAGTTCGATCGCGTGACCGCGAGGTACGAGACGGTCGAGGTCCTCCACGACGTCTCGCTGCAGGTCGCGGCCGGCTCGGTGTTCGCCGTGCTCGGGCCGAACGGCGCCGGCAAGAGCACGTTGCTCGCCGTTGCTGCAGGGTTGCTGCCGACGAGGTCCGGAGAGGTGCGCATCACCGGCAACCCCGTGGCCGGCCTCGACTCAACGGCGCGGGCACGCCTCGGGATCTGCCTGATCCCTGAAGGACGGGGCGTCTTCCCGAGCCTCACAGTCAGCGAGAACCTCTGGATGATGACCCACCTCGGGACGTCGCGAGCCGACATCGAGGAACGGGCCTTCACTCGCTTCCCGCGCCTCGGCGAGCGTCGCTCCCAGCTGGCGGGCACCATGTCGGGCGGCGAGCAGCAGATGCTCGGCCTGGCACGGGCACTGACCACCGACCCTGCGATCCTGCTTCTCGACGAGTTGTCGATGGGACTGGCGCCGAAGGTCGTGGCCGAGCTGTACGACGTCGTCGTCCGCGTCGCCACCGAAGAGCAGCTGACGATCGTCTTCGTCGAACAGTTCGCCCGAACGGTGTTGTCAGTTGCCAACCAGGCTGCACTGCTCTCCGGAGGGCGGGTGTTGGCGGTCGGCACACCTGATGAGATCGAGGCGGTGTTGCAGTCCGCATACCTCGGCAGCAGCAACCATCCGGCTGTGCACACCGGTTCCTCGGAGCCCGAACACCGGCCCATCTCTCGAAAAGGGGAAGCACCATGACCTACTCCGACCGAACCCGCCAACTCGATGCTGATCTACGCAGCGCCGGGGCGCCGCCCGACCGTCACCGCCGCGACCGGATGCTGACTGCATTCGGGCTCGCGTTGATGGTCGGGGGAATTCTTGTGGCGCTCGCCGGTTATGCGATCTCGGCGACTACGTCAGATCCGCTCCGCCAGAGCGACGGCCGCTCCCTCGGGCCGATTGCGATCACGCTTGCGATCCTCGGACTGGCATTGTTCCTGCGCTTCTCGGCCACGCAGTTCCTCCGCTTCTGGCTCGCCCGTCTCATTGCCGAACGTTCGACACCCGAGCGCTGAGCCCCCTCTCCAACGAAAGGACATTCCCATGTTGGTAATCACCGGACCCACCGGCAACGTCGGAACCGAACTGACCCGAGCGCTCGCCGATCAGGGCGCCGCCGCCCCGCCGTACAGGGTCGCAGCCCACAACGTCGAACGTATCCATCGTGAGTTCGGCGAGCACGTTCCGACAGTGTTCCTCGATTTCGACGACCGCAGCACATGGGGTGCCGCGCTCGACGGTGTCACTATCCTGTTCCTGCTTTATCCGGTGCCCAAGCCGAAGACGGTCAAGACCTGGATGAAGCCATTCGTCGACGCCGCCACAGAGGCCGGCGTGGAACACATCATCTACGTCACCGTCCCCGGTGCCGACCACCTCAAGTTCGTGCCGCACTACAAGGTGGAGCGTCACATCGAGTCGATCGGAGTCGCCCATACATTCCTGCGTTGCAGCTACTTCGCCCAGAACCTGGTACGGAACATCTCGACCCACGGCGTTGACATCGCCGAGCACGACGAGATCTACATCCCCGGCGGCAGAGGCAAGACGACGTTCATCGACTCCCGTGACGTCGCTGAGGTGATCATCGACGTCGCCCGCGACCCGGCACCGCACAAGGACAAGACGTACCTGCTCACCGGCCCACAGCGGCTCGACTTCTACGAGTGCGCCGAGATCCTGACCGAGGTGCTCGGACGCACGATCACCTACGCCAAGCCGTCGATGGTCGGCTTCTGGCGCCGCCTGTGGAAGCGCAAGGTCACGTGGGACACGATCGCATTCATGACCATCGTCTACACGCTGACCCGCTTCGACAAGAACGACCCCCAGGGCAGCGACCTGCCTCGCTTGCTCGGCAGAGAGGCAACGACGTTCCGGACCTTCGCCGAGGACTACAAGTGGCGGTGGGAAACCGGAACCTGGACGTGACCACCCGTCAGGTCGGTGAGGCGCCACATCGCCGAGCCGAGCCAGATCGACGAGACCATCAGTAACACTCCACCGGTCAACTCGATCGGATAGGCAAACTGTGCTGCCACGGTGAGGCACAGCACCTGTGCGGTGTACGGCACTGACGACCACTTCGGCAGAACCTGTGAACGCCAGATGGCGACCGAGGTCATCACCACTCCGATGATCAACACGGTCGCCGAGAGCAGCAACACCTGGATACCGGCGCCTTCGAACATCGCCTGGCGCACGACTTTGATCGCGTCGTCGTTGCCGGCGAGGACCTGCTTCGCCACCGGGTAATCGACGAACGCGGAGACTCCCAGCGCCGGGAGGTACAGCGCGTTTCCGGCGATCGAGAGCATGGCGCCCCAGAACGCGAGCGGCTCCTGGCGGGTGCTTCGCAACGTCGCCCAGATCGCCAGGAAGGCGAACATCTGAATGACGGGTCCGAAGAACAGGATCATCCAGCCCAGGTGAGTCACTCCGTCGGCGGCAGCATTCGCAAACTCGAGCGCGTCGTTACTGGCGGGTTCGTTGCCGCCGCGAAGCAACAGTCCGACAAGGGTGAGTAGGCCCGTAGCCATGAAGGCGATCACGCCGAAACGAATCCGTTCGGCTGTCCGGACATCGAAGATGCTCGGTCGTGCGTCGGGCGGTGTCATGTGCGTCATCACTCTCCAGTTAGTCAGGTAGCCTGACAATATCAGACTGTCGACAACGATCGCACCGACGCTCTAGACTTACTGCGACGCCCGTCACATTATCAATATGCCGAGCAGTCGCGGCAGCAAGGGAGGCACGTTGTACGAGATCCGTGAAGTGACGATGAAAACGTCCTTCGAGCCCGGTGGTGTGATCGCCGTGGGTTGGTACGACGGGGTGCATCGCGGCCACCGTTGTGCCCTCGAGCATCTCCGGCGTGTCGCCGACGACCGCAGCGTGCGTACAGGGCTTGTCATTCTTGATGACGATCGAGACGCCCGCCGCTTGACGAGCGTCGAGCAACGCCTTGCCCTGATCGAGGACACCGGGCTGGTCGACACGGCATGGGTCGTGACTGCGCCCGTTGAAGACTGGTCCGGGCACGCCCCCCATTTCATCCGCGAGGTCCTGCTGCACCGTACGGGTGCGGGCGCTGTGCTGACCACCACGAGCGGGTTGCAAGGCCCGATGGTCCAAGCATTCGGCCAGCAACTCGTCGATCTCGCGACAGCCGACGACGTCACGGTGATATCGCTCGAAGCGGCGCAGGCGGAGTGGAACGAGATCGACCAGACCTGCTCGTCGGCAGAGGTCGCTGTGCTGCTCGACGCCGGCGACGTGGCCGGCGCAGCGGTGCTGCTCGGGCGGTACCACGCGATGCACGGCGTGGTCGAAACTGGGGACCAGCGGGGCCGCACGATCGGGTTCCCCACGGCCAACGTCGGCATGCCGGTCTCGTTCGTCATTCCTGCAGAAGCCGTGTACGCAGGAATCCTGACCGCAGCCGACGGCGTCGCCAGACCGACTGCGATCTCCCTCGGTCGGCGCCCGACGTTCTATCCCGACGGGCTCACCCTGCTCGAAGCACACGTCATCGACTTCCAGGGAGACCTCTACGACCAGGACGTGAGCGTTCGCTTCGTCGACAAGATCCGAGATCAGCGCCGTTTCGGTGGCCCTGATGAGCTCGCCGCGCAACTCCAACGAGACGTCCAGACCGCCCGAGCGATCCTCGCCGACGTCGTCGACCCAAGCTGAGCGGAGACCACCACACGCTGTAGCGACCCAGCGGGTTCCTCGGTCAGGTGCGCATCGCTCGTATTCGCGCCTCGGCCGCTTCGCTCACCCGAGTGCCCGGCGCCTCCACCGTAGCAACTCCTGGCACCGCCTCGATGGCGTCCTTGACCGTGCCGAACCAGGTGAGAGCCTTCCATGCGCAGGCAGTGCACATGCCCGTGAAGCGGACGTGGACGACCGCGCCGCCGGGTAGCTCGTCGACGGCAACCAGTTCGATCCCGCCGCCGTGCATCCGCAACCGACCGTTGGCCCAGATGACTGCATCGTCGAGCTCTCGCCGATCGACCGTCATGTTCGCGCTGGGTCCGGAATCTCGACACCCATCAGGCGAGCAAAGTTCGAGCCGAGGATCTTGCGACGATCATCGTGGGTGATCTTCGGAAAACCCCAGCCGTCGCAGAGGTCGTCGGGGATCTGGAGGTCCATGAACGCCCGCAGATACGGCGCCGGGGGACCAGCGAGCGCGGCCTCCGAGCCGTAAAGCAACTTGTCGACACCGACCTTGGCGAGCAGGTTGCCGAGCTGCCATTGCACCTGACGGGGGGCGATCGCCGCGAACGCCAGGTTGGCCGACAGTGCGAGGTAGAGGTTCGGGAACCGGCCTGCGATGGCGACGGTCTCGTCGAAGTACGGCACCGCCAAGTGGTGCATCACGAAATTCATGTCGGGGAAGTCTCGGCATGGGGCCTGGAGGTCGTTGGGCCTGCCCCACTCGAGATTGTCGGTGCCGAACGGGATGCCCTTGTGGAACTGGATGACGTTCACTCCGACCTCGCGGCACTTCTCGTACAGCGGGTAGGCAATGTCGGGATCGTCACAGCTCCACGGTCCGTCGATGTGGGCGTTGTAGAACTTGAACGACACTGCGCCGAGCTCTGTGCGTTGACGTTCGATCTCCTCGAGCGCGAACGCCATGCCGCGGAAGCTCGGATCGACACCACCACAGAACAGCACCTTGTCCGGGTACGCGGCGGCCATTGCATGCTGGAGGTCGACCGGCGCCCAGAAGTCGGGGTACCAGTCGAACACCGGCACCACCTGGGCCATCGCCATGTCGGTGGGCGACTCCTCGAACACGAGGCGGTGCATGTCCTCCACCGACGTTCTCG
>Ga0335397_10009962_pt1 | contig 11806 bp, 16 predicted proteins | sample MAT04_FD_205740 | JGI IMG/M metagenome (GOLD analysis project Ga0335397, IMG submission 205740) | Freshwater microbial communities from Lake Fryxell liftoff mats and glacier meltwater in Antarctica - MAT-04 (spades assembly) (version 2) ...
CAAGTACTACGCCAACGACTGGACCGGCCGGCTGTTCGCCGACTTCACGTCCACCGCAGGCGCCCAGCGCTCCTACGGCAGGAATGGCCACGGCGACATCACCTGGCTGTCGGACAACGTCGGAGCCGTCACCCGCACCCTGCGCTACGACCCCGACGGCAACCTCGTCGCCTCCTCTGGCACCAGCCTGCCGCCCTTCCGCTTCCAGGGTTCCTGGCGCGACTCGGCCACCGAGCTCTACTGGGTGGTGACGCGATGGTATGCCCCGGCGCAGGCGAGGTTCGTGTCCGAGGACTCATTGCTGGGCGAGCCCGCCAATCCAGACTCCAGGCACCTCTATGCCTACGCCGAGGGTGACCCGGTCGGTGGGTGGGATCCTGATGGGAGACAACGCTACAGTGGAGCGCAGTACAGCTGGTGGGGCTTCCGCGTCAATGAGTCTGAGCTCAAGTACTGTGTCAACCCGCTTCATGCATGGTCCTGCGCACGCGCGTTCCAACTCTCCCTTGAGGCGTCGCTGGAAGCCCAGCGACTGTTCCCTCGCGGTGGCCTGCAACAGGACGCATTTCGGCATTGCTTCTGGTCCGCCTGCATGTCACAGCATCTGGGAGTCCTGTCCGCAAAGAAGTTTGGCTTCCTGCACGAGGACTGGAAGGACAACCCGCCGAAAGACCGCAAGATGGACCTCCACAACAACTGGTATGGGCGCCGTCTGGTGAAGCACTACGGTCTGATGAGCAAGGACGCGGTCAGGTGGCGCTGCTTCTACGGAGCCCACTACGGTACGTTGATTACTCACTATTGAGGCCTGTGACGCATGATAGACCATGAACTAGCCGCTAAGTTGACTCTATGCCTGCGACAAATCTGGACTCTGCGCGTGGCAGCTCTAATGGTGGCGATGGTACTCATCTCCGGTTGTTGGTCATTCGCTGCCCCGTCTACCGCCGGTGACGATGCAGCCGAACGGATTGCGAAGGCAGGTCCATCCCTTGTCTATTCGTCCGTGTACATGGAATCAAGCCTCGATCCCCCTGAGATAATTGTCACCTTCGAGCGCACTGTCGACGATGGGGACGCTAGAGACTTCGTATGCGTCGCCGTCGCGAGAATCATGAATCGGCCCCTCTTGAACAAGATTCGAATCTCTGGTTGGTCTCGAGATGGTGACCGATACCTAGGCGGCTTTGTAAACGGCGTAGCATCGCCGAACACTTCTGAGGCGCCTGCGGCTGACTGCCCTGATGTCGTCCCCGAGTCGTCGTAAGTGGCTGGTGCCGAACGGGTCCGCCTGGATGGCGGCACAGGCTGACGACGGATTTGCCACGCGGATGGCGTCCGGTATGAGGCCGAGTGGCAGCCCGACGTCTTGGGACCGGTAATGCGATCTGGGAATCGCTACGACCCTGAGATCTCCACGATGGACGGGCATGACCTGCTGCCTCACTGCGGCACTGCGGCCCCGGTGTCCGTTCCCGTCAGCATGGCCGCACCGTTCGGGAGGCGTCCTGACGGCACGGTCCGGAGCACTGCGAGCCTGGCGAGGTTAGTGGCAGCAGCGAGGGGAGACCTGGTCCTCGTGGGGTCACCAGAGGGTTCGAAGGGCCCAGCCTCGCTCATCTCGACACTTTTCCGTCCTGAGTATTGAGGAGTGTTCGTGGTACTGCATGAGGCCGGATCCGACCATGGAACGCCTGGGATTCCTCGCGGTCCAGCTTGCGTTCACCAGCGACCTGGGTTGGCTGGCCCGCGAACAGCCGACCTCGGACTATGGTGTCGATCTCCACGTCGAGGAGGTGGTGGACGGCCGACCGACCGGCAGGCTGATCGCTGTCCAGGTCAAGGCGGGCCCGTCCTACTTCAAGGAACGGACAGCCGAAGGCGCCGTGTTCCGCGATTCCGCGCATCGCCAGTACTGGCTCGGTCACTCGCTGCCCGTCATCGTCGCCCTGTACGACCCCGTGACCAAGATCGCCTACTGGCAGGTCGTCCGCGACGACACGATCGTCGACACCGTCAAGGGAATGCAGATGATCGTCCCTTGGTCGCAGCGCATCGACGAAGACTCCGAGGACGACCTTCGCGCGCTGTTCGGCGGGGACCCATATGTCAACCGCCTCCGGATCCTGCGTGCCGACCTGCCCTTGATGCACGCCGTGGAGGACGGCTCCCTGGTGATGATCGATGTCGAGGAGTGGGTGAACAAGTCGTCCGGGAAAGGGACGGTCCGAGTCACCATCGACGACGAACCGGAGCGCGAATTGACCTTCACCGCCCCCGGGTGGCACTACGACGACCTGTTGCCCCGGATGTTCCCGTGGGCCGAGCTCGTGGTCGACGAGCAGACCTACGACGACCACGACCGCGATCAATGGGACCTCGATACAGGGGCTTGGGACAATGAGGGTAGGAGGTACATCACGCGCTCCGTCGACTTCGAGGACTGGGTAGGCGCCCACGTCGCCGACGGGTTGCGGCCGTACCAGGACGACGGCGAGGTGGCACGCTGGCGGCTCGAGGCCCGTCTGGGCCGGGTGGGAGAGGCCTTCCTCTTGGTGGACCAGCACCTTGCGGAGTTGTAGGGGATGCCACGGAGAGAAGGATGCCCGCGGTACGATCCTACGGAACGAGCTCGACGCGAGTGTCGTGAACGAGGGCGAACATGCCGCGCAATCGGGCGGTGATCGCGGCGGGTAACCGCGTGGTCGGGGGCATGAGTGCGGACGGTTCCGAGATCAGGGGCGACGGCGGCCTCGTCGCGCCGGCACTGATCGTCCCGATCACCATCGACTGGCTCCTCGCCCGGCCGCAGGCATGCTGGCGCTGACCCGGGTCGAGGGAACGCTGTCGGTACCCCGGCGCGCCGGATCGCCGATCGTCATCGGTCAGGCCTCGCGCTCCTGGGTGGGAGGCGCCGAAAGTCTCTTCGTGAGCCTGCCGACGGGCACGTCCGAGCGATCGTGTGACCTGACCTATCCGGTCTCGCCGCTGATGACCCGCGCATTCGAGACCTTGGCCGGCAGCGCCGGGCCTACTGATATCGAGATGCGGCTCTCGATGAGCGTGTCGCTCGCTTGGGTCAGCCGGACCTGGAACAACGTGCCGCCAGATGATGTCGAGCCCGTCCCTGAGATCGAGGCGCTCGGCCTCGTCTCCGAGCTTCGCCCCGTCTGGCACACGCCCGCGGGCGACATGCCCGTCCACGTAACCCGGGAGCGCTGGGCCGAATCCATCCTGCCGGCCCTAGGACTGGATCGCCTGCGGCTCCTAGCGGTGCGGCTCCCAGCCGAGGATCGCTGGGGATCTCGGCACATCCCACGCAAGTTCGACGCCGCGAGACGTGCGCTCGACGCGGGTCGGTACGCTGAGTCGATCCGAGCATGCCGAGACGTGCGCAGGATGGTGCAGCGCCGACTCGCCGGCAACGAGAAAGAGCGTGTGGTAGACGCGATCGCTCGGCTTCGGGGCGCTCCCGCCGAAAGCCCGCAGATGGTCTTCATCGATGCCATGTGGACGGTGCTCGTCGTGCTCACCAACGCTGCTGTCCACGACGACGACCCCGACACGTCCCCTCCGGAGTTCACGGCCGCCGACGCCAGGAGCTGCCTGCTGGTGACCGCGATCCTGCTCGAGCAGTTGGCCGACAGCGTCGACCCGATGCAGTGACCTCGTCCAGCCCGGCCCACCGGATCGAGACGATGAGCGCCCTCCTCGATGCGTTGCGGCAGGAGGAGAACGAGACACTCCAGCGCGAGAAGGTGAATCATCCGGGGACGATCGGTGACATGTACGAGGGGTTGACCCAGGAAATTCTGGGACGCGCCACCGCTTTCGCCGAGGGCATAGCGGTAGTGACCGGGTTCATCACCGACGACCACGGTGCCTCAAGCGACCAGCTTGATTGCATGGTGGTCAGGGGCCCAGGCGAGACGATCCCGTACACCACCCGCAAGCGGTATCGAATCGACGACGTCGTTGCCGTGGTAGAGGTGAAGAAGAATCTCTACGCGTCACAGCTCAAGAGCGGCTACGAGAACCTGGCTTCCGTGCGGGGGTTCGAGCCCCGTGCAGCGCGGTCCAGGCGGCTGTTCCGGCACGCATTCCAGAGCATCGCGCTTCGGCCACTGCCCGAGACCGAGGCCGACTGGGAGGAGATGACGTACGCCGAGCAGATGCTCCACGTGACATTGGCCGATGAAGCGAGGTACCCGGTCAGGATCGTCCTTGGGTACAACGGCTACGCAACCGAGGCGGGCCTGAGGGACTCATTCGCCCGGTTCCTTGAGGATGCCACTAGGGGTGGTGCAGCACAGGGCTTCGGGGTCCGGAGCCTTCCGACGCTCGTCACCTGCGGCGGCTACGGCCTCGTCAAGGCCAACGGCATGCCTACTTCGCCGCGGTCGACGACGCTGGGTTCTGGCCGGTGTTCCTGTCAACGGCGGATAACCCGATGCGCATCCTCCTTGAGGTGCTCTGGACGAGGCTCGTCTATCTCGGCATCGCGACCGACGAGGTCTTTGGCGAGGACCTGACTCTGGAGTCCATGGCCCGGTGCCTCGACGCGCGCGCGGTACCCGGTGGGTGGGAGACCACTTCTGCGAAGCCACTGAGCAGGAGTTGGGCGACACTCGACGGAAGGATCGGAGCTGGGAGCCCGTGTTGGTCGACGCCGCGCAGGCCGCGGTGCTCATGTTGCTGGGTCCTCGGGCCGCAATCCCGATGGACGACCCTGACCTGCAAGCTGCCCTCGCCGGTACGGGCTATAGCGGCGAGTCGATGGCGTCATCCCTGAGGGGCCTGCTCCTTGCGACTGAACAGGGTGGCCGCCTGGTCCTGCTCACCGACGCGTGCCATGTGGCCTTCCTGCCGGATGGGCGGATCGTGGCCGCCGACAATCGAGCCGGCCACTTGACCCGTTGGCTTGCTCGGCAACAATGAGCAACCGCCCTGTGCCGGTCCATGCGGACTGGACGGATACCCTGCCAGCCACGCTGCCAGCCACGGCAAACGCACTCGGCACCACCTGATGCACCCTGTGGATGGCAGTCGCGCGGGAACGTACGCAGAATGCCCCGACACCACGCCCTGGACGATGGACAGGCGGACTTTTAATCCTCGTGTCCTGGGTTCGAATCCCAGCCGGCTCACCAAGGTTTCGCGCGTAACTGGCGGCGAATACCTAGATATGTGGTGCTTGGTGCGGTCTTTCTGGTGCTCCGGACCCAGTTTGACAGCCACGTTGACAGCCACGTCGAACGCACAGGGTGGACGGGATGGAGCCTGTGGAAGCGCTGGACAGTCCCCCCGGTCCCGAGCATCGACGATCGGTGTCGGTTGGCATGCAGTGGCAAGGATGTAGTGCTTCGCGCGGCGAAGACGTCCTGGGACACAAACGCGGGACTTTCCCGACCCCACAACGGCGTATCCTCGCGCCCGGCACCCGTAAATCGAGGTCGCAATGCTAGACGACCCACGAGCCCGGATATCGCCGGGGCTTCCGTGGGAGCCGCCTGCGGGACCCAGCGCAGGCATCGGCATCTGCGTGTCCGGAGGAGGACTGCGGTCTGCATCGTTCGCCTTGGGAGCGATGCAGGTCCTCCAGGAGGAGAGGGGTCTCCTGTATGGCAGGCGGGCTGCTGACTACCTGGCTGCCGTGTCGGGAGGTTCATTCACGGCCGCGAGCTACACCTTGGGATCTCAGCACCGGGCGACGGATGGCGGAGGGGGACCCGATCCACTCTGAACCGCACTGAGTTCCATGGAGACTCTGAGGTGCCCTGGGTTCGGTGGAGTCGCTCGATCGGACTTCATGCCACGACGGCTGGTTGGTGCCGAGCTTCGAACTCGACCGGGGTAAGCATGCCGAGTGCCGAGTGACGGCGCTGGCGGTTATGGAAGATCTCGAGGTACTCGAAGATCGCGTTCGCGAGCTCGACCCGTGTCCGCCAGTGGCGGCGGTCGAGGAGCTCGACCTGCATCCGGCTCCAGAACGACTCGATCATCGCGTTATCGAAGCAGCTGCCCACCGAACCCATCGAGGGCAGGAGCCCGGAGTCCAGTGCCCGGCGGGTGAACGCCCATGACGTGAATCGCGTGCCCTGGTCGCTGTGGATCACGGTGCCGTCAGGCGAACGCTGGTCGATGGCCATGCCCAGGGCGTTGGTGACGAGGGCAGCGGTCGGTGACGCATCGATGGACCAGCCGACGACCCGCCGGCTGAAGGCATCGAGCACGACGGCGCAGTAGACCTTGCCCTCGCGAGTCGGGTGCTCGGTGATGTCGGTCACCCAGAGCCGGTCGGGCACCGGGTGCGCTGAACACCCGCTCGAGGAGGTCGCCCGCGGTCACGAGCCGTGGTGTCCGCCGATACCGGGGCCGACCGGACGCCCCGGCGAGACCGGCCCGTGCCATGAGCGACTCCACCGCACAGCGTCCGACGACGAGGCCCAGACCGAGGGTCAGTTCCGCGTGGACGCGCCGGGCGCCATACGTGCCCCGGCTGTCCAGGTGGACCCCGCGGATGATCCCTGTCAGATGGACGTGGCGGAGGTACCGCACCGACGGCGGCCGGCTGCGCTGGGCATAGAAGCCTGACTCGGACACCCGGAGCAGCCGACAGGCGAGCAAGACCGGGTGACCCTCCGCGGCCATCACCGTGATCGCCGCGAACCTGCTGTTGGGTCCCTGTGCTCCGCGAGCAGCTCCGACGCCCGACGATGGACCGCGAGCTCCGCCTCGAGCTCCCCGATCCGCCGCTTCGCAGCCGCGAGCTCCTCCCGCTCGACCGAGGTCAGGCCAGGGACCAGCCCCTGGTCGATGCGCTCCTGGTATCGCCAGGCGTAGATGGTCTGGTCGCTGACACCGAGGTCGCGCGACAGGTCGACGACCTTGCCCGCCCGCGCCGTGCAGGTCGAGCACGCGACGACGGGACTCGGCCGGGTACGACCGTCTGCCCATGGCTGCCTCCTATCGGTCCGGCAGCATGACAGTCCAGTGTCACGACTCCACGGAACTCGAGGCAGACCACAGTCTCCATGGAACTCAGTGCGGTTCAGCGAGCTCATGGGCCTACGATGACGCCCGTCCTTCCCCGCACCGCCACGAGGAGTCGAGATGCGTAGACCGGTCCTGGCCTCGGTATCCCTGGCGTTGTCGCTGTGGGCGGTAGGGATGCCCGCGACGGCGCAGTCCCCCAGCCCAACACCGCCGGCCACGCCCGGTGCGCTCGCGCTGGCAGCAGTCCGCGCCGTCGACCCGCGCTTCGGCGACATCGATGACTTCTCGCGTGCCCAACAGCGGGTCTCAAGGGAGTTCGACTGGGCGCCGGTGGTGGCCGGGTCATGGATCAGGCTGGTGCCGACCTATGGCTCGGACATGGACCTGCACCCGAGCTTGCAACTACCGGACTGGGTGGCCCCGCGCGTCCGGGTCGTCGAGGTGATGCTGGTCGCCGACTGCGCGGAGCTAGCGGACAACGGGTTCCCCGATGACGACCCCTGCGGCTGGCGCCACCAGTGGCTCTACCGCGTGCTGCCCACCGGCGAGGTCGTGCTCCTGTACGACCAGGGCTCACAGGGAGACTCGGCCCCGCCGCGGCCATCGCCGGCGGTGATGGGCACCGGCACCCTCGCCGATGTCCTGCCAGCGACAATGTCCGTTGCCGATGGTTCGACCGATGGCCTGCCCATCATCTGGAACGGAGGCCTTCCCGGGGGTCCAGGACTCGGCCGGGTGCCGTTCCTGTCCATCGAGGGGTCGGGATACCTCGGCAACGTCCTCCCACGGCTCGACGAAGATGGTGCCGACATCCTCGGGGACCGGGGCCTCGCCGGCGATGGCACCAACGGGTACCGCGTCCTCGCGGTGACCGATCCCAGTGGAGACGCGCGGCGGATGGTCGCCCAGGCCCGGAGGGGCCATGGCAACGGATACGCCTGGCACACGAGCGACATCGACGGCCGGACCGTGACGGTGCTCGACGATGGCGGCACCTACCTGTATGCCGCCGGCCCATGGGCCTTCGAGGTCAGCTCCATCCTGGGCGACGACACCGCCCCGATGGATGCGTTCATCGCGCAGCTGCCCGGACCTGCCGCACCGGCGTCGGTGCCCCCGCAGGAGGCGACCGACCTGGGCGTGACGCTCGCCGCGGCCGACCTCCCGGACGGGCTCCGGTGGATCGGCAGCGAGCCCGATCGCGGCCAGCCCATCACGCCGTACCCGCTGGCGGATCTCGTTCGGCTGAACCGGGTCATCGCGGCGTCGGCCGCTCAGCTGGGCGTGGACACGAGCGCGTTGTATTCGTTCCTCGCCCGGCCTGGTCTGAACTCGCCCACCTCGGCGACCGTCCTCGTGCTCGTCGACCCGACCGGGGATGGCGACCGCTGGGTCGCACCGATGCGGGCGGGGCTCGCCGCTGCGAACGACGACGGGAGCCCGAGCGCACCCGACGACCTGGGTGACATGACGGTAGGCGGCAGGACCGTGGCCCACCTGGTCGATCCGGACTCGCTCGAGGTGCTCCGGGACATCTCCCTGTACGCGGCCGGTCCCGCCTTCTTCATGGTCGTGGCGGAATCCGCCGAGACCGCCGCGAGCGTCCGGGCCGCCCTGCCGTAGATCGGCACCCTGCCTACGCGACCACATGCTTCCGTTCGGCAGTGACATCGCCGTAGGCTCCGGCGCTCGTCGGCCAGTTGCCGGCAGGCGAGCCCGGGCCGTCCCTCTCGCCCGCAGGATGAGCATGTCGCCATCCCGCCGAGGCACCTCGAACATCCACCCGATGGGCGGGTTGGCGAGGGCTGCGATGGGGCCTTGGCGTGCCCCGGTCCTGCGCGCGCTTCTGTATTTCCTGCACCTACCCGGGGTAGAGGCCGCATGGCGTCCAGAAATGGGGACCCGGTCCCCCGCAGCGCGATCTGTGGCATCCCGGCGTGCCCCGACCCATCCCACGTAACGCCCGGGCAAGGTCCAGGTCGATACCCTGTCCCGATGAGCATCAAGCCCTGGCCGGTCCTGACCATGCGGGTGCAGGGCGGCCCCGACGATGGCCAGGTCATCAGCGTGTTAGGCGGGGCGGACCCGGAGCCACCCGAGCAGCTGGTGTCGTCCGTCGACCCGCTGGGTGGCCATTACCTCCCCCACCCGGACCCGACCGGTCAGCGGACCTGGCACTACGCCTGGGTCGTCGACCGGGCGGCCGCCCTGGAGCCGGAGGGATAGGGCAGCGCCTCAACGGGCTGCGTCGGTATCAAGGCTGCCGGGTGACACCGTGCCTTGACGCCCGCCCAAAGCAGGGTCAGTGTGGACGCCCTAGCTCGCTGCGCTGTCGCCGCCGGCGTTGGCACGGTCGACGGACCACAGGGGTGACCACATGAGAGTCCGAGCCGCGGTGACCGCAGGCATGTTGGTGTCTGTCGGCCTGCTCCTCTGCGGGTCGAGCGTCGTCGCCCAGGGCTCGCCAAGCCCTGCTGCGGTCCTCCCTCCCCAGGCCGGGCTCCAGCCCATGCCCGCCGGAGGGATCGAGAGCACGACCCACGTCAACGGCATCGACCTGCGCTATGTGACCTACGGCAGTGGTGACCCGGTCATCCTCCTGCACGGCGGGCTCGCGAACGGGGACTACTGGGCCAACCAGATCCCGGCTTGGTCGGACGTCCACCAGCTCATAGTGGTCGACAGTCGGGGCCACGGACGGTCGACCTTCGACCAGGCGCCCATCACCTACGACCTCATGGCCTCCGACGTGCTTGCCCTGATGGACGAGCTCGGGCTGCCGAAGGCGTCCATCGTCGGCTGGAGTGATGGCGGCATCATCGGCCTCGATATCGCGATCCATGATCCCGAGCGTCTCGACCGGGTCGTCGCCTACGGCGCGAACTTCGACCCCAGCGGCCTGATCCCCGGAGCCGAGGAGGACCCGCTGTTCGGGGCGTACATCGCGCAGGCATCGGCGGACTACCTGAGGCTATCTCCCGACCCGTCGCGCTGGGAGGAGTTCCTGGGAAACATCGGTGTGATGTGGGCGACCGAACCCACCTTCACGGCCGAGCAGCTGGGTGCCATCACCACTCCGTTCCTCATCCTCGATGGTGCGCAGGAAGAGGCCATCGACCCGGCTCACACGCGTCTCATGGCATCGCTCATCCCCGGATCGCAGCTGACGTTCATCCCGGGCACCGGTCACTTCGCGATGTTCCAGCAGCCCGATGCGTTCAACGCGATCGTGTCGGACTTCCTCGCAGGTGGGGCAGTGGAGCCGTCGCCCGCCTACTGAGCGCAATCCCGCCCGGTCCCGCGGTCTTGTCGGGCGCCATCTGACGCTGGGGCCTCCTGTGGCCTGGCGTGGCGGACCTCATCGCCTGGTTCGAAGGACAGCAGCCGAGGCAAGTCGGTGCCTACGACTTTCGGTGCGTGGCTGCGGTCGGGGATCAGCTCCGCCGCGGTCCCCGACGCCCGAGCGTCTCGCTCCGGTACCGCTCGACCTCGCGGGCCGTCATCTGCCAGTCCCGGCCGACCTTGCGGGCCGCGATGCGACCGAGGTCGATCTGGCGACGGACCGTGGCAGGTGCCAGACCCAGCCGCTCCGCAGCCTCGATGGTCGTCACGGACCGACCCGCAGGGCAGACGGCGGCGCGACGAGGAAATCGTCGGTGGCTCCGGTCCACCACTCGCTCCGTGGTGGCACGTAGCAGCCGTAGTGGTGGCCGCGGTAGGTCTCCTCCCGATCGAGCCCGAGCGGGCGATGGCAGGACGGGCAGCGTTCCACAGGCACGATGACGACGCCGCTGAGAGCGATCCGGGCTGGCACGTCCGCGGTCATCGCTCAGGCCTCGCTGTCGGGGCAGTCGAGGTCCTGTGCCGCGTCGAAGGCCGCCTGCGCTGCCGCAAGCGCCGCATCTGCCCGGCGGAGCCGCTCGCCATCGGCGACCTGCTCCCGGAGCGGCAGGCCCCGGACCGAGGTGCTGATGCGCAGCTCGGCGATCCGGACCTCGAAGCGTGCCCGCTCGACCGCGTCGTGTGTGGCCATCTGGATGGCCATGGCGTCCTGGGTGATGTGGGTGGTGCTGGTGTCCATGGACACGACATGGGCGCACACGCTCATGACATCCAGTGTCGTTCGGGTGTCATCGGACACGGGCGTGGCGTGGGCGTGGCGTGGGCGTGGCGTGGGCGTGGCGTGGGCTGACGGATGTGCGCACGTGCGTCGAACCCAGCTGTCCCGCCCGCGAACGCCCCCGGCAGCGCGCCCGGGGCACACCCGCGCAACGTGGCAATGGTCCCGACTAGCAGCGCGCCCGACGCGCCCTGCTGGCCTCAGCGGCGACGTATGCCTGGTGTGGCCAGCCAGGACGGCCGGGTGACCCGCTCACCGCGGACCACCTGGTACCGCTCGCCGAGGGCGGTGGCATCGAAGGCAACCTGGTGGCTGCTCACCGCTCATGCAATAGCGCCAGGGGTGGTGCGCTGGCGGGGAGACGGCCACGTTGGTGACGGAATCCATCGTGCCAAGGTCTACTCGGGCGACAGTCCATGGGTCTCGCAGCGCGGCTAGGAACTCAGCCGGCGGCACGGTCTCTGGACTACGGTCGCAGGCCGCGGCGCCGAGCCTCCTCATTCGTAGCCCGCACGAGATCATGGATCGCCTCCAGCTCTGTCCGAAGCTGAGCCATATCTGAGCGCGCCGATGCCACCTCGGTCTGGAGGGTCTCGATGCGCTCTAGGACTTCATTGCCCCGGTCGTCTATTGCGCTGGCCTTCGCCACTACAGCACGTTGAAAGGCCGCGAACTTTTGGTCGCTTAAGC